>Ga0155956_1062_pt2 | contig 9627 bp, 8 predicted proteins | sample RifCSPlowO2_02_FD_107610 | JGI IMG/M metagenome (GOLD analysis project Ga0155956, IMG submission 107610) | Betaproteobacteria bacterium RIFCSPLOWO2_02_FULL_62_17 | reverse complement strand
CATCCGAGTTGCTCGATCGTGTCGGATTGACCGCCTGGAGCGACAAGAAAGTCACCGAACTCTCCGGCGGCCAGCAACAGCGCGTTGCCATCGCCAGAGCCCTGGCGATGAAACCCGCCCTGGTGCTTGCCGATGAACCCACCGGCAATCTCGATACCCGGTCGTCGGACGCGGTGTTCACGCTGATGCGCGACGTGAAACGCATCGGCGACACCGCGTTCCTGATCGTCACCCACGACCCACGGCTGGCGCGGCGCTGCGACCGCATCATCGAACTGATTGACGGCCGGATCGTCTCCGATCAGCCCAACGCCGTGGAGACGGCGGTTGCCTGAACGTCCGCCATGGCATGCTGTAGTACCATGCGTATTATTTAGGGGGCTGCCATGTTGACTGTCAAGATGGAGGCCGAACTGGAGCGCGAGCTGGAGGCGGCGGCGCGTTCCGCGGGCCTTACCAAGAGCGAATTCGTGCGCCGCGGGCTGCACCAGGTCATCGCGCGTGCCAGGAAAGTCCGCAAAGCGACGCCGTGGGATCTCGGCAAGGATCTCTTCGGAAAAGTATCCAGCGGGAATCCGGGACTTTCGCGGACTCGCGCGCGCGACATCATCTCTCTGCGGCGAAATGCAAAAGCTACTGGTTGACAGCGGCCCATTCGTCGCGCTCTTCGACGCGAGCGATCGCTGGCATCAGCCTGTTGCGGCCTTCCTGAAGGAATATCGGGGCGAACTGGTCACTTCCGCCGCGAACATCACCGAAGCGGCATGGATTACCGCGAGCGCTTCCCACGCGATGCTGGTCAATCTGCTCACTTGGCTCGGTCGCGGAGCAGTAACCATCCATAACGTCGAGCCCGGAGACATCGTGCGCATCGCGGCGCTTGCGGCGAAATATCGCAGCCTGCGGCCCGACTTCGCCGACCTTGCGCTGCTTGCCCTCGCCGAACGGCTCAAGACCGACCGCATCCTCACCTTGGACCAAAGAGATTTCGCCGTCTACCGGTTAAGGAACGGCAAATCGCTGCGCAATGTGCTGGCAGGAAGGCCGGCGCGATCGTGACGAAAATGCGCTCACGCCAATGGCATCCATCTGGTCGACGGCCGGATCGTCTCGCATCAGCCTAACGCCGTGGAAACGGCGGCGGTCTGAGTTGCTGGCACCGCTTCAGCATGAAGCAGAGTTCGGCGCGGGAGCTAGCGTGCGGCCCGTGACGGGGCCGGCCGCGCCGCTGCGCGCTTGCGCGGCATCAACTTCATGAGCGCCCCGCGCAGCGGCTGCCGCGCGTCCAGTTGCCCGGCGATCCTGCTGCACACGCTGCGGCAGATATCCGCCATGGCCGCATCGGCCAGACGATAGTAGACCTGGCTGCCCTGCTTGCGGCGCAACAACACGCCGCCGCGATGCATCAGGCCGAGGTGGCGGGAAATATTGGTCTGGGTCGCGCCCAGTTCCTCGACGATCTGCGACACGCTCATCTCCTTCTCGCAGACGGCGTGCATGATCTTCAGCCGCGTTGGCTCGGAAAGCACGCGAAAGCATGCTGCGAGCGCCTCAAACACTTCGTCGGAATTGTTCAATAGCTCCCCCTTGGCCTATCTATACACAGAAAACCATATGCGCACATGCGCATATTACGATATACATTTGACAAAAGTCAATATGGCGCCGCGGCGCCGGCGGAAGATGGGTCAACGGTTTTTTGCGGCGACATTTTCAACCATTGCAAGGAGATCATCGTGAAGCTCGTCTTTCAGGCATGGGCGCTGGCCGCGTCGTGCCTGCTGTTTAGCGGCACGGCCCCTGCGGCGCAGGATCATTCGAAATTGCTCAACGGCCCGTTCAAGACCGGCCCGGAGGTGACCAAGGCCTGCTTGCAATGCCACGAGCAGCATGCGAAGGATTTCATGAAGACCCAGCACTGGACCTGGAGCGTCAACCAGGAGGTGCCGGGCAGCGGCAAAGTGGACCTGGGCAAGAAAAACGCAATCAACAACTACTGCATCGCGCTGCCCAGCAACAATCCACGCTGCACCAGCTGCCACGCGGGTTACGGCTGGAAGGATGCGTCGTTTGACTTCAGCAAGGCGGAAAACATCGACTGCCTGGTCTGCCACGACACCACCGGCACCTATAAGAAGCTGCCCGCGGCCTCCGGCAATCCGGCCTACCAGGACACGGAATTCCCGCCCAAGTCCGGCAACATCTGGCGCGCGGCCGATCTGGAGAAGATCGCGAGAAGCGTCGGCCCCACCAGCCGCGCGACCTGCGGGTCTTGCCACTTCTTCGGCGGCGGCGGCGACCACGTCAAGCACGGCGACCTCGACAGTTCGATGGGTTCGCCGAAGCGTACGACGGACGTGCACATGGCGGCCGACGGCGCGAACATGAGCTGCAGCGCTTGCCACAAGGCCGAAAAGCATGCGATCCCAGGCAAGGCGCTGTCGGTTTCCGCTACCGGTGGCGGCGCCACGCTCGACTGCAGTGATTGCCACGCCGGCACCCCGCATAAACAGAACGCCCTGCTGAACAAGCACGCGGACAAGGTGGCATGTCAGACCTGCCATATCCCGATTTTCGCGCGCGCGCTGCCGACCAAGATCTGGTGGGACTGGTCGACCGCGGGCAAGGATGGCCCCGTAACGAAGGACCAATACGGGCTGCCGCTTTACGACAAGCAGAAAGGCGATTTCAAGTGGGCTCAGAACGTGAAGCCGGTCTACCGCTGGTTCAATGGGTCCGTGAGCCGTTACCTGCTCGGGGACATAATGGATCCAACCAAGGTCACGCACCTCAACTACCCGCTTGGCAACCGCGATGACAAGACCGCAAAGATCACGCCCTTTAAGATCATGCAGGGAAAACAGCCCTTCGACTCCGGCAACAACGTCTTCGCGGTGCCGAATCTCTGGGGCGGTTATTGGGGTCACTGGGACTGGAACAAGGCGATCGCCGACGGCATGAAGGCGGCCGGCCTCGATTACAGCGGGCAGTACGGCTTCGCGCCGACGGACATGTACTGGAAGGTCAATCACATGGTGGCGCCCAAAGCGCAGGCTCTGAAGTGCGACGCCTGCCACGGCAAGGATGGCGGGCTGGACTGGAAGGCTCTGGGCTACCAGGGTGATCCGCGGACTGCGAAGAAACGATAGGCCACTCCACGCGCCGCCTGAGCAGGCCCCAGCCGGTGCCCACCGGCTGTAGCCCGGCACCAGGTGGCGGCTTTCTGAAGGTCCGGCCGCAGTACCAGCCGGACTACTTACTGACGCTGACCCTTGCCGTGTTGCGCTTGCCCGGGCAAGCCCCATTGATCTACCTCAAACAAATTGGAGGTCGTTACCATAAGCTATTGAAAATTTGGCCGTCGCGTCTTCGAGAAAAGGGCCGTCAGCCGATGCCTTTGAAACGACGCACCGAGGAGGAGACTCAGATCGCAGGCTGAGCCCTAGTGGCAATCGCGAAAGCGGCGTGCAATTTTTTTCAATATTCCGGAGATACCGGCAGGGTCCTTATTTTGGCTCACCACGCTTCACAGGCCGGGTTTCCGCTTTCGGCCAAGCTCCTCTTCGGGTTTCTCCTGGTCACCGTCCCGTCGCTCATGGCGATGGTTGCCATCAGCCTGTACGCACTCTGGGATTTGAGTACTGTCAACCGCGAACTCCAGGAGATCAGCCGCTCGCTGGAGGCCGTGCAGGGCCTGGAAACCGCGGTGGCGCGAACAGTAACACCGCTCAGCGCTTACCTGGTCGATGGCGCCCCAGGGCAAGACCGGCGATTCGAGGCGTCGATTTTGGATGTCGAGGTTCGAATGAAAGGCTGCAGCGGTGCCACTTGCCACAGTGCCGCAGGCCCGGCGGGCGCGATGGCCGAAAGCCTGGCGCCCTATATTCAGAAAATCAGGGACCGCGGCGCGACCATCTTTGGCGGAGGCGACTTGCCCACAGATCAAGGCAAGGTGCGCGTACTTCACGAGATCAATCAGCAAGGCGAAGAAGCGAACCGCCGGCTCGAACGCATGGCGTCGGCGTTGCTGCAGCGCGTGACCGCCCTTCAGGAAAAGTCGCTGCAAGTGAATCAGCGGGCGTCGGCCCTGATCCTGGTCACCTCAGCGATGGTCCTCGCGCTCGCGGCGCTGGGTGCCTGGCTTCTGTCCCGGCGACTGCTGAGCCATGTGGACGCGCTGCTGACCGGGACCCGGAAGATTGCTGATGGCGATCTTGGCTATCGTGTCGCGGTCACCCAGCCGGATGAAGTCGGGCAGTTGGCCCTATCGTTCAACGCCATGGCGCAGGAACTTCAGGGACACCGGGAGAACCTGGAGCGCATCGTGGATGCCAGGACCGCCGATCTCAAACAGGCCCAGGACTCGCTGGTACAGTCGGAGAAGCTTGCGTCGATCGGTCTGCTGGCCGCGGGCGTCGCGCACGAGCTGAATAATCCGCTCACCAGCATTCTCATGAACGTCAATCTGCTTATGGAAGACGTGGGCGATCAGCCCGCTCTCCGCGCGGAACTTCAGCGCATCAGCGGGGACACGGTACGCTGCAAGTCGATCATCGATGACCTGCTCGATTATTCCCGGCGCCAGGAACTGGCTATCGCGCCCACCGACCTGAATGTCCTGATCCGGGATGCGCTTGAACTGCTTGGCCGCGGCGCACACCTTCAGGGGATCAAGGTCACGTCGGAGCTGTCAAACGAAAATCAGCCAATAGCGTGCGACCCCGCGCGGATGGAGCAGGTGCTGGCAAATGTTCTGGTAAACGCGGTTCAAGCCATGCCGCAAGGGGGCAACTTGACGGTCGGCAGTGCAATTCGGGAGGGCTTTGCGGAAATATCGGTGCGCGATACCGGTTCGGGAATTCCAGAGGCGATCCAGAACCGCATCTTCGATCCGTTCTTCACCACCAAGCCTCACGGTACCGGCCTGGGACTGTCGATTGTCTACAGAATCATGGAGGCGCACGGCGGCAAGGTGAAAGTTCAGAGCATCAAGCACGACGGGGGCGATGCCACCGAACCGGCAGGAACGCGCATTCTTCTGTCGCTGCCGCTGAGCGCGGCGTTTGCGACTGAAGACGTGGCACCTGATGAGCGAGGCTGAATGTATGGAAGTCGAAAAGAAAAAATTCGGAAAAAGAATTCTGGTCGTGGATGACGAAGAGCGCATCTGCGAGGCGGTGAAACGGGCGCTGGAGCGCAGCGGCTACCAGGTGGATACCAGGCTGAGCGCGCTGGACGCTCTGACGGCGGTCCGCAACAGCGCCCCGGACATGGTGATCTGCGACATCAGAATGCCCGACATGGACGGAATGTCGCTGCTTGAACGGATCAAGGAGCACGATCCGAACCTCCCGGTCCTGATCATCACCGGTCATGCCTCGATCGAGTCCGCAGTGGACGCGGTGAGAAAGGGCGCGCAGGAGTACCTCCCCAAACCGTTCTCGCCGGCTCAGATCCGCCTGTTGGTCGAACGCGCCTTCGAGCGCAAGCACCTGATCGAGCAGAACCTGTACCTCAAGACCGAGCTTGGTCATGCGCACAGCAGGAACGTGGTCAAGGGCAGGAGCCCGGTCATGCAACGCATGTTCGACATGGTCGGCAAGGTGGCCGGAACCGACTCCTCGGTGCTGATCACCGGCGAAAGCGGCACCGGCAAGGAAGTGGTGGCCCGCCTTATTCATTTCGGCGGCGCACGGGCCGAAGCGCCGTTCGTGACGGTGAACTGCTCGGCGATTCCAAACGATCTTCTGGAGAGCGAGCTGTTCGGGCATGTGCGCGGCGCATTCACCGGGGCTCTCTATAACAAGCGCGGCAGCTTCGAACAGGCCGAGAGCGGCACCTTCTTCCTGGACGAGATCGGCGACATGCGGCTGGAAATGCAGGCGAAGATTCTCAGGGCACTGGAAGAGCGGAAGATTAGAAAGGTCGGTTCCGAAGACGAGATTCCGGTTGACGTGCGGGTCATCGCGGCAACCAACAAGAATCTGAAGCAGGAGATCGAGGCGGGCCGGTTCCGCGAGGATCTGTTTTACCGGCTGGACATTGTGCGGATAGAGATCGCTCCACTGCGCGAGCACAAGGAGGATATTCCCGTTTTGGCGCGACACTTTCTCAAGGTCTTTTGCGACGAGATGAAAAAGCGGCCGACCGAATTCACCGACGAGGCCATGAGCGTTCTGGAGAACCATGACTGGCCCGGAAACATCAGGGAACTCAGAAACGCAGTGGAACGGGCGCTGATTTTCACCGGTCCTGGCGAACTCATTCGGAGCAGTAATTTTCCGCCGGGCCTGCGTGAAAAGGCGAATGGGCGCGTTCCATCACCTGCACAGGACGTCAGGAGCCTGCGGGAAGTTGAGTTGGCGCATATCCGCGCCGTCCTGGAGGCCTGCGAAGGTAACAGGGCCAGGGCAGCCGAAATCCTTGACATCTCTCCTTCGACGATCTGGCGCAAGTTGCAGGAAGATTCCTAGAGGAGACCGCCGTCGCATAAAGCTCGCGCCGGCTGTGGGAAGCAGCGCGGCGAGCTTTTGGCCGCGCGCTCGTAGCACCCGTCGCGACGCAGCCCCTCGCGTTGCAAAATGCATTGCCGTTGCAAAATGCAACGCGAATAGGTCTTTCTTATCAAGCAGTTGCGCAGAGCAATGCAGAATGCACTGGCAGCGCCATTCCCGCCCCTCGCAAATCGCCTAAGCCTCCGTTAAAACATCCTGCTGAATTAACGGGTTGCAGATTGCCGCAGCGCCCCGGGGCGCTGGCACCGAACTTGCTGTCCTTAATAGAAATTTCACCCCCCGGCGCGGCGAATTCGTTCATGGGCAGCGGCTTGCAAATCATCAGACGTGAACAAAGTGCGCGCTCGCGGCAGCATCGCGGGATTTTTTCCCAGGTGATCTACGAACGTGACGGGCTGGAGATTCTGCACACCGAAATGGAATCCGGAAGCGTATTCGACAGTCAGGAATTCGGTGATTTCTCTGCCGCGCACTACGTCATTGAAGGCACGCCAGTGTTTCGGCAATTGCACGAACGTGCGGACCTGATGCCCGGTGACAGCATCGTCTTTCTCGATCAAAACGCATACACGATATCAAACGGGGCTCCCGATCGTTCGGTTTTCCTGAGCGTTCTGTTCAAGCCCTGCGCAGCACAGCTTGAGTCAAATCAATTGGCGACAAAGGAGACACTTGCATGAAACTGACCAGACGGGAATTTCTCATGGCGTCGGCGGCCACCAGCGCGATGCTGGCGAGCGGGTTGCCGATGGCCCAGTCGAAACCGCAGCCCAGAACCAGCGCGATGGCCGTGCGCAAAGCCAGGGCCGCAGGTCCCGCCACTGGCGAGTGGGTGTCGACGGCCTGCCAGGGGTGTACCCAATGGTGCGCGGTCCAGATCTTCGTGGAAAATGGCCGCGCGGTGCGGGTGCGCGGCAATCCAGCGAGCTTGACCAACCATGGCTACGTCTGCCCACGGGGACACCTGATTCCGCAACAGACCTACGATCCGGACCGCATCAAGGTGCCGATGAAGCGAACCAATCCCATGAAGGGCCGCGGCATCGACCCGAAGTTCGTCCCGATCACCTGGGATGAGGCGCTGAACACCGTCGCCGACAAGATGCTGGAACTGCGCAAGAATAACGAGGCGCACAAGCTTACCTACATCCGCGGCCGCTATTCGCCGACCTCCACGGAACTTCTTTACGGCACGCTGCCAAGGATCTACGGGACGACCAATTACTTTTCCCACAGCGCCATCTGCGCTGAAGCGGAGAAGATGGGACCCGGACTGACCCAGGGCTATTTCGGCTACCGCGACTATGACCTCGCCAACACCAACTGCCTGGTCGCCTGGGGCACCGATCCCCTGGCTTCCAATCGGATGGTGCCCAACACCATTCACCGCTTCGGCGAGATCCTCGCGCGCGGCACGGTGATCGCGGTGGACCCGCGCCTGTCCAATTCGGCGGCAAAGGCGCAGGAGTGGCTTCCGGTCAAACCGGGGACCGACGGGGCGCTCGCCGGCGCCATCGCGCACGTGCTGCTCACCGAGGGATTATGGAACAAGGAATTCGTCGGCGACTTCAAGGATGGAAAAAACCTGTTCGTCGCCGGCCAGGCGGTTGATGAAGCCAGCTTCGCCGAAAAGGAAACGCACGGCCTCATCAAATGGTGGAACCTGGAACTGAAGGATCGCACGCCCGCCTGGGCGGAAGCGGAAACCCTGATCCCGGCCGCGCAGACTGTCCGCGTTGCCCGGGCGATGGGCAAGGCGGCGCCGAAGGTGGCGGTCTTCATGGGTCCCGGCGTCGCGATGAACCCGCGCGGCACCTACGCGGCGATGGCTGTCCACGCGCTGGCCGGCCTGCTCGGCTCGATCGACGCCGAAGGCGGAACGCTGCAGGGCTCCAGCGTGCCGACCGGCGCATTCCCGAAATCCGACGCCTACCTCGACGATATCGCCAAGGGCGCCGGCAAGTTCAAAAAGATCGACGGCCGCGGCGAGAAGGACATGCCCGCGATGATGAATGCCCGGCCCGGCAGCGGTGTGGTGACCAACAATGTCGCCAACGGCATGCTCAAGGATCCCGGCGCGGTCAAGGTGCTGATTTCCTCCTGGAGCAATTTCAACTTTTCCTGCACCGACCCATCGCGCTGGGACAAGGCGCTTGCCGCCGTGCCGTTCTTCGTCCACATGGTGACCAACGCCTCGGAGATGACGCAGTTCGCCGATGTGGTGCTGCCGGCGACGCACAATTCCAGCGAGGGATTCTCGGTCGTCACCAACATGGGCAACCTGCAAGGCTATGCCACCATCCAGCAGCCGGTCGGAAAACGCCTGTGGGACGTGAAACAGGAGGAAACCGAGGTCGTCTGGCTGCTCGCCGAGAAACTCAAGGCGAAGGGTTTCCCCAACCTGTTCGACTACTATGCCAAGGAGTTCAAGGACCCGGAAACCGGCAAGACCGCCGGCAACGAAAAAGAGTTCACCGAAATCGCGGCCAAGATCTCCAGCGCGCCGCTGTGGATGCCCAAACAGCCGCTGCCGGGAGAAAAGTTCGACGGCTGGGCCGGTTTCCGCAAGAAAGGGATGTACAGCGGCGCGAAGTACAGTTTCAAGAAGGGCTGGGGCGGCAAGTTCGCCACCGTGTCCAAGAAATTCGAGTTCTACAGCGAAGCCGCAAAGAAGGGTCTCACCGAGCACGCCGCAAAATACAAAACCACGGTGGATGACATCCTCACCGTCTCCGGTTACGTGGCCCGCGGTGAGCTGGCATTCGTGCCGCACTACGAGCCTCCCAAGCGCCACGGCAGTTTCGATGAGTATCCGTTTACCTTCATCGACTACAAGTCCCGGCTCAATCGCGAGGGCCGCTCGCAGAATCTGCCCTGGTACCAGGAATTCAAGAAAGTCGATCCGGGTGACCAATCCTGGGACGATGTCTTGAAGATGAACCCGGCGGATGGCGCGAAGCTCGGCCTCAAGACGGGAGATTCAGTGAAGGTCTCCTCGATGGCAGGGTCGATGGTCACCAAACTCAGGCTTTGGGAAGGCGTACGGGCCGGCACCGTTGCCAAATGCTACGGCCAGGGACACTGGGCCTACGGCCGCGTCGCCGCGAAGGAT
>Ga0155956_1306_pt2 | contig 9682 bp, 6 predicted proteins | sample RifCSPlowO2_02_FD_107610 | JGI IMG/M metagenome (GOLD analysis project Ga0155956, IMG submission 107610) | Betaproteobacteria bacterium RIFCSPLOWO2_02_FULL_62_17 | reverse complement strand
AGCAGCCCATTGTGCTGAAGTTCTCCTCGCCCGCGCCGCCCCAGTCGTATCTGCATCCCGAGGCGTTCACGCCGTTTGCCGCGGCCGTCACCCAGGCCTCGGGCGGGGCGCTCAAGATCGATACCTTCTACGGCGGCACGCTGGGCAACTTCGGCGTGACTTATGATCGCGTCCTGGACGGCGTGGCCGATATCGGCTTCATTCTCGCTGCCAACGCCGCCGGCAAAATGAAGAAGCTGGATGTGGTCGGCCTGCCTTTCGAGGCGAAGACCGGCGTGGCGGCCTCGATGGCGCTGTGGCGCATGTACGAAAAAGGCCTGTTCGCCGACGCCTTCGACGCGGTGCGGCCGCTGGGCCTGTTTACCTTTCCGAATGCCGCGCTGCATATGAAAACGGCGGTGAAGACCCTTGAAGACGTGAAAGGCAAGAAGATCGCCGCCTCGAGCAGCGTATCGGGCAAGGTGATCGTGGCGCTGGGCGGGGCGCAGGTGACCTTCCGTCCCGACGAAACCTACCAGGCAATCAGCCGCGGCATCGCCGACGGCTCGCTGATGCCCTTCACCGGCATGGCGACCTTCAAGATTCTGGAGGTGGCCAAGAACCACCTCGATGCGGCGCTGGGCTCGGATGCCGCCGTGGTATTCATGAGCAAGAAGAAATACGATTCCCTGCCGCAGAAAGCCAAGGATGCGATCGACCGCTATTCCTACGCTTCCTTCTCAGAAAAGCTCGGCCGCATCACCGATGAGCAATGGGCGGAGAAGCGCGCGCTGGTCAAGGACAGCACCGTAACGCTGCCGCGGCAGGAGGAAGCGCGCTGGCGCAAGGCCGTGGCGCCTGTCACCACCGCGTGGGCCAAGGAAACTCCCGACGGCCAGAAGGTATTGCAGGCGTTCCGCGCGGAAGTGGCGGCATGGGATAAAAGCCAGGCTGCGAACAAGTAATCTGCCGGATTTTTGGGACTTCCGAAGGCGGAAGTCCTTTCCTGGCATGCCTTCGCAGCGCGTTTCCATACCAATATTAATATCAGGCGGAGCGCCGCGATGAGCAAGGCCGGGGCAGGGTTCCTCGAATCGCTCGACCGGCGCTGCGTGATCGTGACGCAGCGCGTTGCTTTCATCGGCGTGCTGGCGATGCTGTTCGTCGCCTTCACCACCATCGCCGACGTGCTGATGCGCTGGCTGCTGAATTCGCCTATCGATGGTTTGAGCGAGATAGAAGGCATGGCGCTGGCGGTCGCGGTTGCCGGGTGTTTCCCGGCGGGCGCCGCGCTGCGCGTCAACCTGAGCATCGACCTGATCGGCAACCGCGTGAGCCCGCGCGTGCTCGCCTGGCTCAAGGCCCTGGGCGGGCTCGCGCTCCTCGCGTTCTATGTGTTGGTTGCCTGGCGCTTCGGCGAGTATGCGCTGAAGCTCGGCGCCCGCGCTGCCGAGACGGTGTACGTGCGCCTGCCGATAGCGCCTTTCATGTGGGCGGTAGCGACCTTTCTCGCCATCAGCGCACTGGTGCAACTGATCAATTTCGCCATCAGCGTGAAGTACGCGCTCGCTGGAATCCCCGATCCGAGCGGGTGGAGCATCGAAAGCGGCGAAAAACCGGTGGAGTCCAAGCCGGTCGTTCAAGTGAATGCCGCCGCCCTGAGTGCGGTCGTCGTCATGGCGCTCGCCGGCGCGGGCCTTGCGCTGTGGGGTCTGTATGCCAACATGGACACGCTCTCGCAACTGGCGCGCGACTATCCGGGCACGCTGGCCCTGGGCGTGGTGTTCATGGTATGGGTGCTGCTGGTGCTTTATGTTCCCCTGGCGGTTGCGTTGGGGCTGCTCGGCATCCTGTGCACCTCGCTCATGATCGGCCTCGATCCGGCATTGAACGTGCTGGGCAACGAATCGGCGCAGTTCCTTACCAATTCGCAGGTCGCGGTGGTGCCGATGTTCCTGATGATGGGCAGCTTCGCGGTAGTCGCGGGCATGTCCGAGGATATTTACGATCTCGCGCATTCGCTGTTTTCGCACCTGCGCGGCGGGCTGGCGCTGGCGACCATCGGCGGCTGCAGCGGCTTCGGCGCCTTGACCGGATCTTCGCTTGCCACGGTGGCCACTATCGGGCGCGTCGCTTTGCCCGAGATGCGCGCGCGTGGCTACTCGCCCGGACTCGCCTCGGGCTGCGTCGCGGCGGGCGGAACGCTGGGGGCGCTGGTGCCGCCGTCGATCCCGCTGATCTTCTATGCGTTTCTGACCGAATCCTCGATCGGACAACTGTTCGTCGCGGCAATGATCCCGGCGGCGCTCGCCATCGGGCTATACATGCTCGCCATCGCCGCACAAGTCCGGCTTGTGCCCTCGTCTGCGCCTGCGACCAGCGAGCGGCCGAGCTGGGCCGACATCGGCCGTGCGATGAAAAAGGCCTGGGCGGCGCTGCTGCTTTTCGGCATTGTGCTGGGCGGTATCTACGGCGGCATCTTCACCGAGACCGAGGCCGCGGCGGTTGGCGCGGTCGGCGCGTTCATCGCCGCGGTGCTGCGCGGCCGCATGAGCCGGGAAAGCGTGCAGCGCGTGATGGGCGAGACCACCGCGACCACGGCGCTCCTGTATCTCATCATTTTCGGCGTGCTGACCTTCTCGTTCTCCATGGGCGTCACCGGCCTGCCGCTGCGCATGACCGCATTCTTCCAGGACCTCAACTGGGCGCCGATTGCGGTGATTGCGATGCTGCTGGTCATGTACCTGATGCTGGGCTGCATCATGGACTCGAACACCATCATGTTCGTCACCGTGCCGATCGTCGCGCCGCTGGTGGCCGGGATGCACTACGACCTCATCTGGTGGGGGATCGTCAACCTGGTGGTGCTGGAGACCGGGCTGATCACGCCGCCTTTCGGCATACATCTTTTCGTGCTGAAGAGCATTGTCGGTTCGGATGCGCCGCTCTCCGCGGTTTATCGGGGCGTGGTCCCCTTCGTGATCGCCGACATGGTCAAGCTCGCGCTGCTGGTGATCTTCCCGGCGTTGGCGCTTTGGTTGCCTTCCACCATGGTTGGCAAATAGGATATTCGATCTGATTACGGTTCTGAAACAGGAGAGGGAAATGCTGAAAGTCGTCATCATTGGTACCGGCTGGTGGGGCATGGAACTGGGCAAGGCCGCCAAGGCCCGTCCCGACAAAGTGGAACTGGGCGGGTGTTGTTCCTTGTCGGAGGCTGAGTGCGCCAGGTTCGTCGCGGCCTACGGCGGCAGGACCTGGAAAACCTATGAGGATGTGCTCGCCGACAAGAGCGTAGGCGCGGTGATGCTGGCCACGCCGCATTCGCTGCACTGGAAGCAGATCATCCAGGCGGCCGAGGCAGGCAAACACGTGTTCTGCGAGAAACCCTTCACCCTTTCGGTTGAAACAGCCTCGAAAGCAATGCGCGCCTGCGAAAAAGCGAAAGTCGTGCTCGCGATTGGACACAACCGGCGCTTCCTGCCGGGCCCGCGCAGGATGAAGGCGATGATCGATGCGGGAGAACTCGGCACCATCATCCATGTCGATGCCCACTACTCGGGCAACATCGAAGGCCGCTATCCGAAGGAACACTGGCGCGTGCAGCAGAGCGAAATTCCGGCGGGCTCCACCACGCCCATGGGCCTGCACGTGGTGGACACGCTCACCTGGCTGCTCGGGCCGGTGGCGCGCCTTGCCGCCATCACCAAGCACCAGGCGCTCTCCTACCCGCTGGATGACACCTGCGCGGCCCTGTTCGAATTGAACAGCGGCGTCACCGGGCAATACGGCGCCCACCTTGCCGTCTCGATGAGTTCGATGCTGAAGATATATGGCACCAGGGCCAATATCGAGTCGAGGAATGCCTTCTCGGAACTGACCATAGAGCCTGCCGACGCCACCAAGCCGCGTGAATTTCTGCGCTACACGCATGATGACAGCCTGCAGCAGGAAGTGGCGGCGCTCGCCGACGCGGCGGCAGGCGGCACGCCTTATCCGGTGAAGCCGGTCGAGGCATTGCGCAACATCGCGGTGCTGGAGGCGATCATGAAATCGGCGGCCTCAGGCAACGCCTGGGTGCAGGTGGCGCAGGGCCCGACGCAGTAGCGACGGGCACCCAGAGGCCGTCGATGCCGTTGCGCCTATTTCGCTTGTGGATATGTACTTTTTATAGTACGGTTCACAAACGGGTGAGGAATGACCAAGGATGCTCCGCAGAAGACGCCGCTGATTTTCTTTCGCAATAACAGCGGCAAGGAACCAGTACGGGAGTGGCTCAAAGCGCTCGATGCGCCGGACCGTCGTGCCGTTGGCCAGGACCTGATGCGGGCGCAGTGGCGCTGGCCCGTTGGTATGCCATTGTGCCGCGCCATGGGGCAGGGCCTTTGGGAGATACGAACCGAATTGCCCAGCAACCGCATCGCGCGTGTGTTGTTGTGCCTGGATGAAGGCGTACTCGTGACGCTGCATGCCTTCATCAAGAAAACGCAGAAAACGCCTGACGACGAACTGACATTGGCGCGCAAGCGTCAGAAGGAGCTGAAATCATGAGCAAGCGGCATCACGGATCGAGCCTCGACAGCCTTCTCAAGGAAGAAGGCGTTTTCGAAGAAACCCAGGCTCTGGCGATCAAGGAAGTGGTGGTCTGGCAGTTGACCGAGGCGATGGCGAAGCAGTCGCTGAGCAAAGCTCGCCTCGCGGCCATGCTGAAAACCAGCCGTTCGCAGGTCGATCGCCTGCTCGATCCCACCTGCGACGTAACGCTGTCGACGCTGCAACGCGCCGCCGCCCTCGTTGGCCGAAAAGTTCAGATTGAATTGGTGTGATGCAATGAAACACTCCGCTACAAACCATCAGGAATCGGTACCGCTCGCCTTGACCGAACGCAGCTGGATTTTGCGGTGCTGCGCGATCGAGGCGATGCCCGCGCTCAGGCAGCCGGCCAGGTCCACCAGCACGAACTTCAATGGGGTCGCGCTCTAGTCTGGCGTCGGCACCCGGCCCGACAGGAGCGCTTGAGTAGAGCGGGCCCGGCGTCCGCAACGCGGTCGAAGCGGCGCTTGAGTCAGCGCTGTGTCGGGGCAGTACACAGCCAGTTACCGCCGCGCACAAGAACAGGCGCGGCCGTCCGCTCCTCGGCCGCAGCGGCCACTGGCGATCTCACTTGAAGGTGGTCGGCGTTTCCGATTTGGTCGCCCGGTCCCGAGAAATTTCAGATGGCGCTTTCGGCCCAAAGGAGTCGTTCGACCTTCGACGTTATGAAGAGCCGCTATCTGAGTTAAAGCTGCCGCTTGACCATCCGCTGCGATTGCCCCCGCCATGCTGCGCAGCAGAGTGAAATTAGCATAATCTGTAATTGTGAACTTGTCGGTAGGGTTCAAGCACCGGATTGCGGCCCCCCGAAAGCCGTTTCGACTTCGCGGCCAAATTGATTCTGCTATCCGTTGACGGCGATACTGCACTGTTTGCCCGAGAACAGGAGCGAACCATGGATGTTGTCGGAACCAACGATATCTCGATTACTGAAAAGACTCTACGCGCCCGTTTCCTTTGCTCCCGCAAAAGCCACTTACTGATGTTTTCGCGGGATTCGTGCCGACACACGGCCTACGAAGCAGCAGTGATTGCCCGCATGGAACGTATCCGTTCGAACTACCTTTTTGAAGCTGCCAGAAAAGGCGTAGTCGTCACCTCCTTCCCCCGCCTGTCGTCAGATAAGCTTGCCGACGGTCAGTTCTTTGCGCATTTACTCTCGACAGAAGCTGCAGTTTTCACCGCGGTAGAGACGTCAGACTTCGAAGCGCCCCCCCTTGAACCGGTGATATTTTCCAGTTCCAAAGCGATACGGCAAGAAGACCGAGCAGAAATCACATTCGCCGGATATGTGCTATCTCGGGTTCAACGGACGCCACTGATCCGAGGCAAAGTGATTCTGTTCGACGGAAGCCAGAAGATGGTGCGCTTGCACGACGGTTTCGGGTCGGTACTGCCCGCGATCAACGAACTTACGGGATGGGCGTCTTCCTCGCCTCAGGCACCCGACCCGATCCTAAATAAGCACTGCCCTGTCTGCGAGTTCCAGCATTTATGCCGGCCGGTCGCCGAAAGGAACGACAGCATCAGCCTGCTCGGTGGCATAGGCACCAAAGACCTACTCCGGTACGAACGCAAGGGCATCTTCACGATCAAGCAATTGTCCTCCCTCTACCGTCCACGGAAACGGCGCCGGCACACCCGTTTGCAGCCGGTGACGCACAAGTTCGAACTCCAGGCACTCGCATTGCGAACTGGCCACATCTACCTGGACGGTGAACCCATTCCGATCCCGCAGTCCGATACAGAGATCTACTTCGACATCGAGGCACTTCCGGACATCCAATATAATTATCTGATTGGAGCGGTGGTATGCACTGCAGGAAAAGCCCGGGTATTTCAGTTCTGGGCCGACCAGCGTTCGGACGAAGCGTCGGTCTGGTGCGATTTCCTCGCCTTGATAGCCCGGTACCCTGGATGTCCGCTGTTCCATTACGGCGGCTTCGAACGCTTGATGATCAAACGGCTGGGGACGCTCTACGGTACGCTTGTCGAGCCAATCGTCCAGCGGCTGGTCAATATTAATAGCTGTATCTTCGGAAAAATCTATTTCCCCGTCCGATCGAATAGCCTAAAGGACATCTGCCGCTTCATCGGCTTGTCCTGGACATCGCCTGAAGCGTCCGGTCTCCAAAGCCTGGCATGGCGTTACCGATACGATGATACGGGGGACCAGCAATGCCGCGACCTACTGCTGACTTACAACCGTGAGGATTGCGAGAATCTTCGCGGGCTCACAAAAAAGTTGCGCGACATTGCCGCGCAGGGACCGCATTCGCCGGAGGTCCGGTTCGCAGATGCCGGAAAGGCGTCGCTGACGGAAGAAGTCTCTGACGTCGTCGGGAGTCTCAACCAGTTACTACGATCCGCCCATGGTTCATATGAACAAACCAAGATCGTATTGAAGCGATCTGCCACAGCAGGCAAACGCGGAGATAACCCACAACTGTCCCGTCCGGGACGCCGTCCCTCCCAAGGGAAGATCTACAAAGTGGTGCATGTTCGGCCAGGCAGGACCTGCCCGCGTCACCCCGGAGTCGCGCTCAATCCCCGTTCGGCAGAGGCATTCCGCACGATCACTGATCTGGTCTTTACCTCCCGAGGCGTCAGGAAGACGATCGTCCAGTACGTCGGGAACACCGGATATTGTGCAGTTTGCAACAATGAGTACAGCCCACCATCAATCCGCAGGCTGGGGCGGCAGCAGAAATACGGCTCGGGGCTGCAAGCCTGGGCCACCTACCATCGGATGGCGCTACGCCTGCCGTTCGACAAAATATCCCAGCTCCTCGAGGACGTTTTCCACGTGCAGATACCGCCCAATCACATTTACAATTTGGTGTCGCATTTCAGCCAAAACTATGTCGTCACGGAGCGGCGGCTTCTTGCCAAGATCCTCGCCAGTCCGGTTGTTTATGTAGACGAGACCACAATCAATATTCAGGGCACGTCGCAGTACGTTTGGGTGATCACAGACGGGCGGCATGTTGTGTTTCGCCAGACTGAAAGTCGGGAGGCAACGATCATCCATCATTTGTTTGATGGATACTCCGGAGTGCTCTGCACCGATTTCTACCCCGGTTATGACTCCATCGACTGCGCCCAGCAGAAATGTTGGGCGCATTTGATCCGAGATCTCAACGACGATCTGCGGAAAACACCGTTCGACGCGGAACTCGAATGTTTCGTTTCCTCGGTTCGCAACCTGATCGTTCCGATTTTCGGAACAATGGACGAGTCGGGACTTAAGTCCCGAAGGCTGCGTAAGTTTCGCAAGAGCGTCGACCGTTTCTATCGCGAACAGATCGTCGGAAAAACGTACCGCTCCGATCTTGTAGCGACGTATCAAAAGCGATTTGCAAAATATCGGGACAAACTGTTCGTCTTTATCGACAGGGACGGAGTACCTTGGAACAACAACATGGCGGAGCGCGCCCTGCGCCATATCGCCGTGCAGAGGAAAATATCCGGTTCGTTCGGGAAGCACGGCATCCTGCCCTACCTACTGCTCCTGGGCGTAACCCAGTCGTGCCGGTTCCAGAACAAGTCCTTGCTGCAATTCCTGGTCTCCGGGAAAAAAGACATCGACCTATTCAAGGGGCAACGGGGAAACATCGGCTGGCGCATGCGTTGAGGCGGCGGAGTAACAGTTGTGGACCTAAAAATGGATAGGGAATGAGCAACCCTCATGTCGGCAGCCGCTTTGATGATTTCCTCGCCGAAGATGCCATACTCGAAGAAGCCACGGCAGTTGCGGTGAAGCGCGTCATTGCCTGGCAAATTGAGCAGGAGATGGCGTTCCAAAAGCTCACAAAGACAGCGATGGCCAAGAAGATCCATACCAGGCGCGCCGCACTGAACCGGTTGCTGGATGAAACGGATACCAGACTGAGGCTGACTACGTTCACAAGCGCAGCTGCAGCTTTGGGGAGACAAGTAAGATTTGAACTTTGTGCAATCTGATCTGCTCAACCGTTTTCGTCATCTACAACTCTGCTTATTTCGCGAGGGGCCGGTTAGTGGTCGACACCGGCCTTTGATAAGTTGAATTTTTGATTCGCTGACCGTCCGGAGTTGGCCGAAAGCGCCATCTGAAATTTCTCGGGACCGGGCGACCAAATCGGAAACGCCGACCACCTTCAAGTGAGGTCGCCAGTGGCCGCTGCGGCCGAGGAGCGGACATCCGCAGTAGTTGCATTGGATGTCGGAGACGGGTCGAGTGCGGGCCTAAAGTTCATGTCACCGACCCACCGGCTTGCCTTACCAAGCTGCCGCGCAGTTTTGCCCATGCGGTTGTGCACTCAAGGCCGAGAGCGGAGATTCCCATTGCCCCTCCGAACAAGCGCTTCGCGAAAACAGCACCGCTCAACGCTGCCCGCCCTCTTCATATCAGTCAACGAGCAAACAGCTGAAACGCCCAAACCCTCTCAACCGGAATGTTCACAGCCTGCAGCGCGAGGCGGACCGACTCCGCATCAGGCGCCTTGTAAAGGCTGATCATCCTCCGCCGATTCGCCGACAGGTACGTCCGCACGCGCTGCACGCGGGGGGTCACAAGGCAACTCGCCCCGTCCTGCTCGGCCACCTGAACTTCCTCTAACGCCACAGGTTCTTCGAATCTGCGGCCAACCAGTACATTGGCGCGCGCGAGTTGGTCGTCGGTGCTGCGGGCAGCACACCGTGCTCGTTGACCGCCGCGGGGTTATTCTTGCGGACAATCCACCCGGAACCTTTCAGGAAGCAGACCGTGTCGATGCCGAACCCACGCCTGATCGAGCTATACACTCAAATGCTGACCATCCGCCGTTTCGAGGAAAGGGTGGCGCACGAATTCGCGCAGAAAACCATTCCCGGCGTGGTTCATTCCTATATCGGCCAGGAGGCCGTCGCGGTGGGCGTGTGCGCCAACCTCACCAAGGATGACCGCATTGTCAGCAATCACCGCGGTCACGGGCATTGCATCGCCAAGGGCGCGGATCTCAAGCGCATGATGGCCGAGATTTACGGGAAGAAGACCGGCTACTGCAAAGGCAAGGGAGGATCGATGCACATCGCCGATTTCAGCATCGGCATGCTCGGGGCGAATGGGATCGTGGCGGCGGGCCTGCCG
>Ga0155956_1308_pt3 | contig 9690 bp, 10 predicted proteins | sample RifCSPlowO2_02_FD_107610 | JGI IMG/M metagenome (GOLD analysis project Ga0155956, IMG submission 107610) | Betaproteobacteria bacterium RIFCSPLOWO2_02_FULL_62_17 | reverse complement strand
CCTAAACGCCCTCGAATACTTCCGCCCATTCCTCCAGGCGCTCCGGATGCTTGTATCCAACGTTCAGGCCGAAGTGTTTGTATCCGGCATCGGCCAGTTCACGGATGCGCTCGCGCAGTTCCGCCTTGCTCGCGGTAAAGGTCGTCGCCTTGATGAGTTCGCCGCTGCACAGGTGCGCCTCCTCGGGTTTCAGGAACATCAGGTGCCCGCGGTGGTTGTTCAAGTAGCGCGCGTCGGCCGGTTCGTATTTGAAATAGACCTCCTGGCGATAGCGCTCCACCACCGCGGCAAGCGGCGGCGGCACCGGCCGGCCCAGATCGCCGAATTCCTCGCGCTCCACCAGGCTGTGTACCGCCAGAATGGCGTGCGGGCCGGCCTGTCCCTTCACGCGCGGGCTGTCGGCAGCCTCGCCGTCCTTGAGCACGCAGCCGGAGATGGTGCCGGTGGCATGCAGCGCCGCCGCATCGCGGCCCGCCGCGGCCCAGGATTTCTGCATGTCGGCCAACCCCGCCTTGCCATGCGCGACATTGGCGGTGCCGTTGATCCAGCCCGCGCCCAGCTTGGCGGTGAGCATGCGCCCCTTGGGGCCGAAGGCCGAGATATGCAGCGGGATCGGATCCTTGATGTTGATGGCGCCGATACCCGGATCGAGAAAACGGATCTTGCGGCGCTTTGCCTCGAAATCCCATTCGAGCGTCTGGCCGGCGAGCAGGCCTTGCACGATGCGGATGTATTCCTCCATGTCGGCGAGCTTTACCGGACCCACGCCAAGCGTGCGGCGTCCGGTGAATCCGGTGGAAACGCCGAATTCGATGCGCCCCGGCGCCAGTGCGTTGAGCGTGGCCAAGCCGCTCGCGGCCACCGGCGCGATCCGATTCGAGGGGATCATCACGCCCGAACAAAGGTGGATCTTTGAGGTATTCATCGCCGCCGCCGTCATGGAGACGAACAGTTCTGAATTCAACATCTGCGTGTCGTAGAACCACGCCTTGGTGTAGCCCAGTTCTTCAGCGCGCTTGACTGCCTTCCATGAATCCGCCACCGGCGGAACAAAAATGCCGAAGTCCATTTGTCACCTCCTTCTGAATCAGTTTGATTGGACGTCAACGCGATGGACCATCTTCAGATTCCGTCGCTCAAATTCCCTCAAACACGTCGGCCCATTCCTCGAGAATTTCCGGATGGCGATAGCCGGCCTCGATGCCGAAATGCTTGAATCCCTGCCTGGCCATTTCGCGCAGGCGTTCGCGCAGTTCCGCCTTGGTGGCCGTGAACGTGGTTGAACGGATCAATTCGCCGCCGCAGAACGCCTGTTCCTCGGGACGCAGGTACATGAGGTGGCCGCGATGATTGCTCAGATAGCGCGCATCCTCGGGCTGATAGGTTTGGTAGACCTCGCGATAGCGGTCCACCAGGTGCGACAGCGTTGGCGGAATCGGCCGCCCGAAGGACCCGGTCTGCTGCTCGCCCAGCTTGTGCAGCATGATCATCGACGGTGGTCCGGCGATGGATTTGGCGCGGGCGCTGCCCGCATCTTCGCCATCCTTCAATACGCAGCCGGAAACCGCCGCCGTCGCATACAGGGTTTCGGCCGGACGGCCAGCCTCGGCCCAGGCTGCCTGCACCTCGGCGAGATTGGCCCCTGCCCTGGCGACGTTGCCGGGCGCGTCGATCCAGCCCGCGCCCAGTTTGGCGATGAGCTTTCTGCCTTTGGGCCCGAAGGCTGAAATATGAACCGGTATCGGGTCCTTGATGTTGATGGCACCGATGTCCGGATCGAGAAAACGGATCTTGCGGCGTTTGCCCTCGAAATCCCATTCAAGCGTGTCGCCGGCGAGCAGCGCCTGCACCACGCGGATGTATTCTTCCATGTCCGCCTGCTTGACGCGCGTCAAACCCATGGTGCTGCGCGCGGTGGAACCGGTGGAGATGCCCCAATCGATGCGCCCCGGCGCCAAGGCGTTCAGCGTGGCAAGGCCGCTTGCCGCCACCGGCGCGATGCGATTGGAGGGAATCATCACCCCGCTGGCGAGCCGGATCTTCGAGGTTTTCATGGCAGCCGCGGTCATCGAAACGAACAGTTCCGAAGTCAGCATCTGCGTGTCGTAGAACCAGGCGCGCGAGTAGCCCAGTTCCTCGGCGCGTTTCACCAGCTTCCAGGTGTCCGCCTGGGCAGGAATGAATAGGCCGAAATCCATGCGGTGTCGCCTTCCTATTGAGGTGGGCGATTAGACAGCCCGCCGTGTATGGAGATGATCGTGCCGCTGGTGTAGGAGCTGTGGTCGGAAGCCAGCAGCACCACCATCGGAGACACTTCATCCACCGTGCCGGGTCGCCCGAACGGGTAGGTCTTGAAAAGTTCCTGGTAGCGGGTCGCATCCCCCAGTGTCTGCTGCGCTTTTTTACCGGAAAGTTTGACAACGCGGTCGGTAAGAATCGGGCCCGGATTAACGCCGACCACGCGTACCCCGTAGCTCGGACTTTCCGCACCCAGTGCAATGGTGAACCCCATGAGACTCAGGTTGCCCATGGCGCCGGCGATATACCCGGCCGAGGGCCGTTCGCCGGCCGAGCCGATGATGTTGATGATCACGCCTTTTTTGTTCGCCTTCATCCGGTTGATGTAATAGCGCGTCAGCGCGATGTAACCAAACACCTTGAGGTCCCAGCCGGCGCGCCAGGCGGCATCGTCGACGTCATTGATTGACCCGGCCGGAATGTCGCCGGCGTTGTTGACCAGCACGTCCACGTCCGGCCAGGTTGCCATGATTTTCTTACGCGAGGCATCCAGCGACAGGTCGAGCGCCAGGGTCTGTACTTCAACATTATTCGCCTTACGGATCGCCTCGGCTTCCTTTTCCAGCATGTCCTTGGAACGCGCGGCCAGGCGCAGATTGCAGCCTTCACGCCCGAACCATTGCGCCAACGACAATCCTATCCCCTTCGATGCGCCGGTGATCAGCACCGTGCGTCCCCCAAGATTCATATCCAAGGTTTTCCCCTTTTTGGAATTTCATCCGCTCACACAAGCATGCAGATTTACCACAGAAACGGGAACTGCACAGCAATCTCCTGTGTCACGGCAATGCCGCGAAGGGTCTGGGCCCGGGCAGGCCATTTATGGCAAGATGCCACGGACTCGCCGCGGGCCGCAAACCCGAAAACCAATGCAACACGGAAGATCAATGCGCAAGGCCGTTGGCGTTTCATCGTTTCTGATAGCGGAGCCCTCCATGAAAGCACTTGCAAAATTACTGGCGCTTTGCATTTTCTGCGCCTGGTGCGGCGCAGCCGCCGCGCAAACCTATCCGGTCAAGTCGGTACGGTTCATCGTGCCCAATGGCGCCGGTTCCTCTCCCGATGTGGTGGCGCGTCTGGTCGCCGAGCGCCTTTCCCGCCGCCTTGGCCAACAGTTCCTCGTGGAGAACAATATCGCCGGCGCTGGCCTGGTCGGTGCGCAGCTGGCCGCGAAGGCGCCGCCTGACGGATACACGCTGTTCATGGGCAGCGCCTCGGCGATGGCATCGAATCTGGTGATGTTCAAATCCCTGCCTTATGATCCGAGGAAGGATTTCGTTCCGGTCGCCGGGCTGGTGGATAACGGACCGTATGTGCTTGCCGTGCACCCGGATGTGCCGGTGAAGAGTTTCGGTGAATGGGTCGCGCTGGCCAAGTCGCGGCCCGGCAAATTATCCTTTGCCGCCGATGCGGGCCTGGCCGGCATCATCGGCAGGTGGCTCAACAAGACTGCGGGCATAGACGTGGTGCACGTTCCCTACAAGGCGATTCCGCCTTCGGTACAGGATACGGCGGGCGGGCGCGTCGAGATGATTCTGATTTCCCCCATCGCCATAGCGCCGTTTACCTCATCAGGCAAACTTCGAATCATTGCCATCACTTCGGGCAAGCGCTTTCCCGGCATGGAGAGCATCCCCACCATCGCCGAGACGCTGCCCGGCTTTCAAATCGGCGGCTGGTTCCTGCTGGCCGCGCCGACCGGCACGCCGGGGGAGATCACGCAGCGCCTGAATCGCGAGGTGGATACCTATCTCAAGGAACCTGAAATCATCGAGCGGCTGCGCAACTTCGGCTTCTCCACCAGCGGCGCCGGAACGCTTCAGTCGCTGCAGGAATTCATTCGCAGCGAACGGGCACGCTGGGTGCGGATCGCAAAGGAAGTAGGCGTCGAACCGCAATAGGCGTGCGTTCGCCTTAATCGCCCGCCGATTCCAGCTTCAAGCCAAGATAGCGATCGAGCGTCGCGGCATCGGCGCTCAACTCCTCCGAGGCGGCGCTATGAACGATCGCGCCTCGTTCCAGCACCAGCGCGCGGCGGGTAAGCGACAACGCGACATCGGCATGCTGCTCGATCAGGACGATGGTTGTGCCCTGCTCGACAGCCATGCGACCGATGGCTGCCGCGAGTTCCTCGACAAGGATGGGCGCGAGGCCCTCCAGCGGTTCGTCAAGCAGAAGCAGGGTCGGGTTGGTCATGAGCGAACGCGCAATGGCAAGCATCTGCTGTTCGCCGCCCGACAGTTGATTTCCCATGGCGCGGCTCCGTTCAGCGAGCCGCGGAAACAGATCGAACACCTTCTTGAGGTTCCATGGGCCTGGCCGCTGCATGACGGTGAGATTTTCTTCCACTGTCAGCGATGGAAAAATCTCGCGTTCCTGCGCCACCCAACCCAGGCCGAGGCGCGCGCGCCGATGCGAGGCAAGCCGTGTGATATCCCGCGACTGCCACTCGATGCTGCCGCGCGTCAGGCGCGTGAATCCCATGATGGTGAGAAACAGCGTGCTCTTGCCCATGCCATTGCGCCCCAGTACCGCAAGGTTTTCCCCTTGCGTCACCTGCAGCGATATGTCGTCAAGCACTACCGCATCACCGTAGCCGGCACGCACGCTTTTCAGTTCGAGCAGCGTCTCAGCCATGCTTGCCATGACCCAGGTAGACCTCGCGCACACGCTGGTCGGCGGCAATCTCGCTGGGCGCGCCTTCCACCAGCACGCGCCCGCCCACCAGCACGATGATGCGGCTGGCAAACTTGAAAACAATGTCCATGTCGTGCTCGATGAAAAACACGGTGATATCCGCCGGCAAGCCCGCAATGGCCTGGAACAACGCCGAACTCTCGCTGCGTGGCACTCCCGCCGCGGGCTCATCGAGCAACAAAACCCTCGGCTTGGCGGCAAGCGCCAGCGAAATCTCCAGCAATCGCTGCTGGCCATAAGCGAGTTCACGCGTCACGCGCGTGCAGTCCGCGCCCAGTTGCAGCGAAGCAAGAATGGCGTACGCTTCGTCGACCGCATCCCGGTAGACCGGCAAGCGGCGCCACCAATTGCGGGCATGGCCTTCGCGCTCACAAATCGCCAGAGTTACCGCCTCGATCGCGCACAAACGGGGAAAAAGGGTGTTGATCTGAAAGGTGCGTACCAGCCCGCGATGCACGCGTGCCGCGGGCTTGAGACCCGTCACATCGGCGCCCTCCAGCATTATCTGACCGGCATCCGGCTGCAGCATGCCGGTGAGCATGTTGATCAAGGTGGTCTTGCCCGCGCCGTTCGGACCGATCAAGGCATGTCGCGCGCCCCTGGGCAGTTCGATATTGATGTCGCCGGCGACCACCAGAGAGCCGAAATTCTTGCGCAGCCCGCGCGTGGCCAGCACCGTCTCGCTCATGTCGGGCTCCTGCGCCAGCGGGCGGTGAGTTTCTCAAGGCCACCGAGCAGGCCATTGGGCAGGTACATCACCACCAGCACCATCATGAGGCCGATCCAGAAATACCAGTATTGCGGATTGATGCCGGAGAACTGGTCGCGCGCGACCATGTAGACAATGGAGCCGAGAATGCCGCCATAGAGCTTGCCGGCCCCGCCCATTATCAGCATCACCAGCACGTCGGCCGAACGCTGGAAACCGAGCACTTCCAGAGACACCGTGGAGGTGGTTTGGGCGAGCACCGCGCCGGCAATGCCGGCGATCGCCGCGGCAATGGTGTAGACCTTGCGAATGTGCGCATCGCTCGGCGCACCGATGGCGGGCATGCGCACCGCGTTCTCGCGGATACCGCGCAGCGACAGGCCGAAAGGCGAATGGGTCAAGCGCCGCGCCAGCAGGAAACAAAGAAACAGCACGATCAGGGAGTAGCTGTACGCGGTTTTTCCATAGAGATCGAACTTGAAGGTTCCGGCGAGCGGCCCGATTTTGATGCCCTGCAAGCCGTCCGCGCCGCCGGTCAGCCATCCGGCGAGATTTGCAGCCTCATAAAACATCAGGCAAATGCCCAGCGTGATCATGATCAGCGCCAGATGCCGGAAGCGCGCGATGATGAAACTGCTGGCATAGCCGACCACCCCGGCGACGATGGCGCCGAGCACCAGCAGCACCACCGGCTCGCCGATGCCGTGCTTGGACAGTATTCCGGCGGTGTAAGCGCCCAGTCCGAAATACGCCGCGTGCCCGATCGACACAATGCCGGCGTAACCGAGAATCAGATCAAGTGAAATGGCGAACAGCGCGGCGATGGCGATCTGGCTGGCAAGCTGCAGATATTCCGGGACCACCACGAATGGCAGCAGCGTCGACAGCCAGAACACGATCTCCAGCGGATGCCAGCGCGTGCGCGCCCGCAGGAATTCGTGCGGCGCGGCTTGCGGCGGCAGCACGGCGGCCATTTCAGCGCTTGCCAAACAGTCCCGTGGGCCGCCACATCAGAATGCCGACCATCACCAGATAAATCAGGAAGGAGCCCAATTGCGGCACGTAGTACTTGCCCGCCATGTCGCTGATGCCAAGCAGCGACGCGGCGACAAACGAACCGCCGATGGACGCGAGTCCGCCCACCGACACCACGATGAGCACATAGATGAGATAGGCGAACGCAAAGCCGGGGTCCAGGCCCACCATGGCGATGGCAAGCGCCCCGCCCAGCCCCGCCAGGCCGCTGCCCAGCGCGAAGGTCAGGGAAAACGCGCGATCGACGTCGAGCCCCAGCCCACGCGCCATGCGCTGGTTATCCACCGCGGCCCGCACCTGCGCGCCGAATCGCGTCCACTCCAGCCCGGCAATCAGCACGGCCACGATGACCAGCGCGACCACTATCAGGAACAGCCGGTAGCGGGCGATATTGACCCCGGCGACCACAAACGCGCCGCTCAGATAATCCGGCACCGCCACCGGCTGCTGCACCGTGCCCCAGAAATAGGCGGCGCCGGCGATGGACATGAATACCACGCCGATGGTCAGCAGGGTCTGGTCGAGATCGGTGGCGCGGTACATTCGGCGGAACATCACGCGCTCCAGCACCATGCTGACCGCGGCGGCGATCACGAAGGCCGCCGGCAGCGTGGCGAGAAACGGCCATCCGAAATGCTGCATCAACGTGACTGCGACGTATCCGCCCAGCATGCCGAAGCTCGCGTGCGCGAGGTTGATGAAATTCATCATCCCCAGCGTTACCGACAATCCCACCGACAGCAGGAACAACAGCATGCCGTAGGCGAAACCGTCGAACAGAATTCCGGCTATGGGACCAAGCATGATTGGCTATTCATGAATTCAAAAAAGAAGGCAGAGCCTTGGTCCGCATATGGAAGGCTGAGTCCGTATCTGCCCCGCAGGAATTTGAACACGCAAAGACTGCTCGCGCCACAGCACAAGCGCTCGCGCGCGATGAGCGGCGCCCAGCCGTTCCATCGCGCGCAGCCGCAGCGGCGCGGCAAAGCCGCGTCGGCATGCGGCTTTATTTCATCCGAGCCTTGACCGGATCCTTGACGTTGCGGACTTTGTCAAAATCGACATTGACGAGTTTCCCCCCCACCCGCTCAACACGACGAATATACACATCCTGGACTACGTCGCGCGTTTGCGGATCGATCATCATCGGGCCGCGCGGACTTTCCCATTTCATACCTTTGGCCGCTCCTATCATCGCTTCGCCATCGGTCTTGCCGCCGGTCTTTTTCAGCACCTCATAAATCAGGTGCATGCCGTCCCAGCCGCCGATGGAAAATAAATCAGGGTTGCGTTTGTAATCGGCGTTATAGGCCTGCACGAAGGCGCGATTCAACTTGTTGCCAAGGTTGTGGTCGTAATGAAAGACGGTAATGATCCCCAAGGCATTCTCGCCCAGGCTTTGCAAGGCCTCGTCCGAGGTGAGTTCGCCCTGACCCATGACACGGAATTTCTTGGTGTCGATGCCCCGCTCGCTCAGGGCTTTTCCGATCGCGGCGGGCTGCACGCCGCCCGGTACCCAAGCGTATATGCCGTCCGGATTGGAGTCCTTGGCGCGCTGCACGAAGGCCGCGAAGTCGGGATTGGCCACCGGAAAGCGCACCGAACCGACCACTTGACCCCCGGCTTCCTTGAACGCCCGGATAAAGCCTTCTTCGGCGTCGTGGGCGGGACCAAAGTCCGAAACCATGGTGAAGACGCGCTTGACGCCGGTCTTGGCGGCCCACATTCCCAGCGACTCGTTGAGCATGGGCGTTGTGACCGAGGTACGCGCCATGTAGGGGGACTTGGTAGTGATGATCGAGGTCGCGGCGTTCATGATGACGGTGAATTTCTTGGCTTCCGCGGAAACATCGCCGACCGCCAGCGCGTTGGGCGTCAAGATCAATCCGGTCAACACGTCAACACGATCGCGCACCACCAGTTCCTGCGCCAGGCGCTTGGCAACATCGGGCGCGATGCCGCCGGAGTCCTTGCGGATGATCTCGATCTTGCGTCCGCCCGCGGAGTCGCCATGCTGCTTGACGTAGAGCTTGATGGCGTTATCCATCTGCGTGGCGGTGTCGGCAAACTGGCCCGAGTACGGCAATATCAAGCCGAGCTTTACGGCTTGCTGAGCGAGCGCACCGGAGGCGGCGAACATCGCTGCCAACAGTCCCCCAAGGCATAACGAAAATGCTTTCATTGCTCTTCCTCCTCAATTGCGGTTGATCACCGTCGGCGATTCTACTGATATTCCGATTCCGCCGCTGCGGTAAACGGTGTAATCAGCTTGCGTGGTGCCCGCGACAGACGCCACCGCTGCCCACCAAACGGTGGGCTGACGGTGGGCAATACTGCGCCGCTGGGCGTCGAATCCGGGATTGATTTTTCATTCGCTTCGGCGAGATACTCGAGCCGGGTCAGGTTGAAACGGACCCTCGGGCGCTTCCTAAAGAAAATGGACGCTAAAGGATCTCCGGGAGTACCATCATTGCCCAATCGCCAGGCGTGTATTCGCGGCGGCAACAGCAGCATCTTCCAATCGCATTCATAGGGGGGTTCGATGAAAGGCTTGCTCAATGCCGCTGTGGCGGCCATGCTGTCAATTTCGGCTGGAATGGTTTCGGCCGATACCGTCAAGGTTGGTCTGATCGCCGACTACACCGGCGCGTTCGCCACCTGGGGCAATCAGTTCCAGCAGGCGGTCGAGGCTTACCAGGCTGTCAATGGCAAGACTGTCAAGTGACCCGACGGCAGGGTGCACGATGTCCAGTTCGTCTATCGCGACTCGGCCAGCCAGGGGCCCGACAAGGCCAAGCAGCTCGCCGAAGAACTGGTGGTGCGCGAGAAGGTCAAGTTCCTGACCGGCTTTGCGCTGTCGCCGCATGCCATGGCGGTCGCCGAAATTGCCAACCAGGCCAAGATCCCGGTGGTGATCATGAATGCCGCGACCGCGTCGATCACCCGCGGCT
>Ga0155956_1153_pt1 | contig 9704 bp, 9 predicted proteins | sample RifCSPlowO2_02_FD_107610 | JGI IMG/M metagenome (GOLD analysis project Ga0155956, IMG submission 107610) | Betaproteobacteria bacterium RIFCSPLOWO2_02_FULL_62_17 | reverse complement strand
CACTTCCGCGATCTGCGCATGGGCCTGGTCAAGCCCGAGGGTATCGAGCTCAACTGGATGACGCTTGGACATCATGAGTGTTTCGCGCGCTTTACCACGAATCGCGAGTTCGATCTCTCGGAATTGTCCTTCGCGAAATTCACCACGCAGGTGACGCGCAAGGACAGCGACATCATCGGACTTCCCGTCATCTGCTCGCGCCTGTTCCGTTTCAGTTCCTTCTACGTCAACCGCAAGAGCAGGATCAAGAGCGTAAAGGACCTCAAGGGCAAGAAGGTCGGCTCGCCCGAGTGGGCGCATTCGGCCGCGGTCTACATGCGCGGCTGGATGCACAACGACAAGGGCGTGAAGCTCACCGACGTGGATTGGTATCAGGCGGGCGCGAATTCGCCCGGCCGCGAGGAGAAAGTCGAACTCAATCTCCCCAAGGGCCTGAAACTGACCCGTGTCGCCGACAAGTCGCTCAGCCAGATGCTGGCCTCGGGCGAGATCGACTGCGCCATCATCGCGCGGCCGCCGGATTGCTTTCTTCAGGGGCATCCCGACGTGGCGCGCCTGTTCCCCGACTACCTGGAGATGGAAGAGAAATATTTTGCCAGGACGCAGGTCTGGCCGATCATGCACATCATCGCGATGAAAAAAGCGCTGGTTGAGGAGCACCCCTGGGTGGCGCGCAATCTCTACAACGCATTCCAGGAATCCAAGCGGCGCAGCATCGAGCGCCTGTTCGACCCGGCGGTGTCGCGCTACCCGCTGGCGTGGATGCCGATCTACGCCAGGAAGATGCGCGATCTTTTCGGCGGCGATCCGTCCCCTACGGCATCGAGGAAAACCGCGCCACCTGGGAGCAGATGGCGCTGTATACCTATCAGCAGGGCATCGCGCACCGGCAGTTCAAACCCGAGGAAATCTTTCCGCAAGGGATGATGACCAAGGTTGTCATTTAAAGAGTCCCCATGAACAATAAAGTACCAACGACCGGCGGGCCGGTCAGCGCGGAAACCCTGGCGGATCTTGCCGCGGCGAGCCGCATCCTGGCCGCCCAGGGCGTGGTCGACGCCTTCGGCCACGTGTCGCAACGGCACCCGGCGGCGCCCGAGCGCTATCTCATGGCGCGCTCGATCTCGCCGGCGCGCGTCACCCCCGAGGACATCATCGAGTACGACCTGGACAGCAACCCGGTCAATGCCAACGGACGCGGCAGCTTTCTCGAGCGTTTTATTCACGGTGAGATCTACAAAGCGCGGCCGGAGGTGATGTCCGTGGTGCACAGCCACTCGCCCTCGGTGGTGCCCTTCGGCCTGGTGGGCGTGCCGATGCGGGCAATGTTCCACAATGCGGGTTTCATTGCGGCGGGTGTGCCGGTATTCGACATCGCCGAAAAATTCGGCGCCACCGACATGCTGGTCGGCAACGCCGAGAAGGGTGTTGCGCTGATCGAGGTAATGGGCAGCAACGATATTGTCCTGATGCGCGCCCATGGCAGCGTGGCCTGCGGCCCGACATTGCAGACGGCGGTGTTTCGCGCCGTCTACACCGAAGTGAACGCGCGCATTCAGCACATGGCCCTGGCGCTGAGCGGCGGCATGCCGCTGGCGGCGCTCGACGAGGAAGAGGGCAGGCTCGCCGATGTCGTCAATCAGGGCGCCGGAATGCGCGCCTGGGATCTGTGGCGCAGCCAGGTCAGGTGGTAAGCGCATATTGATTGCCGGCACCTGGACCTCGATCGATTGCAAGGTCGGTCGCCCTGTGCCAGCATCGCCCCTCGGTAACCGGCCGGAGCGGAAGTTCCCGGCCACGCGGCAACGGTTCATCAAAGGAGGTGTTCATGGCATCCCGGTTAATGCTTTGCAGTTTCACCACCTGTCCCTGGGTGCAGCGCGCGGCGATCGTGCTGCGCGAAAAACAGATCCCTTACGAAATCAACTACATCGATCCCGACCAGCGGCCCGAATGGTTCCTCGCCATCTCGCCGCATGCCAAGGTGCCGGTGCTGCAGATCGACGGCAAGCACGCGCTGTTCGAATCGAATGCCATCGCCGAATACCTGGACGAAACCGTGCCGCCCCGCCTGCATCCCGCGGATGCGATCGCGCGGGCGCGCAACCGCGCCTGGACCGATTACGTGACCACCTTTTCCAGCGCCGTGACCGGGGCGGCATATGCCGACTCCGAGGAGGAGTTTGTCGCACGCATCGCCAAAATCCCCGCTCCCTTCGGCAAGATCGAGGCGGCGCTCGCCGAACGCGGCAACGCCGGCCCCTATTTCAACGGGCCGAAGTTGTCGCTGGTCGATGCGGCTTACGCGCCTTTTCTGCAGCGCTACACCTTCATGGACCGGCTGCGGCCGCTGGGCCTCATCGAGAGGTTTCCGCATCTGCTCGCCTGGCGCGACGCGTTGCTGGCCGCGCCGGCGGTGAAATCGTCGACCATCCCCGAGATCGAGGCCGCCTGGCATCAGAATCTGCATAAACGCAAGCGTTGGCTCGCGAAGTTCGTCGCGCAAGGCGTGCCCGCCGCGGCCACGGCCCAATGAGCGCGCAGTTGTCAATGGAGAGCGGGCAGATGCCGGAAGCGGCACTGAAGCAACAGATCGTCGACTGCGTGCGCATGCTGGAGCAGGCCGACATCATCGACTACAACGGCCATGTCAGCGCGCGTGCGGGGGAGAACCGCGTTCTCATCAACATCGGCTCGTGTCAGCGCAGCGCGCTGACGGTCGATGACATCTGCGCCATCGATCTGGAGGGCAAGCTGATCGAAGGCAGGGCTAACCCGCCGCTTGAATGCCACCTGCATTGCGGTGTCTACCGGGCGCGGCCCGAGGTGAATGCCGTGGTGCACGCGCATTCCAAGTGGACCACCTTTCTCACCATGGTCGGTGCGAGCTACCAGCCGGTCTATGCACAAGGTTCGCTCCTTTATCCGGTGCCGGTGCTCGATTCGCCCAACTCGATCAACAACCGCCCGATGGCCGACAAGCTGGCCGCGACACTGGGCGAGCGCCCGGCGGCGCTGATGAAGTCGCACGGTGCCGCCATAGTCGGCAAGGATATTGTCGAGGCTTTCGTGCTGGCAAACTACCTGGAAGAGAACGCTTACCGCCAGTACATGGCCATGCAGATAGGCAAGCCGTACGCGTTCAACCCGGAGGAACTGGCGCTATGCCGGGAGAAGCTCTGGACGCCGGGTCTGTTTCAACGCACCTGGGATCATTTCCGCGCGAAGCTGCGCTGAGCATGCGGCCGGCTTGATCAAGCGCCGGCAGCGACCTGAGGGTCAGGCCTTGACCACCGGCAGCAGCAGGTAGCATTCCCGTCCATTGCCGGAGTGCAGCGTATAGGTGCCGGCGAAACGTTCAGGCGGCCGGTCAACCGGGTCCTTGTGCAAATAAAGACCCGATCCGCGCAGCGCGCCCTTGGGCGCCCCTTCCGGAAGCGGGCGCTCGAAATCCTTGCCGGCGACAATCAGTTCCAGGCAATGTCCCGCGGGCAGGGCAAGACTGGCCGGCCATACCGGAATATCCAGCTGCACCACCTCGCCGGGTTTGAGAAGTTGCTCGACGTCGTGGGTGTGTGACGGCAACCACTCGGTAGAGAGCTTCGCGTCGGTCTTGCGGTGCGATGCGCGCAGCCATCCCTGCGACACCGGCGATTTGGGTTCGATCGCGGTTACGAAGGTTGCCTCGTTTCCCTGCGGATCGTAGGAACGCAGCGTGATGAAAAAATCCGCGTCGGGCGTGGTCGAAGAAATCCACAGGCGCAGTTTCAGCGGCCCGGCGAAAACCAGTTCACGGTCCAGGGGCGCGGTGCGAAAGGCGATGCCTTCGCCGCTCGCATCGAAGCTGGCGGTGCCGCTCTTGGCGGCCGCCTGCGCGGTGAGGGCGGCAGCGGCCAGATCGAGGTGCAGGCGCGTCCATTGCGTGCCGCTCATGGGCCACTGCGTATCGGGAATCCAGCGCTTGACCGAGTCGTCGGTGCCGCGGATCGAGACTTCTACGCGCGGTTCCTTTTCCCAACCGTTTTCCATGCCTTTGAGGTAGCGGTCAAAGAAACGCAGTTGCAGCGCGATGCTCTTGGGCAGCATCGGCGTGGTGAAGTAGGGCCCGGACTCGACCTTGAGCCACTTTTGTTTCGACGCAATCTTGGTAAACGCCTCTATGGTGCCGCGCAAATGCAGGGCCAGGCCGCCCCAGTTCGCCACCACCAGCGACGGCACTTCGATATTTTCGTAGCGCGGCATGCGCTCGCGGTACCAGTCGTCGAGCAGCGGATGCGCCAGGATGTTGTTGACGTAATCGGAGCGCTTGGCGTCCCGTTCCGCCTGCGGGATAAGTGCCGGTCCGGTGTGGCGTTCGCCGCTGAAGATGTCCTTGTAAGGGCTGTCGGGGCAGCCATGCTGATAGACCCTCTGACGCTCCCACCAGCCGCGCGTGAAGCCATCGCAGAAAATGCCGCCGTGGCGGCTGCGGCAGTCGTAGAACTCCGCGGTGCCGTGCCAGGGCAGGATGCAGGCAAGGTGCGGAGGTTTTTGCGCGGCCACCATCCACTGGCCCACCGCGTGGTAGGAGATGCCCACCATGCCGACCTTGCCGCTGCACCAGGGTTGCGCCGCGGCCCACTCGACCACGTCGCAGCCGTCGCGGTACTCGGTCGGGCAGTTGGGATCTTGAAACCCCGGGGTCTTGCCGGTGCCGCGGATGTCGCCGCGCACCACCACATAGCCTTCGCGCACGAAGCATTCCAGATCCGGCATTTCGTGCTGCAGATATTTGCCCGAGGAGTTTTCCAGGATTTCGCGCTGGTGTTTTTCGATGTAGGCGTAGGCGTTCGGAAAATTATCCTTCAGGTGCACATCCTTGCCATAGGGCCCGCAGGCGGTAAGCGCCGGAAACTTTCCCGGCGCGTTTGGGCGGTAGACGTTGGCAATGAGCTTCGCGCCATCGCGCATGGGGATTTCGACATCCTTGTCCACCACGATGCCGTAGCGTCCCTGGGTCTGCTGATTGGTTGCCATGATTGCGGTTCCTGTCAGGTGAGCGGTGATCGAAATGCCGATTATCGGCGAATCGGAAAACTTTGCCCGCCCGCCCGCGCACGCCATGCCGCCTACTGCGCTAGACTCGTTTCGAGATCATCAAAGGAGAGTTTGGAAATGCAGCAACGCAACCTGGGGAATTCCGGACTGCTGGTTTCGGCGGTGGGACTGGGCGGAAACAATTTCGGCGGCAGGCTCAACGCCGCCGAGACCCGCGCCGTTGTGCACAAGGCGCTCGACATGGGCGTCACCTTCTTTGATTCGGCCGACACATACGGCAAGCGCGGCGGCGGCGAAACCGGAGCGGCCGAAATCGTGCTTGGGGACGCCCTCGGGGCGCGCCGCAAGGACATCGTGGTCTCGACCAAATTCGGTCACGCCATGGACGACGCGGGGAAGCTCAAAGGCGCATCGCGCCGCTACATCATCACCGCAGTCGAGGCGAGTCTCAGGCGCCTGAAAACCGACTGGATTGACCTCTACCAGTTGCATGCCGCCGACCCGCTCACGCCCATCGAGGAGACCCTACGCACGCTCGATGACCTGGTCCGCCAGGGCAAGGTGCGTTATATCGGCTGCTCGGGGGTCGCGGCCTGGCAATTTGTCGAGGCGAACTGGACCGCGCGCAACCTCGGGCTCGCGCAATTCATTTCGCACCAGCATGAATATTCGCTGGTCAATCGGGGCATCGAGGCGGAGATGGTGCCCGCGGCACGCTCCTGCGGTATCTGCATCCTGCCTTTCTACCCCCTGGCGAGCGGCATGCTCACGGGGAAGTACAAACCGGGCACGCCGCCGCCCGCCGGTTCGCGCTTCGCGAATCCCACGCGGTTCGAAGCGCGCTTTCAGAACGAAGCGACCGCCAGGAAAGTCGAGGCCTTGCGCGCTTTCGCCGAGGGGCGCGGACATACGCTGCTGGAACTGGCGATGAGCTGGCTGGTCGCGCAGCCCTTTGTCGGCTGCGTCATTGCCGGGGCCACCACCCCTGCGCAGGTCGAAGCCAATGTGAAGGCTGCATCCTGGGCGCTCAGCGCCGAGGAACTTGCCGAGGTCGACAAAATCACGCGGTGAGCGTGAGCCTGCCCGTTGCGCTCAGGCGGTTTTTTCCCCACCGGCCTCGCGGCGGGACGCCAGCCACTTGCCGGTGCCGAGCACAAAGGCGGCACCTGTAATCTGTGCCCAGCTGACCTCCATTCCGAAGGGCAGGTGTATTTCCATCCAGGGCAGGTTCGCGGCTACCCAGATCAGCACGAGCGGATCGGTCACCAGCATTTCACCCGCGACCCAGCCGAGCAGCGCCGCCCCGATGGTAATGATGATCGGGAAGCGTTCCATCAGTTTCACAAGGACGGTCGCGCCGAAGATCACCGGCGGGATGCTGATCACCAGTCCGAGAACCAGCAGCAGCACGCTGCCCTTGGCTGCCGCCGCCACCGCGATGAAGTTGTCCAGGCTCATCACCAGGTCGGCGAGCAGAATGGTCTTGACGGCCTGAATCAGGTTGTCGGAACTTTCGATTGTTTTTTCGCCGTCTTCCGCCACCAGCAGTCTGATCGCGATCCACAACAACAGCACCGCCCCGGCGATCTTCAGCAAGGGATACTTCAGCGCCTCGACCGCCACGATGGTCAGAATGATCCGCACCAAGACGATGCCGCCGGTACCCCAGGCCAAGGCTTTGTTCTGCTGGTGCCCGGGGAGTGTGCGCACTGCCAGCGCGATGACCACCGCGTTATCGCTGGAAAGGATGACGTTGACCCAGACGACCGCGAGCAAGCCGCTCCAGAACGCTGCGGTTTGAATCTCCGCCAGGATTTCCATTGGATATTTCCCGAATGGATGCCTGGTAACTCAGATGGTCTTCTCGACCAGCGCGCGCAGTTCCGCCTTTATTTCCGGATCGATGCCGAACCAGGCTTTCCAGGCAGGGCGCACCTGGTGCATGAGCATGCCAAGTCCATTGACGGTTTTATTGCCGCGTTGTCGTGCGGCGGCGAGAAACGGCGACTCCAGCGGAATGTAGATGATGTCCGCGGCCAGCGCGTTCGCCGGGAGCTTGTCGAGCTGGATGTCCAGCGGCGGATTCCCCACCATGCCCTGGCTGGTGGTGTTGACCACCAGCGCAACTCCGTCCAGCAGCTCATGGCGCCGCTCCCACGGATAGGCGCTGATTGGCCCCCCGAATTCGCCGGCGATCCCCTGGGCGTGCGCGAGCGTGCGGTTCACCAGGCGAATCTCTTTCGCGCCTTCCTGCGCCAGGCCGTAGCACACCGCGCGCGATCCGCCGCCGGCGCCGATCACCGCGATGGGTCCGGCGCCGGCACGCCACCCGGGCTGCTCCTGTTTCAGGTTCTGAATGAACCCGTAGCAATCGTTGTTGCTGCCGGCCAGCGAGCCGTCGGGGCGCGCCAGCACGCAACTGATGGCGCCGATGCTTTTCGCGACCGTGTCGACTTCATCGACAATCGACATCGCCTGCTGCTTGTGCGGGATGGTGAGGTTGCAGCCGGAAAACCCCAGCGGATGCAAGGCGCGCAGCGCCGCCTGCAGTCCCTCGGGACGGATCGCCAGCGGGACGTAGGTGCCCGCCAGCCGGTACTGCTTGAACAGATAATTGTGCAGCACCGGCGAGCGCGAGTGCATCACCGGCCAGCCCATCACGCCGGCCATGAGGAAACGATCGGAAGCTGTCATCGGTGCTGCCCTGCTAATTGGCATGAAAGGTCGGCATATTACGCCTTAGGGAGCCCGACTGTCCCCCCGGAAAATGGCCGGAAACGCCCGCCAGCCGTGCTTTTCGGGGCACATTCCCGATGTCATTCAGCAAGCTCCGGACGCCTGCTTTGCGTCACATCCCGGGTCGAATACGGTGGTTGAGGCGGCGCCAGGGTTTCACTTACCATGTGCCGATTCGCCCCCTTGTACGCGAACCAGGAAAGGACGCAGCATGCATCGTCAGTCAAGATCCACATTGAAATTTGCGATGCTCGGAGCCTGCTGCTTCGCTGCGCCATTCGCGCTGCACGCGCAGGATTTCCCGGTGAAGCCGATCAAGTTGATCAGCTCGCATCCGCCGGGCAGTAACGGCGACGTCGCGGGCCGATTGATGGCGCCGAAGATGGGCGAGATCCTCGGTCAGCCGCTGGTGTTCGAGAGCCGCCCCGGCGCCAATGGCACCATCGCCGGCAGCGTCGTGGCGACTTCCCCGCCCGATGGCTACAACCTGCTCTATGTCGGCGCGGGAACGATGGTTTCGAATCGTTTTCTCATGAAGAATCCGCCGTTCGATTCGGTGAAGGACTTCACCCCCATCGGTATCGCGTCGAAGTCGATCACGCTGCTCACCATCAACGCGTCGCTGCCGCCGAACAATGCCAGGGAGTTCTTGGATTACGCCAAGCAAAATCCGGGCAAGCTCACCTACGGCAGCACCGGCATCGGTTCGCCGTTTCACATGATGGGGGAGACGCTCAGCGCGGCCGCCGGCCTGAAGATGGTGCATGTGCCCTACTCGGGAAGAAACTCGGCGAATGCGCAGAACGATCTGCTCACCGGCCGCATCCTGGTGTATTTTCCGTCGTACACGGTCATCCGCCAGCACATCGCCAGCGGCAAGGTGAAGGTGCTCGCGGTGATGGATAGCGCGCGCTACCGGCGCATTCCCGAGATTCCGGCACTGACCGAGGTGGTGCCGGCTTACAAGCCGGTGCCTTCGTGGAATGGTTTTGCCGGTCCGGCGGGCCTGCCGCAATCCATTGTCGCGCGCGTGCACGCCGCGATCATGGCAACGCTCGCCGATCCGGCCATCGATGCGCGCATGGACGAACTGGGCATACGCCCGGTGGGAATGGGGCCGGAGGCGTTTGCCAAGGCCATGATCGCGGAGATCGAGGGCTTCGCTGAAATTGCGAAGGCGGTTGGTCTGACGCCCGAGTAATCCAAGGACCGGTTCAAAGCATATTTTCCGGCCTCACCCAGGCGTCAAACTGCTCCGATGTGACGTGGCCCGATGCGAGCGCGGCTTCCCGCAGGCTGGTTCCTTCGCGGTGCGCCTTCTTGGCGATCTCGGCCGACTTGTCGTAGCCTATGTGCGGGTTGAGCGCTGTCACCAGCATCAGCGACTGCGCGAGCAGCGCGCCGATGCGCTCATGGTTGGGCTCGATGCCGCGGGCGCAGTTTTCCTCGAAACTGCGCGCACCGTCCGCGAGCAGCCGCGCGCTCTGCAGGAAGTTGTGGATGATGAGCGGCTTGAACACGTTCAATTCGAAATTGCCCGATGCGCCGCCGATATTCAGCGCGACATCGTTGCCCAGCACCTGCGCGCACAGCATGGTGAGCGCCTCGGACTGGGTCGGGTTGACCTTGCCGGGCATGATGGAGCTGCCGGGTTCGTTTTCCGGGATGCTGATTTCCCCCAGTCCCGCGCGCGGGCCCGAGGCCAGCCAGCGGATGTCGTTGGCGATCTTGTTGAGCGAGACCGCCACGGTCTTCAACGCGCCATGGGCATGGACCAATGCGTCATTCGCGGCGAGCGCCTCGAACTTGTTGGGCGCCGGCACGAACGGCAGTTGCGTCGCCTCGGCAAGCGCTTGCGCCACGCGCGCGCCGAATTCGGGATGGGCGTTGAGCCCGGTGCCGACCGCGGTTCCTCCCAGCGCCAGTTCCGC
>Ga0155956_1091_pt3 | contig 9708 bp, 9 predicted proteins | sample RifCSPlowO2_02_FD_107610 | JGI IMG/M metagenome (GOLD analysis project Ga0155956, IMG submission 107610) | Betaproteobacteria bacterium RIFCSPLOWO2_02_FULL_62_17 | reverse complement strand
GAACGGATCCGGGAGGGATTGGCTGTCGAAGAATCGATGCACGTCCATGTCAGGGAGCTGATGACCGCGCAGTCCCTCTGAACCGATCGATCGCCGGGTGCCGTAGACGTATTTTTACTAGGCCGCGAGCCAAAGTCCGTGCGCCGGTTTGATTTATGTCAATACACAGTTTTCTCGCGCGACGAGACTTTATATTGGTTTGTCTTTGCATAATGTGAGATCGAAGAGAGGAGCGCCATGCCCATCTATCAATATCTTTGCAAGGACTGCGGTCATCAGTTTGAACTGGTCGAGCGCATGAGCGAACACGCGATGGCCCATAAATGCCCCAAGTGCGGCAGCGAAAAAGTGGAACCTCGCGTCGCGCAATTCTTTGCCAAGACATCACGAAAGAGCTGAGTCGCCCCGTGGTACGCGATTGGGACGATTCCTTGGCGCTATGGTCGCCTTACCCATAGTCCTCAAGCCGATCGGCCTGGTCAGGCACAAGGCCACCGAAGCGCAGATCAGGGAAGAACACCGCGACCTCGAAGGCGAGTTGGAGATATTTCCAGAATTCGAGCCGGCGCTCGACGGCATCGATGGTTTTTCGCATCTGTTCGTCCTGTCCTATTTCGACAGGCTCAGGCCCGAGCAGATAGGACCGCTGCAGGTCAAGCCCAGGCGCCTGTTGAAAAAGGGGTACAAGCCCGAGGAACTTCCGACGCTGGGAGTCTTTGCGCTGGATTCGCCGACGCGCCCGAACCCGGTCGGGCTGACGCTGGTGCGGCTGCTGCGGCGCGAAGGGCGAAGACTCATCGTCACAGGACTGGATTGTTTCGACGGCACACCCATCCTGGATATCAAAGGATACCGTCCCGCGTATCGCGCCGACCAGTACAGCGTTCCGGACTTTCACACGCGGCTGATGGATGAGAAGGGCCATCTTTGACTCTCGCGGGCGCAGAACTCCACACAGAGCCACTGCAAGTACCTACGGAGAAGCGAAGTTAGCCACCCGCCTTTCACCACTTGTTGCGCAGCTCCCTCAGCTTGATGAACACCGTCTTCGCATCCGGTTGATCCGGAAGTTCGGGAAAACTTTCCCGCAGTTTGGCGATCACGCTCGGGCTGGTCAGGCGGAAAAAGGTGTTGAACTGCCTTTCCTCCTTGAGAGTGGTGACGATTGAGGTCGCAGGATCGTGACCGGTCACCTTGGGCAGCAAAGCTTGGGCCGCAGCGTTGTCCGGTTCGCGGTTCAAGGTGAATTTCAGGTTGTTCTCGATGTAGTCATGACCGGGGTAGATCCGTGTCTCTTCCGGCAGCTTGGCGAGCTGGTCCACAAAGGTGGCGTAGAGTTCCTCAGGGTGCCCGCCGTTGTGGCAATTCCCGGCGCCGGCATTGAACAGGGTGTCGCCGCAGAACAGCGCCTTCATATCGGAGCGCGACCGCAGGCAGATGTGGCACATGGTGTGACCTGGCGTGTCCATGCATTCCAGCTCGACGCGCTTGCCGACCTTGATCACGTCCCCCGCCGTCACGCCCCTGTTCAGGCCGGGAATCTTCGCCCCGGCGCGGTGATGGGCAATCAGCTTGGCGCCGGTGGCCGCGACCACCGCGGCGTTGCCGCCGGTGTGGTCGCGATGCTCGTGGGTGTTGAGGATCTGTGTGATCTGCCAGCCCTTGGCCTTGGCGGCCGCGAGGCATTTCTCATGGTCCAGGGGATCGATGGCGAGCGCTTCGCCGCTGTCGGGGCAGACGATCAGATAGTTGAAATTGCGATACGCGTTGCCGGTCCAGATACGCTCGACGATCATTTTGTGCTCCCCGGGTCTTTATCGATTGAATGCGCGCATGATAACCGGCGCCGCCTCCGGCCCGGGCACCCGGATTTGCGCCTATTAGCGCGACGCACACTCACAACAGCAAGGCTATAAGATAGGAACAGCAAAAAGGCGGGCCCGCTTGCGTGACCGCTGGCAAGCTTACGGGGCAATATCAGCCACCGAAACGAATACTTTGAAATGAAAGATTAAATACATGGCTCTTAAAGAACCCGGTTTCGCGGAGCGCCAGCAGACGGCGGCCAAGGCGAAACAAGCCCAGATGGAAAAGTTACGCGCAATGGCACTGGCTAACGAAGCACAGTCCGCCGAGCGGCAGGTTGCACGAGTGGAAACGGCCAAAGCGCTGCAAATCCGCACCGCCGAACGTAAAAACGCGAACCGGGTCGCCGCTGAACGGAAAGAAGCAGAACGCGCGGCTGAAAAGGCCAGGCAAGCACGCGCTATCACGGAAGAAAAGGCGCGCAAAGACGCCGAGCGCGTTGCCCAAGCCGAGGCCGATGCAGCGCTCAAAAAGAATCAGAAGGCTGAGCGCGACTCGAAATACGCCGCACGCAAAGCGCGCCAGAAATAAGCAGGATGGAACTGATTAGTGGCGCTTAATTCTCCAGCTTGACTCCCGCCGACTTGATGATATTCGACCACTTCTCGGTTTCCGTGCCGACGAATCGAACGTACTCCTGCGGCGTACTGCCTCCCGCCTCCACTCCTTGTTTGGTGAGCGTGTCCCGCAGTTCCTTGTTTTCCACAGCACGGTTTACTTCCGCATTCAAGCGCGTCACGATGGGTGGCGGCGTTCCGAGTGCAGCGGTCAGCCCGAACCAGGTGTAGGTCTCCAGCCCCGGCAGGCCCGCTTCGGCAGCGGTCGGCACGCCGGGAAGCGATGGCAGGCGTTTGGGGCCGGCCACCGCAAGCGCGCGCAGTCTGCCGGTTTGCAGGTTCTGCTCCTGACCGGTAGGTACGATGAAGCCGAGCTGGACATCGCCGGCGAGCAGCGCGGCCGTAACCGGTCCCGCGCCCTTATAGGGCACGTGCACCAGATCGATCCCGGCGAGCGAGCGGAACAGTTCGCCCGCGAGATGCGGAACGGCGCCTATGCCGTTGGATCCGTAGTTGAGCGTGCCGGGCTTCGCCTTGGCGAGTTCGATGAGCTGGCGTAGATCCTTCGCGGGAACCGCGGAACCGACGAACAGCACCTGGGTTGCCGTTGCGATCCGGCTGATGTGGGTGAAGGACTTGAGTGGGTCGTAGCGCAGCTTGGGATTGAGCAGCGGCGCCAGAATCAGCGTCGATACGCTGCCAAGCGCGACGGTGTAACCGTCGGGCAGCGAGCGCGCCAGCGTTTCGGTGGCGATGGTGCCTCCGCCCCCGCCTTGGTTTTCGATCAGCAGGGGCTGGCCCAGCCCTTCGGACATCCGGTTGCCCACCAGCCGCGCCATGACGTCGGCCGAGCCGGCCGGCGCGAACGGAACCAGGAAGCGCACGGGCCTGGCCGGGTAGGACTGTGCGAGCGCGGCACTTGAAACCAGAGCCAGAGCGGCTGCTGCGATGAGTTTCACATTGTTCTCCCGGCGTGACGTGGCGATGGAACAGGGTTCAGTAAGTCTGCATGCATCATAAATCAACGGCCTGTCAGCTTGGTTCTCGGTAGCACGTCTGACGGTCAGACCTGTGCATCGAGTGCACCGCCAAATCACTCAAGCTTGGCACCGGATTCCGCGGCGACCTTACTCCATTTGCGCACGTCGTTCTGGATGATTGCGGCAAGAGCCTCTGGCGCGACGAACTCCGCGGTGGCCCCTTGTGCCTGAAAGGATCGCTTGAGGTCGTCCGCGGAAACTGCCGTCCTGAGCGCGTCGCTCAGACGGGCAACCACATCACCCGGCGTACCGGCGGGGGCGACCACGAAAAAGCTGGGCGAGGCATCGAATCCGGGCAGGCTCTCCGCCAGCGTTGGCCAGTCGGGCACGATCGCAACCTTCACCGGTCGGGTGAGCGCGATGGGGCGCAGTTTTCCGGCTTTCGCCTGGGGATGCGACGCCGCCACGCTGGCGATGGCTATCGGCAGTACGCCGCTGATCAGGTCGGGCAAGTACAGCGCCGCACCCTTGTAGGGCACGTGAACGATGTTGACGCCCGCCTGCGTTCTGAACATTTCCATCGCCAAGTGATGCACCGAGCCGACGCCCGGCGAGCCGTAGTTGTACTTGCCGGGATTCGCCTTGAGCAGCGCAATCAGCTCGGCGGTGGTCCTGACGGGTAATCCGGGATTGACAACCACCACCAGCGGTTCCCAGCCGACGCCGCCCACGGCGGTGAAACTCTTCACCGGGTCGAAACTCAGCTTCTTGTACAGGCTTGGCGCGATCAGCAGGGAAGTGGCGGCGTACTGCAGCGTGTAGCCGTCGGGCGGTGCCGCGGCGACCGCGGCGGCGGCGATGGTTCCGCCCGCGCCGGCACGGTTCTCGACGACCACCTGCTGGCCAAGCACCTCGGAGAGTTTCGCGGCCACCAGCCGCGCTCCCGAGTCGAGACCGCCGCCCGGCGCGATGCCGACGAGCATGCGGACCGGCTTGTTCGGATACTGCTGCGCGGATACGGTGGTCGAAAGCGCGCATACGAGCACCGGCAGCAAGGCTCTGATCAGTGCGTTCACTTGGCCGTGACCGGTTCGTCCCGACGTTCCCGCCGCGCCGCATCAGCCGCTTTCTTTTGCCGGATCGCGTTGACGATCTTCTCCGGCGTGATCGGCAGATCCTTTATCCACACTCCGGTTGCGTTGGCAATGGCATGGGCGACGGCGCCAAGCACCGGCAGCGTGCTGCCTTCACCGATCTCCTTGGCGCCAAACGGACCGCGCGGCTCGTAGGAATCAACCACGCCGCTGAATATTTCCGGGGCGTCCTTGATGGTCATGATCAGATAACCGTGGAGATTCGGGTTGACAAGGTGGCCGTCTTCGCCGAACTCCACGCCTTCCATGGTCGTCTCGCCCGCCCCCATGACGATGGCGCCCTCGACTTGGCCGTGTACACCCTGAGGATTGATGGGTGTGCCGCAATCGTGGTAGTCGGTGAACTGCTCGATCTTGACCTTGCCGGTTTCCAGGTCGACGCTCAACTCGCACACCGAGCTGCCGAACGAGTAGGCAGGGCTGGTCCCCACGGTCGCGCCCTTGTAGTCGCCGCCGAGCCCTTCGGGGGGCTTGTACCAGCCGGTCCCGACCAGCGGACCGTCGTCATTGAAACACTGCCGCGCCACTTCGGCCCAAAGCACATTGCGCGAGGCATCGCCATGCACGAACATCTTGCCGTCGCGGGCCTGCACTTCGGAGGCCGCGCAACCGAGCATCGCCGCCGCGTACGGCTTCATCTTCTCCAGCACCATGGCGCCGGCGCGGGACACGGCGTGCCCGGCCATGAAGGTGACGCGCGACGAGTACGCGCCAAGATCGAGCGGCGAGACCTCGCTGTCCGCGCTCTGCATGCGCATGTGCGATGCGGGGATGCCCAGCGATTCCGCGCACATCTGCACCAGTACCGTGTCGCTTCCCTGCCCGATCTCCGCCGCGCCGATCATCAATACGGCCGCCTCGCCGTCCTCGCTCACCCGCACCACCGCGTTCGCATGCGGAAAGATCGCCTTCTTCTGGAATTGCTCGCGCCCCTTCTCGTGGGACAGCTGCACCTGGCCGCGGTAGATGCAGTAGCCCGCTCCGGAAACGAACCCGCCGCAGCCGATGCCGATGCCCTTGCCCTTGGGCAGCTTGCCGAATTTCTCCTTCCAGGACGATTTCTCGGCAACGGCATCCAGGGTCGCGGAAAACTCGCAACTGCCGATGTCCAGATCGTTGAGGGTCATGGTATTCGGCGTCATCGCGTTGCGGCGGCGGATCTCGATGGGATCGATGCCCAGGTCGTCCGCGGCCATGCTGAGCAGGCATTCGAAGGCGAACCGCGGCTGCGGAACGCCGTGCCCGCGCATCGCGCCGCACGCCGGCTTGTTGGTCATCACCCGGTAGCCGTCGTAGCGGTAATTGGGCATTTTGTACAGCGTAGGAATCATGCTCCCGGCGTAGTAGGCCGTGGCCACCCCGAACGAGGTGTACGCGCCGCCGTCGAGATAGACCTCGCTCTTGACCGCCTTGATCCTGCCTTCACGATCCAGGCCAAGCTTGAATTTCATGTGCTGCTTGTGGCGGCCGCGGCCGTAGTGGAACATCTCCTCGCGCGAATAGACCATCTTGACGGGCCGCCCGCATGCGCGGCTCAGCAGCGCCGAACAGATGTCCAGCGGCGTGGTCGCGGCCTTGGTGCCGAAGCCGCCGCCGACCGCCGGGCGGATGACGCGGATCTTCCCGAGCGGGATGTGCAGCACGTGCGCCATCATGTACTGCACGTACGGCGGCACCTGCGTCGAGGTGTACAGCGTCAGGTTGCCGTCGTGATTCCAGGCGGCAATCGAGGCGTGCGGCTCGAGCGGCGACTGGAACACGTTGTTGCCGGTGAAGGTCTCTTCGCGCACGTAATGCGATTCCTTGAAGGCCGCATCCACGTCGCCGAAATTGTAGTCGACGCTGGTGCAGATGTTCCGCTTATACTTCTCGTGGATAAGCGGCGCGCCTTCCTTGATGGCCTCCATGGCGTCGGTCAGCACCGGCAGCCGCTCGTATTCCACCTCGATCAGTTTCAGTGCCCGCTCCGCGGTCTTCTCGTCCACGGCCGCGACGGCGGCCACCGGGTCGCCGATATGGCGAACCTTGTCCTTGGCGAGCACGTCTTCGTCGTAGCGCGCCGGCGAAACGCCGTACTTGGTGTCGGTGACATCGGCGCCGGTGAGGACGGCGAGCACGCCCGGCAGAGCCTTCGCCTTTGAGACGTCGATCCGTTTGAGCAGGCCGTGGGCGATCGACGAACCGAGAATCTTGCCGTGCGCCATGTTGGGCAGTGAAATGTCGGCGGTATACAGGGCGCGCCCGGTGACCTTGTCGGCGGCATCGATGCGCGGAATGGATGCGCCGACGCCGCTATGCTCGGCCGGGCTTGCGGTTTCGTGCGGCTTCGCGCATTGCCCGCCCTCGAGGTAATTCTTGCAGCGCTCGACCGAACGCATGATGCCGGTGTATCCGGTGCAGCGGCACAGGTTGCCTGCGAGGGCATCCTTGATCTCCTCGGTACTCGGATCGGGGTTCCTCTCCAGCAGGGCCGTTGCCGACAGCACCATGCCGGGCGTGCAATAACCGCATTGCAGCCCGCCCTCGGCCACGAACGACTTCTGCAGAGGGGTGAGTTCGCCGTTCTGCGCGAGCCCCTCGATGGTGGTGATGGATCTGCCGTCGACGGTCGAGGCGAGCAGCAGGCAGCTGTTCAAGGGCTCGCCGTCGATCAGAACCGTGCACGCGCCGCAATCGCCGCTGTCGCAGCCTTTCTTGGTTCCCGTCAGGTGCAGCCTGTCGCGCAGCACATCGAGCAGGGTCTCGCCGTCTTCGATCGCGACATCGTATTTCTGCCCGTTGATCGTGAAGTTTCGTGCGGTGAACATTGTTGTTACCTCCCAATTCTTTGCTGGGCGGCTGCCAGCGCGCGCCGGGTAAGAGTGCCTACGAGCTCGCAGCGGTATTCCGCCGAGCCGCGCAGATCGGCAATCGGTTCCGCCGCCGCCATCGCCAACGCGGCGGCTTGCGCACAGGCGCTCTCGTCCAGCACCCGTCCCACCAGCAGTCGCGAAGCCGCTTTGACGAGCTTGGGCACCGGCGCCACGGCGCACAGCGCGATGCGTGCACTGCGCACCGTCCGATCGTCATTCAGCACGAGCGCCACGGCCACGCCGGCCACCGCGATCGCGTTGGCCTCGCGCAACCCGAACCGGGCATACGCGGCGCCGAACCGGGCGGGCGGGCGCGGCACATTCACTGCCGCCAGCAGCTCGTTGTCACGCAGTATCGTCTGGCGCGGCCCGACAACCAGGTCTTCCAGCAAAACGGTGCGTTCGCCCTTGTCGGAGACGAGCAATGCCGTCGCATTCATGGCGATGAGTATGGGGGGCAGATCGGCACACGGAACCGCGCCCGCGACATTTCCGCCGACGGTTGCCGCGTTGCGTACCTGCGGCGTCGCCATCCGGCTCGTGGCATCGCGCAAAGCGTCATAGGCCCCGGCGATCAGCGGTGAACGGCCCAGCTCGGCAATGGTCGTGAGCGCGCCGATCCGCAGTCCTTCGCGCTCCTCGGTGACACCGCGCAGGTTCTTTATTGCGCCGAGCGCGACGAGGTGACCCACGCTGAATCTTGCCGTCTTGAGATCCACGAGCACGTCGGTTCCGCCCGCCAGCAGGCGTACATCCGGCGCAAAGCGGCCCATGAGTGCGCTTGCCTCATCGAGGGTGGCGGCCTTATGTACTTCGATGCTTGAAATATGCATGTCGCAATACCTCCGAGAAGTCTCCGGGTCCCGCCCGCGCAGCGTGGGTTGGCATATGTTTCCGGGAAGATCCTTCTAGGAGCGCGGAATCTGACTAATCTCAAACTTTGGCCAGGGGGCTTATTGATGTAGATCAAGAAACGATCGGAAAGGAGCGATGGAAAATCAACCCGGCGTGCTGCGCGTAGCCATGACTTCGAAGTCCCGCATTCTTGATCCTGATCAGCAAACGCACGCGCCAAAGATCAATTATGATGATTCAGGCATGGCCGTTAAGTTTCATTTGACGTCGGAGATGGACTGGGCAACGAGGCAATTCAAGCTCTTGGAGGTGGATCATGGTGACTCGACTACTTGCGGCCCTGGTGGCCGGACTCGCAATCGCCGGATCGGTATGCGCTCAGTATCCGACCCGGCCCATCAAGATAGTGCCGAACAGCGCCGCGGGAACGGGGCCGGACATCATCGCGCGCCTGATGGCCGCCAAGCTGACGGAATACCTGGGGCAGTCGGTGGTGGTGGAAAACCGCCCCGGCTCGAACGGCAACATCGCCGGCGAGCATGTCGCCAAGTCGCCGGCCGACGGCTACGCCTTGATGTTGGGCACCGACGCGCAGTTTGCGATCAATCCTCATGTGTATTCCAAACTGAGCTTCGACTGGAACAAGGATCTGGTGCCGGTCGCATCGATTGCAACGGAAGTTTTCAAGCTCGTGGTAATTCCATCTGTGCCGGCGAAGACGGTTGCGGAATTCATCGCCTACGCCCGCGGCGTCAAAGCGCCGCTTTTCTACGGCTCGGCCGGCAACGGCAGCCAGCATCACCTGACCATGGAACTGCTCAAGGAACGCACCGGCATCAATCTCTCGCACGTGCCCTACAAGGGCGGCGGCTCGGCCGTGACGGCGGCGATGCTCGCCGGCGAAGTCTCCGCCACCATCGGAGGAGCGGCGGTCGACGTGCAAGTCAGGGCCGGGAAGCTGCGCGCCCTGGGCGTCACCGGACCCAAGCGCGTGGCGCGCTACCCCGATGTGCCCACCATCGGCGATACCGTTCCGGGCTTCGAGATGGTCACCTGGTATGGGCTGTTCGCGCCCGCGGCGACGCCGCCGCAGGCGATGGCGAGGCTGCGCGCCGAGATGGCCAAGGTACTTGCGGCCCCCGACACCAGGGCAAAAGTTAGCGAAGCCGGGCCCGAAATCTGGATCGCCACGCCGGAAGAGTTCGCGGCGGCCATCCGCCGCGATTACGAGAAGAATGGGAAGCTCGTCAAAGCGCTCGGCATCAAGCTCGACTAGGGCCGAACGCAGGCAGCAGCCATGATTATTGATATCGCCTCGCACGTCTATCCCAGGCCCGTGATCGACCGGGTGAAACGCATCGCGCCCTCGTTCGGGTCGATGGGCACGCGCGTGGAAAACACCCCGCAACTGTACGATTTCGACGATCGCTTCCGCCTCATGGAC
>Ga0155956_1216_pt1 | contig 9754 bp, 11 predicted proteins | sample RifCSPlowO2_02_FD_107610 | JGI IMG/M metagenome (GOLD analysis project Ga0155956, IMG submission 107610) | Betaproteobacteria bacterium RIFCSPLOWO2_02_FULL_62_17 | reverse complement strand
TCTTGAGCGGGGCCTGCTGTGGTGGGCGCCGCGCCAGCGTGTTATTGAAATAATCCGCGTCACCGGGGTCGAGAATATCGAGCGCTTGCGGGGCCGGCCGGTAATCCTGTTTGCGCCGCATTTTCTCGCGCTGGACGCGGGGTTCACGCGGCTTTCCTGCGAGTTTGACCTTGCCGCCATCTATGCCAGGCAGAAAAGCGAGCCGATGAATGCCGTGCTGCTCAAGGGGCGCACGCGCTTTGGGCGTCAGCAGATGTTTTCGCGGCAGGAGGGCGTGCGCGCCGCGCTATTGGCACTGCGCCAGGGCGCGCCGCTTTACTATCTGCCTGATCAGGACTATGGGCTGCGCGATGCGGTATTCACGCCGTTTTTCGGGGTGCTGGCGGCCACCATTACGGGGCTTTCGCGGCTGGCCCGGCTTGCCAAGGCGCGTGTCGTGCCCTGCGTGACGCGCATGCTGCCGGGCGGACAGGGATACGAACTGCGGTGCTATCCGCCCTGGGAGGACTTTCCGTCAGGCGACGACGCCGCGGACGCCAGGCGCATGAACGCTTTCATAGAAGAGCGGGTGCTGGAAATGCCCGCCCAGTACAACTGGGCGCACAAGCGTTTCAAGACCCGGCCACCGGGGGAGGCGCCGTTCTACGCCGCCGGGGCGGCAGAACGGTAAGCGCGATGGCAAATGTCCGCACCAAAACTGCCGTGATTTGTCGGCCGTAATTTGTAGCTCGTTATTTGTATTATGCTCGCCAGCCTATGAGCAACGAACCCTCACCGGGCGAAGCGTATTTCCGCTGGTACTACCACAACAATATCTGGAAAGACCTGAATTACCGCGGGGTGCGGACGCTGAAAACGCCTTCCGATATGTGGAACTACCAGGAGATCATCTGCTCCCGGGGCGTTGCATGGGTGATCGAAACGGGCACGCGGCATGGCGGTTCGGCGCTTTTCTTCGCCGACCTGTTGCAGAACCAGGGTGCCGAGGGCGATGTCATCACCGTGGATATTTCGCATGCCGAGCTGCAGGTCAAATCGCATGCGCACATCCGTTTCGTGCTGGGCGACAGTGCTTCGCCGGAAGTGGTTAAGACGGTCACCCGCATGTTGCCGGCGGACCGAGCACCCCTGTTCATGATTCTCGACTCGGACCATGCCAAAGGGCATGTGTTGCGCGAACTCGATGCCTGGGTGCCGGTTTTGCGCAGTGGTGACTACCTGGTCGTCGAAGATACCTGTGTCAATGGGCATCCGGTACGGGCGGATTTCGGCCCGGGCCCTTGGGAGGCGGTCGGGGAGTATCTCGCCGCCAATCCCGGCAAGCTCCTGCACGATGCGGCACGTGAAAGAAAATTCGGCTTCACCGCCGCGCCGCGGGGCTTCTTTGTCAAGCTGTGAACAGGCCGTAAAATCGCGATATGAAAAACGAAAATACCCACGGCAATCCCAATGAGGACGAAATTCGCGCGCTTCTGCTGCGTGCAAAAACCATCGCGGTAGTGGGCTTTTCGCCGAAACCCCACCGGGCGAGTCACAACGTGTCGCGCCAGATGCAACGCATGGGCTATCGCATCATTCCGGTACGGCCCGGCATCGCCGACGGCCTGGGCGAGACCGCCTATCCCGACCTCGCTTCGGTACCCGATGCCATCGATATCGTCGATGTGTTCCGGGCGAGCGAAAAGACCACTCCGGTGTTCGAGGAATGCCTGCGCCTGGGTCTCCCGACCATCTGGTTGCAGGATGGCGTGGTCAATGAGGAAGCCGCGGCGCGGGCGCGTGCCGCGGGCATGACGGTGATCATGGACCGCTGCGTGCTGCGCGACTACACACGGCTGTGCGGGTGATGCCCGCGATTCGCCCATGCGGGCGCGAACCGGCCCTGTGCGCGTGAAGCTCAGGTTCACAAAAATGCATGGCGCCGGTAACGATTTTGTCGTGATCGATGGCGTCCGCCAAAGTGTGGCGCTCGCTCCGGATCAGATCCGGCGCATTGCCGACCGGCACCGCGGCGTGGGCTGTGATCAGGTGTTGATTGTCGGGGCGCCGCGCTCAAGCGAAGCCGATTTCAGCTACCGGATTTTCAATGCCGACGGTGGCGAGGTGGAGCAATGCGGCAATGGCGCGCGTTGCTTTGTGCGCTTCGTGCGCGAGCAGGGTCTCACCGACAAGAATGAAATCCGGGTCGAGACGCTTTCCGGACTGATCGCCCCGAGGCTTGAGGCCGATGGCGAGGTGACAGTGAACATGGGGCCGCCTGTCTTCGAAGCCGGCAGGATTCCGTTTTTGTCGCCTGGCGGCGCGCTGGTTGAGGAAATCGACATTGCCGGTGTCGGCGTAATGATCACTGCCTTGTCGATGGGGAATCCGCATGCGGTGCAGGTGGTGCATGATGTGGATGCCGCGCCGGTCACCTCGCAGGGGCCCGTGCTGGAGAGGCACGCGCTGTTTCCCCGGCGCGTCAATGCCGGCTACATGCAGGTGATCGACAGGCAGCGCATCCGTCTGCGTGTCTGGGAGCGCGGCGCCGGCGAAACGCTTGCCTGCGGCACCGGGGCATGCGCTGCGGCGGTGGCGGGAATCCGGCGTGGATTGCTGGTTTCGCCGGTATGCGTGAGCACACGCGGCGGCGATTTGACCATACGCTGGGATGGCTCGGAGAATGATCTAAACTGCGCGGTGTGGATGACCGGACCGGCCGTCACCGTGTTCGCGGGGGAACTGGATCTTGACCGACTACCATGAGCGCCCAGGTCACGGCTCCGACAGCAAACTGAAAAGGCCCAAGCAAGATGAATCCAGATGACGTTGCCCAATATTTGCAGGACAACCCCGCTTTCTTCGATGACTACGCCGACGTACTGGCCCGGATCCAGTTACCGCATCCGCATGGCGGGCATGCGATCGGACTGGCCGACCGGCAAGTGCTGAATTTGCGGGAAAAGCACCGCGCGCTCGAGGCCAAGCTCGCGGAACTGCTGCAGTTCGGCGAGGAGAATGACGCAATCAGCGAAAAAATGCACCGGCTGGGACTTGCCCTGCTTGCTGCGTCTTCCCGCGATGCGCTGCTTTGGGCCCTGAATTTCAATCTGCGCGAGGATTTCGCGATTCCCCATGTCGCCACGCGCCTCTGGGGGATGCGGCCGCGCGAACTCGATGCCGGCGCCGAGGTATACGGGGAAGTCAGCGATGAGCTCAAGCACTACGCGGCCTCGCTTGCCCAGCCTTATTGCGGCGCGAACAACAATGCCGAGTCCGCGCGCTGGTTTGGCGAGGCTGCCGCTCAGGTCCGTTCGGCGGCCTACATTCCTTTGCGTGAATCCGTCGCGGCCGCGGGCTCGGGGGCGTGCGTTGGCATGCTCGCGCTGGGCAGCGAGGACGCCGCGCGCTTTTATGCCGAGATGGGTACGCTCTATCTCACGCGACTGGGCGAATTGGCCAGCGCCGGGCTGACGCGGTTTGTCTAAGCAGGTTCGGCTTTCATGGCAGCCGCGCACCAAGACGACCCGCGGCGCGCGACGGTGGCGGCGTATCTTGATCATCTCGCGAACCAACGGCGCCTGGCCGCGCATACGCTGCGCAATTACCGCCACGCCATCGATGCGCTGCTCGCGCTCAACCCGGGCATGCCGCTCGATGCATTGTTGAATCCCGCCGTGCGCCGCTCGGTCGCGCAGTTGCATTCGCAGGGATTGTCCGGGCGAACCCTGGCGCAAATGCTCTCTGCCTGGCGCGGTTTGTATGACTGGCTGGTCCGCCACCACGGCTTCTCGGCCAATCCTTGCATGGGAATCCGCGCACCCAAAGCGCCCAGGCAGTTGCCGAAGTCTCTGTCGCCGGATGCCGCGGCTCAGTTGCTGAATGCGGTGCCGGCGGATGGCGCCGAAATTCGCGACAAGGCGATGTTCGAGCTCCTGTACTCCTCAGGCTTGCGCTTGGCCGAACTGGTGAGCCTGGATCTGTCGCACGCGCGGGAGATTACCGCGCAGGGAGAAGTGACCGTGACCGGCAAGGGCGGCAAGACGCGCACGGTTCCGGTAGGCAAGGCGGCTCGCGCCGCCATGGAGCAGTGGTTGAAGACGCGCGCGACGCTTGCCGGGACCGACGAGCCCGCGCTGTTTGCAGGGGCGCGCGGCGCACGCATCGCGCCGCGCGTGGTCCAGGACCGGCTCGGCCGCTGGGCAAAAAAATGCGGCCTCGGCGTCAGGGTTCATCCGCATGTGCTGCGGCATTCGTTTGCTTCGCATCTGCTGCAATCCAGCGAGGATCTGCGCGCGGTGCAGGAGATGCTGGGCCACGCCAGCCTGTCGACCACGCAGGTGTATACCAGCCTGGATTTCCAGCACCTTGCCAAGGTCTACGACGCGGCGCATCCCAGAGCCAAAAAAAAATGAACGCGAACAAATGACTGCGATCGGTCCGCAAGATCTCTTTCGCGCATTTTTCAAAATCGGCATCCAGGGATTCGGCGGCGTGCTGCCTTGGGCGCGGCGGGTGCTGGTCGAGGAAAGAAAATGATGAGTTTTCCGCGACGCGAGCCCCGGCACCGCAGCGGCGCGCGGCGTCGTGTAGGGCGCCCGGGTGGCGGTCTGATTCTGCCGGCGCAAACCGGTTCGGCGCCCAGGCTCGTTCTCAAGCCGGGGCGGGAACATTCAGTGGAGCGGCGCCATCCCTGGGTGTTTTCCGGTGCTGTCGCCGCATTGGCGGGCGAGGCGGCTCCGGGCGGTACCGTTGCCCTGCAGTCCGCCGACGGGTATTTTTTGGGCTGGGCCGCATACAACCCGCATTCCCAGATTCGAGCGCGGGTCTGGAGCTTCGAGCAGAGCGAATTCCCCGATGATTTATGGCTGCGCGAGCGCATCGCGCGCGCGATTGAGCGACGTCGCCAATCGATTTCAATCGATGTCACCGATGCCATGCGTCTGGTGCATGCCGAATCGGATGGCTTGCCGGGATTGATCGTCGATTGTTATGCGGACACGCTGGTGCTGCAGCTGTCGACCGCGGGCGCCGACAAGCGCCGCGCTGCGATCGTCAACGTCCTTGCCGATCTGACCGGCTGCGCGCGGATCTTCGAGCGGTCCGACGCGGATACCCGTGCGCTCGAGGGTTTGCCGGAGCGTACCGGCGCGCTTTTTGGCGGCGCGCCGCCCGGGGAAATTGAAATCCGCGAGCATGGCCTGCGTTTTGCGGTGGATGTGGTCGGCGGGCAGAAAACCGGCTTCTATCTGGACCAGCGCAACAACCGGGCCCGGGTGCAGGCGCTGGCGTCGGACCGGGAAGTGTTGAATTGCTTTTCGTTCACCGGCGCTTTCTCGATTGCGTGCGTGGCGGGCGGGGCGCAAAGCGTTTTGTCGATCGACAGCTCGGCCGCCGCGCTGGAACAGGCGCGGCGCAATGCATCGCTCAACCGCATGGACCCCGCCCGATTCGAATGGATGCAGGCGGATGCCTTTCAGGCGCTGCGTACGCTGCGCGATCAGGCGCGGGAGTTTGACTTGATCGTGCTCGATCCGCCGAAGTTCGCGCCGACCGCAAAGCATGCGCCGGCAGCGGCGCGCGGCTACAAGGACATCAACATGGGCGCCATGCGCTTGTTGCGCCGCGGCGGCCTGCTGGCGACATTCTCATGTTCGAGCGGCGTTTCCGAGGACCTGTTTCACAAGATCGTCGCGGGCGCGGCGGCCGACGCGGGCATGTCGGCGACGCTTCTGGACTGGTTTCACGCAGCGCCGGATCATCCCAGCCTGCTGGAATTTCCCGAGGGGGACTATCTCAAAGGTTTGCTGCTGCGCAGGCAATAACGCTGGTTCGGGTCGAAGTAAAGGGCTGCCCGGGCCGCGTGGCGCAGTACCCCGGCGCTTCGCCCTGCTTGAAGGCCATCCCGAATATTGTATTGATCTCACAACTATTTGATTATATTGTTAATTTTTAAATGCAAGAGCGATTGAGAGCCCTTTGGGTGGTCTGATTGCATCGCGGCGCCGACCTGATTACACTGTCGCCCCTCGCAGTGGCGTTACGTTGGGCGCAGCACCGGGACCGGGGCTCGCCAATAGCGGTTGCGTTTCAAGTGCTGACGCTGTGGTTCTTGGAAATCAGCGCTTGCACGGAGAAGGTGTAATGGAACAGGAAAATATGGTGCCGGTTACGATCCTGACGGGGTTTCTCGGCAGCGGCAAGACCACGCTCCTCAATCGTATTCTCAAAGAAGACCACGGTTACCGCATCGCGGTCATCGAGAACGAGTTCGGCGAAACAGGGGTCGACAACGAAATCCTGATCGACAGCGGCGACGAGCAGATTGTCGAGATGAACAACGGCTGCATTTGCTGCACCGTGCGCGGCGATCTCATCCGCATTCTTGGCGACCTGCGCGAGCGGCGCGATTCCGGCAAGCTGAAATTCGACCGTGTCGTCATCGAAACCACCGGCATGGCCAATCCCGGGCCGGTGGCGCAGACCTTCTTTCTTGACGAATCCATCGGTAATTATTATCTTTTGGACAGCGTGTTAACGCTGGTCGACGCGAAGCACGCGCAGAAGCAACTGGATGATTTTGACGAGGCACAGGAGCAGGTGGGGTTTGCCGACCGTATTCTGATGAGCAAGACCGATCTGGTAAGCGAAGACGAGCAGGAGTCGCTGCGCAAGCGCCTGGTACGCCTTAATCCGCGGGCGCCGATCCGAAAGGTTCATTTTGGCAATGCGCCGGTAGGCGAGATTCTCGATATCCGCGGATTCAATCTGAACGCGACCCTGGAAATCGATCCGGATTTCCTGGAGGACGCCGCGCACGACCACGACGAGCATGTGCGTTCCTTCGTGTTTCGCTCGGATCAGCCCTTTGACGGGGTCAAGCTTGAGGAATTTCTTTCCGGACTGACACAAGTCTACGGTCCGGATATGCTGCGTTATAAAGGTGTGCTATATCTCAAAGACAACGCGCATCGCGTAGTTTTCCAGGGCGTCCATCAGTTGATGGGCGGCGACATGGGTAAGCCTTGGGGCGAGAGCGAAAAGCGCGCAAGTGTCATGGTATTTATTGGGCGAAACTTGCCCGAAGATCTGTTCGTAAAGGGGCTGGAGCAATGTCTCGAATCATCGCAGTAAAAACGTCGGCGAAGGCCATTCCGGCCCGCGCCACTGTCAAACCCGCGGGAAAAGTCGCGGCTAAGGCGGCGCCAAAGAACGCGGCGCCGCAGCGCGCAGGACCTGAAAGGGTTGCCTCCAATGGTCTGACGGAGTCCGCGTTGCGTAAAGCGCCGGCGTCCGAATATATGAATCCCGCGCAGCTGACTTTCTTCCGGGAAATGCTTGTCGCGAACCAAAAGGAGCTGATCGAAAACGCCGGCGTGACATCCGAGCATCTTCGCGAGCACGAGGTCGAGCCGGACCCTACCGATCAGGCGACCATCGAAGAAGAATACGCGCTTGAGTTGCGCGCCCGCGACCGGGAACGCAAACTGCTTAAGAAGATTGAACAGTCGCTGCGCCGTATTGACGATGGCACTTACGGCTGGTGCGAGGAGACCGGTGAACCGATCGGCATTCCGCGCTTGCTGGCCCGTCCCACGGCGACCCTGACCATCGAGGCGCAGTCGCGCCGCGAACTCAAGCAAAAGCTTTACGGGGACTAGTCAAGCTCTATGGTTCCAGTGTGCGGCACGTTGGCTCGGCGACGTGCCGGATCGGCGGCGCAGCGGCGTTTCGTTCCGCACCGCGATTACCGCAAATTCCGAATTCTGTCGCCTTAGGGCAGGGACGCATGGAGCAGTTCCACGGAACCACTATTCTTTCGGCGCGCCGCGACGGCAAAGTTGCCTTGGGCGGCGATGGCCAGGTTACGCTGGGTAACATTGTGATCAAGGCCAGCGCGCGCAAGGTGCGCCGCCTGTATGGCGAGCGCATCCTTGCCGGCTTTGCCGGTGGCACTGCCGATGCATTCACCTTGTTCGAACGCTTCGAGGCCAAGCTGGAAAAGCATCAGGGCAATCTGGTGCGTTCGGCCGTGGAACTCGCCAAGGATTGGCGTACAGACCGGGTGCTGCGCCGCCTGGAGGCCATGCTCGCGGTCGCCGACAAGGAGTCCTCGCTGATTATCACCGGACTGGGCGATGTGCTCGAACCGGAGTTGGGACTGCTTGCCATCGGCTCCGGGGGGCCGTATGCGCAATCGGCGGCGCGCGCATTGCTTGAAAACTCCCAGCTTTCGGCCGAGGAGGTGGTGCGCAAGTCACTGGAAATCGCCGCGGACCTGTGTATTTACACCAATCGCAGCATCGTCATTGAGACACTGGAATAGGCGCGTGGCCGGCCGGTTCACGCAGACGCAATGAGCGGTTATTCATCAATGACTCCGCGGGAAATTGTCCTGGAACTGGACAAGAATATCGTTGGCCAGTCACAGGCAAAAAAGGCGGTGGCGATTGCGCTGCGCAATCGATGGCGCCGCCAGCAGGTTGCCGAGCCGCTGCGGCAGGAGATCACCCCGAAAAACATCCTGATGATCGGGCCGACGGGAGTGGGCAAGACCGAGATCGCGCGCCGGCTGGCGCGGCTGGCTGACGCGCCTTTTATCAAGGTAGAAGCTACAAAATTCACGGAAGTTGGCTACGTCGGGCGCGACGTAGACACGATCATCCGCGATCTCGCCGAGATCAGCATCAAGCAGACCCGCGAGTCGGCGAAACAGAAAGTCAGGTCGCAGGCCGAGGATGCGGCTGAAGATCGCGTGCTGAATGCCCTGTTGCCTCCCGCGCGCGAAACCGGATTCGCCGCCGCGGAGGCGCGAACCGAGGAATCCACGACGCGGCAGAAATTCCGAAAGAAGCTGCGTGAAGGCGAGTTGGACGATCGCGAAATTGAGATTGAAGTGGCCGCGCCCACCGCGCAAATGGAGATACTCGCGCCACCGGGCATGGAAGAATTGACGCAACAGATTCAGGGCATGTTCCAGAATTTCTCCGGGAGCCGCCACAAGACAAAGAAGATGCGCATTCAGGATGCCTACCGGGTGCTGGTCGACGAAGAGGCCGCGCGCCTGGTCAATGACGACGATCTGCGCGCGCATGCCCTGGCGAATGTCGAGCAGAACGGGATTGTTTTTCTCGACGAAATCGACAAGATCACCTCGCGCGGAGAAACAGCGGGAGCCGAAGTTTCCCGGCAGGGCGTACAGCGCGACCTTCTGCCTTTGGTCGAGGGAACGACGGTCACCACCAAGTACGGACCGATACGCACCGATCACATCCTGTTCGTCGCGAGCGGCGCGTTTCATCTGGCCAAGCCTTCCGATTTGATTCCCGAGATGCAGGGGCGCTTTCCCATTCGCGTGGAATTGAAATCGCTTACCGTCGAGGATTTCGAACGCATACTCACCGCAACGGATGCTTGCCTCACGCGCCAGTACCAGGCGATGCTGGCCACCGACAATGTGGAGCTTGAGTTCACGACCGAAGGCATCCGCCGCCTTGCGGAGATCGCCTGGTCGGTGAACGAGAAGACCGAGAACATTGGCGCGCGGCGGCTCTACACTGTCATGGAACGCTTGCTGGAGGAAGTGTCATTCGAAGCCGGCCGGCGCGAGAAGGTACGCATGGTCATCGACGCTGCCTATGTCGATGCCAGGCTGAAGGAATTGGCCGGCAGCGAGGATCTGGCGCGTTACGTCCTGTAAGGCTTGACGGTCTCCTGCGAATCCCCTTGTTGCGCCACCAGGAACGCAAGGCAATCGGGGCAATAGCAGTTGGCC
>Ga0155956_1036_pt2 | contig 9771 bp, 6 predicted proteins | sample RifCSPlowO2_02_FD_107610 | JGI IMG/M metagenome (GOLD analysis project Ga0155956, IMG submission 107610) | Betaproteobacteria bacterium RIFCSPLOWO2_02_FULL_62_17 | reverse complement strand
GCCGACGGCCTTATCCGTCCTTGCCGCCACCACCAGCAGCTTCGCCACCGGGCCGTGGGAGATGAAATGCTTGCGGCCATTCAAGACGTAGTACCCGTCCTGGCGCTCGGCGGTGAGCTTCACGCCGCCTTCGGGCCCCTCATACGGAAGGTGATTGTCGCCTCCCGCGCCGGGCTCGGTGCTCGCCCCGCCAATCAAGTAAGTGGGGTCGTCCCGGAACGCCGTGAGGAATCTTTCTTTCTGCTCCTTCGTTCCGCCCATGGCGATGCCGCGCGCGAGCTTCCAGCACTGGGTGAGTATTTTGCTGCAGCAGATATCGACGTACGACATCTCGTCGATGAGCACGAGCCAGGTGCGAAGATCGCATCCAAGCCCGCCGTACTCTTCAGGCAGCCCGACCGTGCGCAGGCCCAGGGCGTCCGCCTTCCTGACCATTTCCCACGGGAAGTCCTGAAGGAGGCTCTGCGAGCGATCGAGCTTCTCCGCGATAGGCCGGATTTCGTTTTCGGCAAATTTTCTTGCCACATCCTGCAGCGCCCTCTGTTCTTCGGTCAACTCTACGCCGTACATGTCCGCCTCCTTTTCGAATCGAGCAATGAATCGCGGGCCATGGAGAGTTCTTCTCCCGGCATGTTCACTCCGCAGCAATGCCGGTGCGGCTGATGAGATCGCCGTATACCTTCAATTCGGAGCGGATCAACCCGGCCAGCGCCTCGGGCGTGCTCGATACCGGCTCGAAGCCAAGGTCGCGGAAGCGCTTCTGCACGTCGGCCTGGCGCAGGGCGCCGGCCACGCCGCCGTTCAGGCGCTGGATCACCGCTGGCGGCGTGCCGCGCGGCGCGGTGACCGCGTTCCAGAAGTCCGCTTCGTATCCGGCCGGGCCGCCCGACTCCTCGACCGTGGGCACCTCCGGATGGCTCGGCAATCGGGTCCGCGATCCAGCCGCGAGAAGCCTGACGCGGCCTGAGTTGATCACGGGCATCAGCGAACCGATCGTGCCCAAAGCCAAGTGGACATCGCCGGTGCCCACCGCGTTGTAGACCTGCGCCGCCTCCTTGTAGGGCACGTGCACCATCTGTATGCCGGTCAGGTACGCGAGCAGCGCCGCACTCATATGCGGCGGGCTGCCGATGTACGGGGAGCTGTAGTTCAGCTTTCCGGGGTTCGCGCGGGCGGCGGCCACCAGGTCCTTGATGCTGCGATAGGGGGCCGCAGTGGCGACCGCTATGAACAGATGTGCGCGATACAGCATCGAGATCGGCACGAAGTCCTGCTCCGGGTCGTAGGGAATTTTCTTGAACAGCTTCGGCGCCACCGCGAGGTGCGGCTGACCGGACATCAGGATCGTATAGCCGTCCGGAGGCGATTTCTTCGCGGCCTCGAAGGCGATGAATCCGTTCGCGCCCGGCCGCGCTTCCACGATGACGGGTTGGTTCCAGGACTTGGACAGCGCATCGGCCAACACGCGGATCGCCACGTCCGGCGCCAGACCCGAGGGGTACGGCGAAATGATGCGCACCAGTTTGGTCGGGAATTCCTGCGACCAGGCGGGCAGCGCGGCCATGAACGCAACCAGCAGACTCGCGAAAGTTCGGTACATAGTCACCTCCTGCTTCAGCGCAAACGGTTGATCGGGTTCTTCCCTCCAGTCAAGGCACGAGCACGATTTTCCCCAGCTGCTCCTGGCGTTCCAGAATGCGATGCGCTTCGGAGGCCTGCTCCAGCGGCAGCACGTGGCTGATGACCGGGTCGAGCTTGCCCTCTGTGGCGAGATCGAGCACATGCTTCTGTTCGAGACGAGTGGCTCCCCGCGTGCCCAGCACGTTGAGATGCCGCCGGTAGAGCAGTTCCACATCCACGGTGCAAAAGCGGCCTCCGTGCTGGCCTGCCGCGACCAATGTGCCGTCCATCCTCAGCGATTGCATGCACAGGGGCAGCATTTCGCCACCGACGTTTTCGAGCGCGAGGTCGACGCCCTGTCCTTTGGTGATCTCCATGATCCGCTCGGGCAGCTTTTCCTCGCGGTAGTTGAGCACGTGGGTCGCCCCGAGCTTGAGCAACGGCGCCACTTTTTTCGCCGACCCGGTGATGGCGAAGATGCTCGCCGCTCCGGCGAGCCTCGCGATCTGCATCGCCGCGGTGCCCATGCCGCCGCTCGCCGCGGTGACAAGCACTCGATCGCCCGGGCGCAGGCCTCCCCGAACGATCACCATGTGCCAAACCGTCGCATACGACCAGAGCAGGCAGGCGAGCTTCTCGAAGGACATGGAATCCGGCGCGTGCAGCAACTCCGACTCCTTGCGGCACACGTACTGCGCGTACGCCCCAAAGCGCTGGTGTCCGGGAAGCCCGATGTCCACGCACAGGTTGTCCAGGCCGCGCTGGCAGTACTCGCAGTGCCCGCAGGCGGGACAGGTCATGGCGACCACGCGGTCCCCGGGCCGGAAGTCGCGCACCTGCGCGCCCACGGCATCGACTTCCCCCGCCGCCTCGCGCCCGAGCTGAAAGGGCAAGGGCAGCGGCGCGCGGCCGGGCGGCGGCGTCAACAGGCCCTGGCGGTAGCGCAGGTCCCAGCGATTTACCGAGGTCGCCCGCACGCGCACCAGCACCTCGTCGGGCCCGATGTCCGGCACAGGAACTTCGACGCACTGCAGGACCGCCGGGTCCCCGTACTCGAACAGACGCACCGCCATCATGCTGTGCGGTGGCATGGCGCCGCTTTCCCACTTTCACCGGCCGCCGCGCAGCGCCCGGGTTGCTTTTTCATCGACCTGCAAGGTGGCCGGATCGATGACGACTTTGTACACCTCGCGCGCCGCCTGCAGGGACACCAGTTCGTTCTCGACGTCCTCGTGCACAGCTTGCGGATCGCGCTCGGCAGGATTGCCGACGCCACCGCCGCCGCTCGACAGTTTCTCGACGATGTCGCCGTGCATGATGGTCGCCATGCGGTGCGGTTTCACCCGGATTCTTTCCGCGCCCCGCAGCAGATGCATGCGCGACTTGGGGGAAGGCTCGCCTCCCAGGGCCCCGAAGCCCTGCACCTCGTCGCCGTCGGAGCTGCCGGTGGCAACGCCGGAATCGCTGCCTTCGTTGATGGCGGACCAGTGAATACCCGGGCCGCCGCGCCAGCGCCCCGCTCCGGTGAAGTCCGGAAGCATTTCGTACCTGACCATGCGCCACGGCAGGCGGATCTCCATTTCCTCGGCGTCGCCGCGCCGCACCGCTCCCAGCGCGGTGAGGCAGCTTACGCCCTGGTAGCCGTCGAAGCCCGCGACCGCCCCGCTCGAACCGTCGTAATCGAACGAAGTGCGCACATATTTTTCGTTGGTGCGGACGTTGAAACCGAATACGTAGTCGCCGCGATGCTTGCCCCAGGCCGCCACTGCGCGCTCCGGCCGCGCCTTGGACAGCGCCTCCAACACCGCTTCCATGACCTGGATGCCCACATTGACCGGCGAGGCTCCGACCGTGGCCGGATACTGGGCATTCACCACGGTTCCCGGCGGAGCAATGATGTGAATGGGGCGCATGGTGCCTTCATTGTGGTATTCGGCCAGCGCCGGGTCGAAGATCAGGATCACCGCCGCAAATGCATCGCCGTAGGTCGCGGCATAGATGCTGTTGATGAAGCCCTTTCTCTGCGCATCGCTCTTCGAGAGATCGATGGTCATCTCGTCGCCCTTGATGGTGATCTCGGCCCGCACCCACACCGGCTCATCGAGCACAGTGCCGTCATCGTCGGTCGCCGCTTCCCCGGTGTAGGTGCCGTCCGGGATTTTTCGGATTTCCTCGCGGATGGCGCGCTCGGTCCGGTTGATCATCTGCTCGACGCAATCGAGCACCACGTTTCTGCCGTAGTTGTCCAGCATCGCCACCACCCGCTGCTCGCAGCGCTTGGTGGCGGCCAGCATGGCGTAATTGTCGATGCGCGTGCCCTTCGGAAAGCGCACGTTGTTCCAGATCAGCTCCAGCACGTCGGTGCGTTCGCGCCCCTTCGAGATCACCTTGGTCGGTGGAATGATCACGCCTTCGGCGTGAATATCGAAGCCATTGGGAAAATATCCGCCGGGAAAGGAGCCGCCGGTGTCCTGCTGGTGCGCCCTCACCATGGTGAAGAACAGCAGCTCCTTCTTGTAGAAGATCGGCCGGAAGAAGGCCCAGTCCGGCAGGTGGCAGCAATGCCCGCCGTGGTAGGGATCGTTGGTGAGGAACACATCGCCCGGATGGATGTCGCCGCCGAACTTCTCCACCAGCGACTTGACCGCAAAGCCGCTGCCGAGGAACTGCGTCGGCAAGCCCTCGGGCACGGCGATGGTCTCGCCTTTCGCACCCCAGATGCCAACCGACACGTCGTGCAACTGGCTGATCAAGTAGTTCTGCGCGGTGCGGTCCATGACATGGCGCATCTCGCGGCAGATGGTCTGCATCGAATGCCACACCGTGGCGACGGTGGTCGGATCGGTCTTCGCCCTGGTCACCTTCTTGGTCCTGTTCATGATCATCTCCCTCTTGTCGCCGCGGCCTTTTTCTGGCGCGTCAGCACATAGTTCTTGTAGGCATCAACCTGGCAGCGGAACCCTTTCGGAATCACGACGGTCATGGTGGCCTCCTCGACAATCGCGGGGCCCATGAGTACGTTGCCTCCTTGTATTCTGTCCCCGTCATATACCGGCGTATCGATATCCTTGCCGTCGAAGCGGCACTTGCGCCGGCGTTTGAGCGCGGCCTTGGGATTGGATACTCCCTTTACGATTTCGCGCAGGTGGAATGGAGCCCTGGGCGCGGTGGCTTTCAAGCGCAGCGACAGGATTTCGACCGGTTGCCACGGCATGGCAAAAGTGAACAACTCTTCGTGCCTGGCGCTGAACCGCGCCACGGTGGCGTCCAATTGGGCGCGTTTCAGCTTGCCGCCGGGCACTTCGGTCTCCACCTCGTGAAACTGCCCGACGTAGCGTATGTCGGCGGTGCGCTTGAGCGTAAGCGCCTTCTCCGCGATCCCGACATCGCGGAAAGATTGCTTCGCTTCCCTTTCCATGTCCTGGAACAGCCGGTTCATTTCATCCAGGTCGACGCCGGTGCTGCGCGCGAAGAAGGCGCGCACGAAGTCCTCGCCCGGATCCATCGCGAACATGCCGAAGGCGCTGAACAGCGCCGCGAACGAGGGAATCACCACGGTCGGCATGCCGAGCAAGTCCGCAATGAAGCCGCCATGGGTCGGCCCTCCCCCGCCACCGGCCACCAGCACGCACTCGCGCACATCGTGCCCGCGCTTGGTCGACACCTCGGAAATCTTGTCGGCCATGCCGGCATTCACGCTCTTGAAGATCGCCTCGGCGGCCTGAATCGGACTGATCTTCATCGGCCCGGCAACCACATTCATGGCCTTTTTCGCTAATTCGAGATCCAGGGGTATCTCACCGCCCAGGAAATAGTCATGCGGGATGTAGCCGAGCAGCACATCGGCGTCGGTGACGGTCGGCTGGGTTCCGCGGCCGTAACAGGCGGGACCGGGATCGGCCCCGGCGCTTTGCGGCCCCACTTTCAGCAGCCCCAGGGAATCGATTGCGGCGATGCTACCGCCCCCCGCGCCAAGCGTTTCGAGATCGACCATCTTGATGGCGATGCGCTGGTCGCCATCCCAGTTCTCGGTGGTGGTGGGAATTTCCCAGCCTTTGATGAGGCTTACGTCGAAACTGGTCCCGCCCATGTCCACCGCGAGCAGGTTCTCACGGTTGAGGAGTTTGCCGAGATAGACCGCCGCCGATGGCGCCGCGGCCGGACCCGAATCCAACAGGTGGACCGCGCGGTGGATGCACTTTTCCACCGGCTGAACCAGTCCGTTGGCGAGCATCATCAGCATTGCGCCCTTGAAGCCCGCATCCTCGAGCCGGGTCTTGAGCTTGGTCAGGTAATGCGACACCACCGGACCGACGTAGGCCCCGACGACGGTGGTATTGAAGCGCTCGAACTCGCGCCACATGGGGAGCGTCTCGTGCGAGGTGGTGACGTACATGTCGGGGGCCACTTGCCTCGCGATCGCCGCGGCGCGCAGCTCGTTTTTCGGGTTCTTGTACGAATGCAGGAAACAGACCGCCAGCGCCTCGACGCCGTCCTGCTTCAACTTGGTGACCGCCTCGACCACCTCGCGCTCGTTCAGCGGGGTGACGATCTCTCCCGTGTACACCACGCGCTCTTCGATGCCGAGCCTTCTCGAGCGCGGCACCAGCGGCCGGTTCGGCGGAATGAACACGTTATAGAGCGAAATGTCGACCGGCTTGATGCCGCGCCGAAGCTCCAGGACGTCGCGGAAGTTCTTGGTGGTGATCATGCCGGTCCTGGCGCCCTGGCCGGTGATCAGGGTGTTGGTCGCCAGGGTCGTGCCGTGAATCAGAATATCCACGGTGGCGAGCAAACCCCGCACGTCGCTCTGGTAATGGCGGGCTGCCTTCTCCAAGGCGTGCATGAACCCGTCCGAAGGATCCCTGGGCGTGGTGGAGGCCTTGAACTTGGTGAGTTCTCCAAGCTCGTCCAGCACCAGACAGTCCGTGAAGGTTCCGCCTACATCGATCGCCACGCGCTTTTTCGCTAGCTTCCTTTTCATCCTCGCCTCTCCACGATTACTGCCGCATCACCCCGTCAATGGGCGTATTTGTGAACCGATTTCGCCATCGCCAGCACGTTTTCGGGCCTTGCTTCGTCCGGAATGCTTGCCGCTCCGTCCAGGACGAAGCCGCCGCCCCGGCCGACTTCCTCGATCAGCCGCTTGCAGTACTGGTCCACGTCGTCAGGGGTGCCGGTCACCAGCAATGAAGTGGGCACGTTGCCGCGCAGGCACACCGTGCCGCCCAGGACTGCTTTCGCGCGAACGAGGTCGGTCTGTTCGAACCAGTACACCGCCTTGCCGCGCGGAATGTCGCCGATGTGCGCGAGGCGCGAGCTGCAATTGCCTTCCCAGAACACCACCGGAATCAGGTCGCACGCGATCAGATGCAGGATCATCTTTCGCAACCCCGGCCAGTAGAAAGTCTTGAAGTTGTCCGGCGACATGAAGCCGTCCAGCCCCCAGTGCAAGGGGATAAAGACGTAAGGCGTGCCGCCGGCACGGGTTTCCTCGACCACGCCATGCATGAGCAGCTCGCCCGCCTTGTCGATGGTCTCGAGCAGCTTGTCGCGGTTGCGGAACATGTCGAGCATGCCGCCCTTGGAGCCGCGCAGGAAATCGGTAACGTGATCGTAGGGCGCCTTGCAGAAGCCGCCGCCCACCGAGGGGAAGCCCAGGACGGCCATTTTCTTCGCGAGTGTGATGGTCTTCTGCACCAGGTGTTCGGCGCGCTCGCCCGCCTCCAGCAGCCGCATCAGGCTTGCACGCAAAGCCGGATTCGCAAACGCGCGCATGTTGGCGACAAATCGCCATTCCGACAGCGACGGGAAATCGGGCAGGTTTGCCAGGCCCTCGAAGGCGCCGCCGGCGCGCGGCAGGTACTTGCGAAAGTAATACCCGGTGGGATCCAGGAGATACTCGTCGTACTCGGTGGCGGGCATGTACTCCCGGTCCAGGTATTGGAACGTGGCATTCTTGCCGGTGCCGTGACCGGGCCACTTGAACAGGCGATAGTCCAGCGCCTCCAGGGTCGGCCCGTAGGTATTGAGCGTCGGCGCGTAACCGTCGGGCTCGAGCCACAGCACCGCTTTCTCAAAAGCGGCAGCCGCCTTGTCGGCGTCGTACATTTGTTCTTCGAAGGTGATGCCGGCGAACTTGGCGGTCCAGAAGCGGGTGCCAAAAACGAATGGCACCCGATCGGTCTCCTTGAGCGCCACCTGGTCCAGCAGCCGCTGCTTGCGTTCCGCGTACAGCGCCGCGGGAGAATTGTTGCTTTGGTCCATCCCTGCTCCAATGCCTCGCTTGTTTCGCATTAGGTAGAATGCCGGGGCTTTCATCATTGACCTAGATCAACGATGGGCGAGTTTCGGCCGCGTATAAGAGGCTGCAGGAGAATCGAGCGTTCGCCAAAGGAGGAGACCATGAAACTTAACTGGAAAGCAGCGCTTGCCGCTGCGGCATTTCTGGGATTGAGCAGCGCGGCCATCGCGCAGGACGTGAGGCTCTATTTCACCTCGCAGAGCCCGGCAGGCAGCCGCAACGTCGCCTGGTTCACCGAGTGGGCGAATCGCGTCAATGCGCAAAGCGCGGGCACGCTCAAGGTGGAAGTAAAGGAGATCGGCCCTCTCGCCAATTTCGGCAATGCCCACGCCCGGGTTCTGGACGACGTGGTGCAGATCGGCTGGGCGCCGCACCCGCTCATCGGCGGAAAATTTCCCTTAAGCGAAGTCGCCGGCCTGCCGTTCCTGGCCGATGACTCGGAACAGGCCGCGGTGGCGCTGTGGCGGCTCTACAGGAGCGGCGCGCTGGACGCGGAGTACACCGAGGTGATTCCGATCTGGCTGGGAATCTTCCCGCAAAACCAGGTGCATTTCCGAAAACCAGTCCAGTCGATCAATGATCTGCGCGGGTTCAAGATCAGCTCCTCGGCCCGCACCCAGGGCCAGTTGACGGCGCGGCTCAATGGCGCGCCGATCTCGATACAGACGACCGACGTGTACGAGGCGCTGCAGCGCGGCACCATCGACGGCGCAATGCTCTCCTGGGCGGCGTTTGTGCCCTACAAGCTCGCCGAGGTGACCGCTTATCACGTCGAGGCGCCGATCGGCGCGTGGACGTTCATGTTCTTCATGTCGCGCGCCAAGTGGAACGCGTTGCCGGCCGCGGCGAAGAAGGCGCTCGAGGCCAACGGCGGCGAGGCACAAAGCCGCGCCTGGGGTAAGTTTCTCGACGGCGAGTTCGCCAATGCGCGCGCTGCCGTGGCGGCGATGGCCAATCACACCATCGTTCAGCTTTCGCCGCAGCAGCGTGACGCCTGGCGCACTGCGGCCATACCGGTGATCGACGAGTGGAAGAAGACCCGGCCCAGCGGCGATGCGGCCGGGCAGAAAACCATCGAGGCCTACAGCAAGCTGCTCGCGCAGGTCAAGGCCGGCAAGTAAAACCGAACCCTGGGGCTGCCTCAACTGAACATCGTCGAGGGTAGCCACAAGCTCAGGATCGGAAACAGCACCAGCAGCGCGAGCTTCACGAAATCAGCGACGCAGAAGGGCAGCACGCCGCGGTAAATGGCCGCCAGGGGAACATCCGGCACCAGGCTTTTCAGCACGAACAGATTCATCCCGAAGGGCGGCGTGACCAGGCCGATCTCGACCGCCACCAGGTTGATCACGCCCCACCAGATGAGGTCGTAGCCCATGTTCAGGATGATGGGCGTGACGATCGGCACCGTGATGATCATCACGGTGAAGGAATCCATGATGCAGCCGAACATCAGGTAGACGATGAGGATCATCGCAATGATCACCAGTTGCGGCACATCGAGCGCGCCGGCAAAGGCGGTCGCCTTGGCGGGCAGTTCGGTCACGCCGATGAAGAACGAGAAGATCAGCACGCCGAAGATCAATCCGTAGATCATCGCGGTGGAGGCCGTGGTATCGGCCATGACGCTCCAGAACACACGCGTATGCAGCTTGCCGCGGACCAGCGCCAGCAGAAATGCGCCGAAGGCACCCACCGCCGCCGCCTCGGTGGAAGTGAACACGCCGCCGTACATGCCGCCGATGACGACGCCGAACAGCATCACCACCGCCCCTGCGCGGCGCAGCGCCGCGAGCAACTCCCCCGAGCGGGCTTGGGCTGCCGCCGGTGCCGCGCCTGGCTGGAAC
>Ga0155956_1194_pt6 | contig 9774 bp, 6 predicted proteins | sample RifCSPlowO2_02_FD_107610 | JGI IMG/M metagenome (GOLD analysis project Ga0155956, IMG submission 107610) | Betaproteobacteria bacterium RIFCSPLOWO2_02_FULL_62_17 | reverse complement strand
TCGAGCCAGAAGAGCGCATTGGCCGAGAGAAAATTGCATACTTCCCGGCGACCGAAGTTATAAATCAAGGTATTCCAGTCAGGGTGGACTCCCTGGCGCGGATCGGCGTGTTCATACAGGTGGGTGCCATCGAATTGCGCCAGCGCGTGCGCGTCGCCCGGGAAGTGTCCCGGCACCCAGTCGAGGAGAACGCCCAGCCCCTGGTCGTGGCAGCGCCGCACCAGCGCGGCGAATTCCCCGGGCGCGCCGTGGCGCGCCGTCGGCGCGTACAGTCCGGTCGGCTGGTAACCCCAGGAACCGTCGAACGGATGCTCCATGACCGGCAGGAACTCGAGATGGGTAAACCCCAGTTTCCGCACATACGGAAGAAGCTGGTCGGCAATCTCGCCCCAGGTGAGCATTCGTCCGCCTTCGCCGCGGCGCCATGAACCCGCATGCACCTCGTAAATCGATACCGGGTGCTCGCGTGCCGCGGAAGTGTCGAGCAGCCGCTTGCCCGAGTGCGCGCCGTCCCAATGCCGTGGCGACCCGTTCGTGGTCGGTCCGGTTACGATCGACCGGGTTACGATGGACCCAGTGGCCGGGCGCAACTCGGACGCGAATGCGAACGGGTCCGCCTTGAGCGGCAACAGTTTGCCCTCGGGCCCGAGCAGTTGGTATTTGTACAGCGCTCCTGGCGCCAGATCGGGCATGAATATCTCCCACACTCCGCATTCCCGCCGCAGGCGCATCGGATGGCGCCGGCCGTCCCAAAAATTGAAGTCGCCGACCACCGCGACGCGCCGCGCATTCGGCGCCCACAGCGCAAAGGAAACACCCTGGACGCCGAGCAGCGTCACCCCGTGCGCGCCGAGCTTTTCATACAATCGGGCGTGCTTGCCTTCGGCCAGCAGCCAGACGTCCATGTCGCCGAGGACGGCGGGAAACCGGTACGGGTCTTCGATTTCTACCGCCGCATCTTCCCCGGCGCTGCCCGCCGCGTCGTTCCAGGCAACCTTCAAGCGATAGGCAAAGCGCCTGCGACGGCGCGGCACCGGCCCCTCGAAGATGCCCGCGGGGTGTACGCTGGCCAACGCCGCCACCGCGCGCCCGGTGGCCGCGTCTACCACCCGGACCGCGCGCGCGCCGGGAAGCAGTGCCCGTACCCACAGATGTCCATCGTATTCGTGCATGCCGAGCAGCGCGAACGGATCGCCATGGTGGCCCGCGGCGAGCGCATCGATATCGGCAGGGGTCAGCATGCGCCGCTGGAAAGACGCTCAGAACGAAATCGGCGGCACGCGCCAGATGTCTTGGGCATACTCGCGGATCGCGCGGTCGCTGGAAAACCTTCCCATCGCGGCGACATTGAGGATCGCGGCGCGTGTCCAGGCGTCGCGGTCGGTGTACAGCGCATCGACCCGCTCCTGGGCAGCGACGTATTCGGCGTAATCGGCCAGCAACATGTAGTGGTCGCGGTAATCGAGCAGCGACTGCACGATCGGCAGGAAACGCCGCGGTTCGTCCGGCGAAAAGCGGCCGGAGCCGATCTGGTCCAGCACCTCTTTCAGTTGGGCATTCGACTCGTAGATCTCGCGTGATTGATATCCGGTGGCGCGCAGGCGCCGCACGTCGCCGGCGCGCAGGCCGAATATGAACATGTTTTCGGCGCCGACGGCTTCACGGATCTCGATGTTCGCGCCGTCCTCGGTACCTATGGTCAGCGCGCCGTTCAGCGCCAGCTTCATGTTTCCGGTGCCCGAGGCTTCGGTGCCGGCGAGGGAGATCTGCTGCGACAGGTCGGCAGCCGGAATGATGATCGTGGCCACCGATACGCCGTAGTTGGGCACGAATACGGCCTTCAGCTTGCCGTCTACGCGCGGGTCCTCGTTGATGGTCTTCGCGACGTCGTTGATCAGCTTGATGACCAGCTTGGCCATGGTGTAGGCGGAAGCCGACTTGCCGGCGAAGATCACGGTGCGCGGAATCCAGGGCCTGGACGGATCGGCGAGGATGCGGTTGAAGCGCGTGACCAAATGCAGCACATTGAGCAACTGGCGCTTGTATTCATGGAAGCGCTTGATCTGCACGTCATAGAGGGACTCGGGGCTGATGGCGATGCCGGTCTCGCGCATCACGTAATCGGCGAGATGGCGCTTGCTGGCGGTCTTGGCGTCGCGGAACGCGGCGGCAAATTCCGCGTCGCCGGCCAGGGATTTAAGTTTTTCGAGCTGTTCCAGGCGCGTGCGCCACTGCCCGCCGATGTGGCGGTCGACCAGGTGCGCGAGTCCGGGGTTGGCGAGCGCCAGCCAGCGCCGCGGCGTAATACCGTTGGTGATGTTGACGATACGCCCCGGAAACAGTTTGTCGAAATCGGCGAAGATCGTCTCGCGCAAGAGTTGCGTATGCAGCTTCGATACGCCGTTCACTTTGTGGCTGGCGAGCACCGACAGGTGAGCCATGCGCACGCGCCGCTCGTGGCCCTCGTCGATCAGCGATACGCGGCGCAGCAGTTCCGCGTCGCCGGGGTATTGGCTGCGCACCTGGTCGAGGAACTGCTCGTTGATATCGAAGATGATCTTCATATGGCGCGGCAACACCCGCTCCAGCATCGCCACCGGCCAGGTTTCCAGCGCTTCGGCCATCAGCGTGTGATTGGTATAGGAGAAGATGCGGGTGCATAGCCGCCAGGCAAGCGTCCAGGAGACCTGGTGGACATCGACGAGCAGGCGCATCAGTTCCGGCACCGCGAAGGCCGGGTGTGTGTCGTTCAGGTGTATCGCAAGCTTGTCGGCCAATTGTTCGACACCCTTGTGGACATCGAAATGGCGCCGCAGCATGTCCTGCAGCGAGGCACTGGCGAAAAAATATCCCTGCTGCAGACGCAGCTCGCGGCCGTGCTCGGTGCTGTCGTCGGGGTAGAGCACGCGCGAGACATTTTCCGAGGTGTTCTTGGCCTCAACGGCCGCGGTAAAGTTGCCCTGGTTGAACAGCGACAGGTCGAGCGCCTCGGTGGCGGTGGCCGACCACAGTCGCAGCGTATTCACGGCGGGCGTATCGAAGCCGGGCACGAAGGTGTCGTAGGCCATCGCCAGCACGTCGTCCGTGTCGATCCAGCGGGCGCTTTTGCCGTTGACTTCGACGCGGCCGCCGAACTGGATCGTGTACTTGATTTCGGGCCGCACGAACTCCCAGGGATTGCCCGCGACCAGCCAGTGGTCGGGGTATTCGACCTGGCGGCCCTCGTGCAGGCGCTGGGCGAACAAGCCGTACTCGTAGCGTATGCCGTAGCCCAGACCCGGTATTCCAAGGGTGGACATCGAGTCGAGAAAGCAGGCCGCGAGCCGGCCCAGGCCGCCATTGCCGAGTGCCGGATCGTGCTCCAGCGCCGCGAGTTCGTCGAGGTCGAGGCCGAGCTCGCGCAGCGCATCGTGGCATTCATCGTGCAGGCCGAGCGCCAGCAGTGCGTTTGACAGGGTCCTTCCCGGCAGGAACTCCATCGACAGGTAGCAGATGCGCTTTACGTTCTGCTTGTTCTGCCTTTGCACGGTGTCCATCCAGCGCTCCACCAGGCGGTCGCGCACCGCCATCGACAACGCCACCAGCCAGTCGCGCTTGGATGCCCCGACCGAATCCTTGCTGACCGTGTAGCGCAGGTGGTTCGCAATCGAGCGGCGCAGAGATTCGACGTCCGCGCCGATTTCTTCGGAATCAAAACTTCTGGCCTTGCTATCCATGCATGTCCGTCCGCTTAATAGTATCGCGCGTTCAGGTCCGCGGGCGCAGTTCACGATAGAGCTCCACATAGCGCCTGGCCGAGGGCGTCCAGCCGAAATCCTGGCGCATTGCCGTGCCAAGCAGACGCGACCACGTCGCCGGCTCGCGCCAGAGCGCGAACACACGTTCCAGCGCGCGGGATAGAGCGCTGGCGCTCGCCTCTTCGAAAACGAAACCGGTGGCGGTGCCCGCGGCGATGGCGCCGGCATCGGCGTCGCGCACGGTGTCGGCCAGGCCGCCGACGCGCCGCACCAGCGGCAGCGCTCCATAGGTCATGCCGTACATCTGCGTCAGCCCGCAGGGCTCGAAACGCGACGGCACGGCGATCACATCCGCGGCGGCGATGATCCGGTGTGCGAGCGCCTCGTCATATCCCAGGCGCACCGCCAATTGCCGCGGATGGCGCAACGCTGCTGCGCGAAACCTTTCGGCAATGGCAGCGTCTCCCGAGCCCAACAGCGCGAGCTGGCCGCCCGCAGCGATCAGCTCGGGCATCGCCCCGAGCAGCAAGTCCAGGCCTTTTTGCTGCGTAATGCGGCTTACTATGCCGAACAGCGGGCCGGGCGATTCCGGGCTTAGTCCGAGTTCAGCGCGCAACTTGGCCTTGCACACTGCCTTACCCGCGAAATTGACGGCGTCGAAGCGTGCCGCGATGTATTCATCGTCAGAGGGATTCCACTTGGCGCGGTCCACGCCGTTCAGAATGCCGGAAAGTTCTCCGGCACGCGAACTCAACAGGCCATCCAGGCCGAAACCGTGTTCAGCGGTCTGGATCTCGCGCGCGTAGGTCGGGCTGACGGTGGTGATGCGATCGGCGTAATGCAGTCCTGCCTTGACGAAATTGACCATGCCGTGGAACTCGACGCCGCGCACGCCGAAAAAGTCCGGCGGTAATCCCAGTGCCGGAAACACCGATCCCGGAAACTGCCCCTGAAAAGCCAGGTTGTGCACTGTAAATACGCTGCCGGGTCCGGCCACGCCGCGTGCCGCCAGATACGCGGGCGCGAGGCCGGCGTGCCAGTCGTGGCCGTGCACGATGTCGGGCCGCCATCCCCCGACGCTGCCGTCGGCGAAGCGCGCGGCGGCCCAACCAAGCAATGCGAAGCGCAGATGATTGTCGGGCCAGTCGCGGCCTTCTGCATCGCCGTAGGGGGTGCCTGCGCGCCCGTAAAATTGTGGCGCTTCGACCAGGTAGACCGGAACCCCGTTCAGGAGAGCGCGACTGACCGACACTTCGCCCAGGCCGAATGCCGGCCCCAGCGACACAGCGGGCCCGTGGTGCTCGGCCGCGTGCATGAACGCAGGAAATCCCGGCAGGAGCAGGCGTACATCGACACCCATGCCGGTCAGCGCCTGCGGCAGCGCGGCATTGACGTCGGCGAGCCCCCCGGTTTTGAGCGCAGGATAAACTTCGGTGCTGACGTAGAGGACCCGCATCATGCCCCGCTGGCGCGGCTGCGTCGCGACACGATGGCGCTTGCGCAGGTCATTCGGCCTGCGTGGCGGCCCCCTTCAAGCACGCGTTCGGGCCAGATGATCCAGCGCATCCTGCGTCACCAGAGTCACGCCCTGGTCGGTGCGGTAGAAGTGAGCCGCGTCCGCCGCGGCGTCCTCGCCTATCGTCATTCCTTCCGGTATGCGGCAGCCGCGGTCGACCACCACGTTTCTGAGCCGAGCATTGCGCCCGACCTCGACACCGGGAAGCAGCACCGCGCCTTCGACGCTGCAGTAGGAATTGACGCGGCACTTTGAGAACAGCACCGAGCGCGCCACGCGCGAACCGGAGATGATGCAACCGCCGGAGACGATCGAATCCACCGCCATGCCGCGGCGATCGTCGCGGTCGAACACGAACTTTGCCGGCGGCAGCTGTTCCTGGTAGGTCCAGATCGGCCAGTTGGTGTCGTACATGTCGAGGGCCGGCGTCGGCGTGGTCAGGTCGATATTGGCCGACCAGTAGGCGTCGACCGTGCCGACGTCGCGCCAATAGGGCGCCTCGGGATCGGCGCCGACGCAGGACAGTGAAAACGGATGCGCGCAGGCCACGCCCATCCGCACGGCTTCCGGAATGATGTCCCTGCCGAAGTCGTGGCTGGAGTTTACAATCGCGATGTCCCGCTCCAGAAGTCCGAGCAGGAAACCGGTGTTGAACACATAGATACCCATGCTGGCGAGCGAACGCTCCGGCTTGCCAGGCAGCGCCTGCGGATTGGCGGGCTTTTCGGCGAAATCCAGTATCCGGTGGGAGCGGTCGGCCGCCATCACGCCGAACGCCGGAGCTTCGGCTCGCGGCACTTCGATGCAGGCCACCGTGCACTGCGCGCCGCGCTCGACGTGAAATTGCAGCATGCGCGAATAGTCCATCTTGTAGACATGATCGCCGGCGAGCACCACGATATATTCCGTGTGGTGGTCGCGAATGATGCCGATGTTCTGCCACACCGCATCGGCGGTGCCGCGATACCACGACTCGTCCTCCTTTTGCTGCTGCGCAGGCAGAAGTTCGACGAATTCGTTCATCTCCCAGCGCAGATATCCCCAGCCTTTCTGCACATGCCGCAGCAGGCTGTTGGACTCGTACTGGGTGATGACGCCGATGCGGCGAACGCCCGAATTCACGCAATTGGACAATGCAAAATCGATGATGCGGAATTTGCCGCCGAAATAGACTGCCGGCTTCGCGCGCCTGGCGGTAAGCTCCTTGAGCCGCGCGCCGCGACCGCCCGCGAGCACCAGGGCCATGGCGCGGCGCGGTAGTTGCATCGCGGAGAATCTGTCCATTTTTGTCGAACGCTCGTTGCCCGCATCGCCGGTACAGGGCTTTCACCCGGAGGGTTCGACTTTACCGCAGTTCCGGCTGCGGCGAGCATTGCCGCGAAAGGTCGCGGGCGCGCCCCGGTGATCGCCGCGGGCAAAGCCGGTACACTTGCGTGGGCATGCCCCGGGCATGCACCAAGCAAAACCTTATCGCCGGGTGAATAGCAATGCATGTCGCCAAGGACCGTGTGGTGTCGCTCGATGTCGAGCTTTCCGATATCTGGGGCAATCTGATCGAGCATCCGCCCGAGCCGGTGCAGTACCTGCACGGCGAGTACGGCGACATTTTTCCGCTGGTCGAGGCCGCGCTAGAGGGCAAGACCCTGAAAGACCGCGTTGACGTGCGCCTTGAACCCGACGATGCCTACGGCGAATACGACGAAGAACTGCTGCGCGTGGAGTCTCTGGAGGAATTTCCCGAGGGGCTTGAAGTGGGCATGCGCATCGAAGGCAAGGTGGAGGGCGAGGAGGAGCCGGTTCTTTATACGATTACTGACATAGCGCAGGGCAAGGTGGTGCTCGACGGCAACCACCCGCTGGCCGGCATGGCGCTGCGGTTCGTGGCTACCGTCGTCGATGTGCGGCCGGCCACGCAGGCCGAGATCGATGGCGGGGCCGCCGACGATCCTTCCGCAGTCGTGGTACGTGCGTTGCCGTGAACAAAATTCAATCACGCGAGCGGTCAAAAGAACAACAAACAGGGGGCTGATGATGTCGGGAATGGTGGGAGTGCTGAGCTACGGCCTGGGGACCATGGCCGGTTTCGTCATCATCGCCACGCTGGTGGTGTTGTTCGTGAAGGACGTCACGCAAAAAAAGCACACGGTGCTGCGCAATTACCCGCTGATCGGGCGCCTGCGCTATTTCCTGGAAGAGATGGGCGAGTACTTCCGGCAGTACCTTTTCATGAACGACCGCGAGGAGATGCCGTTCAACCGCGCCGCGCGCGGCTGGGTGTACCGCCTGGCCAAGGACGAAGGCGGCGTGATAGGTTTTGGCTCCACCAACAACCAGAACGAACCCGGCTCCATCGTATTCGTCAACGCGCCGTACCCGGTGCTGGAGGAGGACCGGCTGCCGACCCCGCCGCTGATGATCGGTGAGGGCTACTGCAAGCAGCCCTTCGAGGCGCGCTCTGTTCTGAACATCAGCGGCATGAGTTTCGGCGCGATCTCCGAGCCGGCGGTGCGTGCGCTGTCGCGCGGTGCCGCCAGGGCGGGATGCTGGATGGACACCGGCGAGGGCGGCTTGTCGCCCTATCACCTGGAGGGCGGGTGCGATGTGATGATGCAGCTGGGCACCGCCAATTACGGTATTCGCGACTCGCGCGGCGAATTTTCTCCGGAGCGCGCGCGCGAAATCGCCGCCAATCCGAACGTGAAGGCCTTCGAGATCAAGTTGTCGCAGGGCGCCAAGCCCGGCAAGGGCGGGGTGCTGCCCGCGGCCAAGGTCACCCAGCAGATTGCGGCGATACGCGGCATTCCGGTGAATATCGACTCCATCAGTCCCAATCGGCACCGCGACATCGCCAATGCGGATCAGCTGCTGGACAAGATCGTGCGGGTGCGCGATATCACCGGCAAGCCGGTAGGCATCAAGACCGCCATCGGCGGCTGGCAGTTCATCAATGAACTTGCCGAAGCGGTCAATCGCCGCGGCCTGGAGCACGCGCCGGATTTCATCGCCATCGACGGTGGCGAGGGCGGTTCGGGCGCGGCCCCGCAGGCGTTGATGGACCACATGGCGTTGTCCATCATGGAGGCATTGCCGCGCGTGGTTGACGCCTTGATCGAGACCGGCTTGCGCGGTCGCGTGCGCGTCATTGCCGCGGGCCGCCTGGTGACCTCGGCGCGCGCCGCCTGGGCCTTGTGCGCGGGCGCCGACTTCGTCAACTCGGCGCGCGGCTTTATGTTCGCGTTGGGTTGCATTCAGTCGCTGCGCTGCCATCAGAACACCTGCCCCACCGGCGTCACCACCCACAACAAGCGCCTGCAGCGTGGCCTGGTGGTGGAGGAGAAATACCTGCGTGTGGCGAACTACGCCGTAAACATGTGCAAGGAGATCGACATGATCGCGCACTGCTGCGGCTGCCGCCATTCGCGCGAATTGCGCCGCGAGCACGTGCGCATCGTGCAAAGCGCGGGGCAGAGCACGGCGTTGAATATTTTTTACCCGTATCCGGATCCGAATTCGAAGCTGCGGAAAGCTGCGTAGTTTGTGTCCAGGGGCTGTAACAACGCCCCTTGAAGCAGAGTTTCGCGAACCCTTATTCCGTAGGAAACAATTGGAACCTCTCTTTCTGCACGGATGGTGTGTATCCGTGCAGAAAGAGAGGTTGGCACGCGCAGCGTGCAGACTTTGCCAAAGCCTGCACGGACGGTAAATCCGTCCGTGCGGATCGCCGTTTGCGCGCGGATGATGAAACTATCCGCGCGCAAACGACGATCTTTATATAAAACCTGCGTTCCGTATTGGCAATTCCAGTCGATTCGTGGCGACTCTGATGCCGCGATCTGCCTCAGGCGCGTTGCGCGCCAGGAATGCCGTTTTCGACTACAAAACTTGCCAGCGTGGAGCAGTTGGCATCGCGGCGTTGCACGGTTTCCATGGCGCGCAGATCCACCTGCAGTTTTTCCGGCGTGAGTTCCAGGCGGGTGTAGCCGCGGTGCTCGCTGGCGGCGAATTTCACCTGCGGATTATCCGGCAGCAGCCGGTTGAGGGCCTCCTGCGTGCCGGCCTGCGAGCTGATCGAGGTGCCCACGATTTCCGTGGCGAGCACCGGGGCTTTCGTATCATCGAAATCAGCCTTCAGATCGTTGACGAAGAACATGTGCACATCGCCGCCGAGCACCACCGGATTTGCGGTTTTGCGCGTGGCCATGTGTTCGAGCAGCGCGCGGCGTTCCGCCGGATAGCCATCCCAGGAATCGGTCCAGGCGTCGCGCCCGGGGCCGGGTCTTCGATCCAACTGTGCCATGACCGAATGCTGCGCGATCAGGTTCCAGCGGCCGCGGCTCGAAGCCAGGCCGGAGCGCAGCCAGGCAAGCTGCTCGGCCCCCAGCAGGGTTCTGTCCGGCGCGAGCAGCCCCTGGCATGACGCGGCATCGACGACATTCGATCCGCCGCGGCCGGCGCGCGGGCAGGCCTGCGGCGTGCGGTACTGCCGATCGTCGAGAACATTGATCGAGGCCAGCGTGCCCC
>Ga0155956_1010_pt3 | contig 9892 bp, 9 predicted proteins | sample RifCSPlowO2_02_FD_107610 | JGI IMG/M metagenome (GOLD analysis project Ga0155956, IMG submission 107610) | Betaproteobacteria bacterium RIFCSPLOWO2_02_FULL_62_17 | reverse complement strand
GAGGACTCGCCCATTATCTTGTTGAATTTGACGAAGAAGTCGCCGGCCATTTTCTGCGCGACGCCGTCGACCAGCCGCGAACCGATCTGCGCGAGCTTGCCGCCGATGTTGGCCTTGGCCGAGTAATTGAGCCGGGTGGCGCTTCCCTCCGTCGCGAGTTTGACTTGCGCGCTGCCCTTGGCAAATCCGGCCGCGCCGCCCGAGCCTTCGAAGGCGATGGAATAGGAATTTGGCGGATCCAGGTCCGAGAGCGCGAGCTTGCCGGTGAATTTGGCTTTAACCGGACCCACTGCCGCGGTCAACGCAATGCGGTACTCGTTCTCCGCGGTCTTCTCGACCGTCTCGCAGCCGGCGATGCATTGCTTGAGAACCTCGGGATCGTTCAGGCCGCGCCAGACATCGTTTTGCGCGAGCGGGATCAGTTGGTCGCCGGTCATTTCCATGGTTCAGTTCTCCTTGTGTCGAGTTGCTATTTTCCCACCGATCGCGCGCAACGTTCTGCGGAATATCGAATTTCGGAACGAAAGTTCTATGCTGCGACTCTTTGCGGTTCGCGGCCTTCCAGGACGATGGCGAGGTCGAGGAGGCTTTGCATGTTGTGCGCAGGCAGAAACTTGTCCACGTGCGGCAGCATGGCGCGTATGCCCGCCGGGCGCGCCTCGAAGCCCTCGTAGCGAAGCAGGGGATTGAGCCAGATCAATTGCCGGCAGGAGCGGTGCAGGCGATCCATTTCCTCGGCCAGCCCCTGGCCCACGTCGGCATCCAGTCCGTCGGTGATCAGCAGCACCACCGCGTTCTGGCCGAGCACGCGCCGCGACCAGTGCAGATTGAAATCGCGGATCGACGCGCCGATGCGCGTCCCGCCCGACCAGTCGGCGACCAGGTCGGCGACGCCGGTCATGGCGATATCGACGTCGCGATTGCGCAGACAGCGTGTGACGTTGGTGAGCCGGGTGCCGAACACGAAGGTATGCACGCGATCGCGGTCGTTGGTTATGGCATGCAGGAAATGCAGAAATACGCGCGAATAGCGGTTCATGCTGCCGGAGATGTCGCACAGCACCACCAGCGGCGGATGCTGCCAGCGCGGCGAGCGGCGCTTGATGTCGATGAGCGCGCCGCCCTCGCGCAAGGAGGCACGCATGGTCGCGCGCATGTCGATGCGGCGGCCGTGCAGGTCGCCGCGGAAGCGCCGCGTGCGAATATCGCGGATCGGCAGGCGCATGCGCTTGATCAGCGCTTTGGCCTGCGACAACTCCTCGGCCGTCATGGTCTCGAAATCGGCGTGCTGCAGCACTTCGCGCGAGGAGAAGGTGAGGGTCGCGTCGAGTTCGACCTTCTCCTCCTGCTCCTCCTTTTTTTGCAGCTGCGGCTGCTCCGGGCTGAAGGCTTCGCTGACGCGGCTGCTCGCCTTCTTCTCGTCCTCGGGCGCGGAGGCGAAATCGTCGGGCATCAGCATCGCCATGGCGCGCTCGAGCAATTGCGGATCGCGCCAGAAAATGTGGAATGCCTGATCGAAAACCTCGAAATGCTCGCGCTTGGCCAGGAATACCGAGGCGAGCGTCCAGTAGAAATCCTCGCGCCGCTCGATTCCCACCACCTCGACCGCGCGCAGGGCGTCAATCACCCTGTCGGGGCCTATCGGCAAGCCCGCCGAGCGCAGCACGCGCGCGAAATGCATGACGTTCTCGGCCAGATGTCCTGGTGCGTTTGTCAATTCGTGCTCACTTTGATTTTTCCGGCTCGCGCAGCAGCAGCGATTCGCGCGCCAGCAGCTCGAAGCGCCGCGACGCGATGATGCGGTGGTCACGGGCGTAGGCTTCGTGGTTGCGTTCCAGATCGCTCAAATCGTAGACGTAATTCACCATCATGCCCGCCGAGCGCCGCAATCCCGACAGCGAGGTATCGCCCAGCCAGTTGAGGCGCTCCAGGCGCGCACCGTTGCCCAGATGAAAGCGCGCGACCGAATCCAGCGGCTCGGAACGGGCTTTCGCCTGCAGCAGGTACTGCGCGCAAAGGCGCGAGAGTTCGCGTTGCAGACCGGCGCTGACGCTCTTGTCGGCCATCCAGTCCGGCAGGTCGAGCATCGCCAGGAGAGTCGCCAATTGTTCGCGGCGCGGGTCGCGATCGTTATTGCTCTCCTTCCGGTCTGCCTGTGCCGACAGCCAGGTGCGAAAACCCGGGATGGGCGACAGCGTGGCGAAGGTCTTCAGGCGCGGAAACTCGCGCCCCAGGTCTTCCGCCACCTGCTTGATGAGGAGGTTGCCAAAACTGACGCCGCGCAGCCCTTCCTGGCAATTGGTGATCGAATAGAACATGGCGCAATCGGCATCGCGCGCGTCGAACACCGGCGCGTCCGGATCGAGCAGCGGCTGCACCGTCGCGCTCATGCCTTTGGTGAGAGCCACTTCGATGAATATGAGCGGTTCTTCGGGAAGCGCCGGGTGAAAAAAGGCGTAGCAGCGCCGGTCCGCCTGGGTGCGGCGGCGCAGGTCGCGCCAGCCCTGAATCTCGTGCACCGCTTCGTACTTGATGAGCTTTTCCAGGATCTGGGCCGAAGTGCGCCAGTCGATGCGCTCCAGCAGCAGAAAGCCGCGATTGAACCAGGAGCGGAACAGGTGCGCGAGGTCGGCGTCGATCCCCACCCATTGCGGCGTGTCGTGCAGGTCGCGTTGCAGCCAGCGCCGCATGTCGACCAGGACCGCGGTGCCGCCGGGGGCCATGTTGAGCCGGCGGTACAGTTCCTGGCGGGGCGATTCCGACGCGCGCTGCAGGGCCAGCAGATTCGCCGGTATGGGCGAATCGAGGTAATCATCGGCGGCGCGGCCGATCGCTTTCGGGTCGGGGACAAAGACGCTGGCAAGCAGGTCGAAAAACGGCGGCAGCGAAACTTCGTCCAGCGTTTTGTAGGCGTTGAGAGTCTCGGCTGCCAGGCGCGCGCCGGAAACTTCGCCGCGCTCTGACATGAGCGCCTGGCACAATTCGATGACCTTTTGCGCATCGCGCGCGGCCTGACGCGGGGCCGGCGGACGTTCCGGCAAACGCAGCAGGCGGCGAAGGAGTGAGCGATCAGGCATGCGGCTCGCTCAGCTTGCCGCGATTTCCGCCTTGACCTCGGTGAGCAGGCGTTCGGCTTCGCTGCCCTTGATGCGCGCGATGTCGTCCTGGTACTTGAGCAGCGTGCCCAGCGTGTCGTTGACGGTCTGCGGGTCGAGCGACAGTTTATCGAGCGCCATCAGCGCCTTGGTCCAGTCCAGGGTTTCGGCGACGCCGGGCAGCTTGAACAGTTCCATCTTGCGCAGACGCTGCACAAAGGCGACCACCTCGGCGGAGAGACGTTCCGCGGCACCGGGTACCTTGCGGCGCAGGATTTCCGCTTCGCGCTTGGCATCGGGATAATCGACCCAGTGGTAGAAGCAACGCCGCTTGATGGCGTCGTGAATCTCGCGGGTGCGGTTGGAGGTGATGATCACCACCGGCGGTTCTTTCGCCTTGATCGTGCCCAATTCGGGAATGCTGACCTGGAAATCAGACAGTACTTCCAGCAGATAGGCTTCGAAGGGCTCGTCGGTGCGATCGAGCTCGTCGATCAGCAGCACCGGCGCCGCGCCCGCCTTGCCCTCCAGCGCCTGCAGCAGCGGCCGGCGGATGAGGAAACGTTCCGAAAAAATGTCCTTGGCGAGGCTATCGCGATTTTTCGCGCCTTCGGTCTCCGCCAGGCGTATTTCGATCATCTGGCGCGAATAATTCCATTCGTAGACCGCGCTCGCGATATCCAGGCCCTCGTAGCATTGCAGGCGCACCAGTTTCCGATCCAGGGTCTGCGCGAGCACCTTGGCGATTTCGGTTTTGCCCACGCCGGCCTCGCCCTCCAGGAACAGCGGCCGGCCGAGCTTCAGCGCAAGGTACACCGAGGTGGCGAGACTGCGCTCGGCGACGTAATCGGCATCGGTGAGCAGCTTGACGGTACTGTCAACCGATTTGGGAATGGCGGCCATGATGGAATCGCTTTTACAAAAAGAAATGCACGCAAGCCTGGCTTACGTGCATTGTTATTTATCGGGAAGAAGGGCTGGCCTGGGTGCGCGCGCGGCGCTCAGCCGCGCAGCGCAGCCTCTACCGCGCGCTTGGCCATGACTGTCACCAGATGAGCCCGGTAATCGGCCTTGGCGTGGATATCGGAGTTCAGGCCCTTATCGGGAATCTTGATATTGGCCACCGACTCGGGGGCGAACTTCGCGGCCAGTGCCTTCTCCATTTCAGGCACGCGGAACACACCGGGCGCGGCGCCGGTCACGGCCACGCGCACCCCCGCAGCGGTCTCGGCCACGAACACGCCGACGATCGCATAGCGCGATGCCGGGTTCTTGAACTTCATGTATGCCGCCCGCTTGGGAGCCGGAAAACTCACCGCGGTGATGATCTCCCCCGCCTGCAGCGCGGTCTCGAACATGCCCTTGAAGAAATCGTCAGCCGCGATCTTGCGCTTGTTGGTCTGGACGGTCGCGCCCAGCCCGACCAGGGCCGCCGGGTAATCGGCGGAGGGGTCGTTGTGGGCCACCGAGCCGCCGATTGTGCCCATATTGCGTATCTGACGGTCGGCGATGCTCCCGGCGAGCGCCGCGAGCGCGGGAATGGCTTTTTTCACTTCCGCCGAGGCGGCCACTTCGGCGTGGCGCATCATGGCGCCGATGGTGACGGTGCCGCCTTCCACCTTGATGCCGCGTAATTCGGCGACGGTGCCCAGATCGATGAGGTCCGAAGGCTTTGAGAGGCGCAGCTTCATGGTGGCGATCAGGCTCTGTCCGCCGGCAAGCAGCTTGACATCCTCGCCCTTGGCGAGCGCTGCAGCGGCTTCGGCTACCGATTTGACGCGGGCGTAATTGAACGAGTACATGTTGAATTCTCCTTTTCCGCTCAGCCGCGCATCGTGGCGGCCGCCGCCTTGATCGCCTTGACGATGTTGTGATAACCGGTGCAGCGGCACAGGTTCCCGTCCAGCTGCTCGCGAATCTCGCGCTCGCTGGGATCGGGAAAGTTCTTCACCAGGTCCATGGCGGAGAGCACCATGCCGGGGGTGCAGAAACCGCATTGCAGCGCATGGTGCTCGCGGAAGGCTTCCTGCATCGTGTTCAGCGTTCCGTCGGGTTTGGCCACGCCTTCGATGGTGAGGATGTCGGCGCCCTCGGCCTGCATCGCCACGATGTTGCAGGATTTGATGGCGCGGCCGTCCATGTGCACGGTGCAGGCGCCGCACTGGGCGGTGTCGCAACCCACGTGGGTGCCGGTGAGCCGCAGATTTTCGCGGATGTAGTTCACCAGCAGCGTGCGCTCCTCGACTTCGGCGCTCACAGCTTTGCCGTTGACTGTCATCGAGACCTTGACGGTCATGTTTGCCTCCAAGTGTTCTGAACGGGTTCCGCGGCCGGGCATCGATCGCAGAATTCGACCTGACACGGAGCGAACCCCGCGCTGGTTTTCCTTCTTTGGGTGTTGATGCGGAAGGCCGGCGAGTGGTGACTATGCTAGACCATGGACGCGGGCTTGGCAACCGGCCTGGAGCGGAAAAGCTTTGGCAATACGCGGCTTGACCGAGCATCGGCGCGGGAATAGGCTTGAGCGCAGGAATTGCCGGTCGTAAGCCGTTGCAAATCTCAGGCGGCGCCCCCACCTGCCGGTGGGAAGTTTCTCAGCGAGGCATAGCATGGACAGTGTGGATCTTGAAGTCGTAAGAAGCGCGGTCGCATGGATCCGGGGCGGTCATCGGGCCACTATCGGGACCATTACTCATACCTGGGGTTCGGCCCCGCGCCCGGTGGGGGCGATGGTGGCGATTCGCGATGACGGGCAGGTGATGGGCTCGGTCTCGGGCGGCTGCGTCGAGGACGACCTCATCGACAAGGTGAAATCGCGCGCGGTGGCTGCGGAAAAACCCGAAGTCGTGGTCTATGGCGTAACGCAAGAACAGGCCACGAAATACGGCTTACCCTGCGGCGGTACCTTGCAGATTGTTCTGGAGCCGGTGCGCGAGCATTCGCACCTGGAGGATCTGCTTGCCGCCATCGAGCGCCATGAACTGGTGGCACGCACCTTGGATATGGAAACCGGCGTAGCCAGCATCCAGGCGGGGCGCTGGTCCGACGTGCTGGAGTTCGATGGTAAGATTTTGAAATCCGTGCACGGACCGCGCTGGCGGGTGCTCCTGATCGGCGCGGGGCAGGTCAGCCGCTATCTCGCGCAGATGGCGCAGGCGCTGGACTATCACGTCACGGTGTGCGACCCGCGCGAGGAATACTTCGAGGGCTGGGATCTGGCCAGTGTGCCGCTCAATCGCAGCTACCCTGACGACGCGGCCATTGCCATGAATCTGGACGCGCATTGCGCGGTGGTGGCGCTCACCCACGATCCGAAACTGGATGACATCGCTCTCCTGGAGGCGCTGAAATCGCCGGCCTTCTACGTCGGGGCGCTGGGTTCGAAGAAGAACAATGACGGGCGCCGCAAACGTCTGGCGGATTTCGATCTCGCCGCGGCCGAGATCGCGCGCATGCGCGGTCCGGTGGGCCTGAGAATCGGTTCCAAGACGCCGCCGGAGATCGCCGTGGCGATCCTCGCCGAAATGACCGCGGTGCGCCATGGTGTGCAAATTCCCGAACTTGTCGAAGCACCCAAGGTCAACCTGACCACCGGTTGCGCGGTACCGCAGTCCTGAGATCCTAGCTCCCCGGCGAGCGGCGTCACTGCCGCTCGTTGCGTTTTTTGATAAGCACAGAACAAGGGGGCCGCATTTTCGTAACCGAGCCCCTTGTATATCCCCCAAATTAGAGGAAACAATTTGGGCCCCACTCTGAAAATAAACACTTGTTCAGTGTTTCCTTAAGACCCTTCCATGACCCAGGACATTTGCGGAATCCTGCTGGCGTCGGGTTCGGGCTCGCGCTTCGGCTCGGACAAGCTTCTGCACCCGCTGGCCCCGGGCCGGGCGCCGATAGCCGTGCATGCGGCGCGCCACCTGGTCCAGGCCATCCCCGCTTCCATCGCGGTGGTGCGCTCGGCCAATTCGCGCCTGGCGCGGCTGCTGCGCGCCGAGGGCCTGCGCATTGCCGTGTGCCGCGACGCGGCCAAGGGCATGGGCCACACGCTGGCGGCGGGCGTGCGTGCCAGCGCGGGGGCAAGCGGCTGGGTGGTTGCCCTGGCCGATATGCCCGACATTCTTCCTGAAACCGTCGCGCGCGTCGCGCAAGCATTGCGCGAGGGCGCGTCGATTGTCGCGCCGCGTTACCAGGGGCAGCGCGGGCACCCGGTGGGTCTGGCGCGGCGTTTTCACGCGGATCTGTTATCCCTGCGGGGCGACGCCGGCGCGCGCGCCATCGTCGCCGCCCACCAGGACCGGATCACGCTGATCGATGTCGACGACCCCGGCGTAACGAAAGATATCGACACGCCGGGCGATCTGCCCGGACAATAAGGCAATTCCCTTTCATTCCGGTTCAGAGGGATGGAGGGGCTTATATTCGCTCAACCATGAAGAACAGCAAAAATTCCGTTGCGACGAATTCCGGCGTGGTGCGCTACCGGATCATGCCGGCGCGACCCGAGGCGCATTTGTACGCGGTAAGTTGCGCGCTCGACCAGCCCGATCCCGAGGGGCAGCGATTTGCGCTGCCCGCGTGGATCCCCGGCAGCTATATGATCCGCGAGTTCGCGCGCCACATCGTTTCGATCAGGGCTGAGTCCCGCGGCCGCGCGCTGCCCATCGAAAAGCTCGACAAGCACACCTGGCGGGCGGGGCCGGTGGCCGGTCCGCTGGCGGTGCACTACGAGGTCTACGCGTGGGACCTTTCGGTGCGCGGCGCCCATCTGGATACCTCGCACGGATTCTTCAATGGCACCAGTGTGTTTGTGCGCGCCTTGGGCCATGAACAGCAATCCTGCGTCGTGGAAATCGCGCCGCCCGCGGGCGCGCGCTATCGCCGCTGGCGCGTGGCCACCAGCTTGCCGCGCAAGGGCGCCGCGGCGGGCGGTTTCGGCGTTCATGCGGCGCGCAATTACGACGAACTCATCGATCATCCTGTAGAGATGGGAACGTTCGCCAGCCTGCGTTTCAGCGCTTGCGGCGTGCCGCATCAGATGGCGATCACCGGTGTGCAGCAGGCCGATACCGCGCGCCTGGCGCGCGATCTGAAAAAAATCTGCGAAATGCAAATCCGCTTCTGGGGCGCGCCCGCGCCCATGGACCGTTACCTGTTTTTGACGACAGCGCTGGGCGAGGGCTATGGCGGGCTGGAGCATCGCGCCTCGACCGCGTTGATGTGCTCGCGCGCTGATCTGCCGCGGCGCGGCGCGAAGGAGGTGAGCGACAGTTACCGCGGCTTTCTGGGCTTGTGCAGCCACGAATACTTTCATACCTGGAACGTCAAGCGCTTGAAGCCCGGGCCATTCGCGTCCTATGACCTCGACCGCGAGAATTACACCACGCTGTTGTGGATGTTCGAAGGGTTTACCTCCTATTACGACGATCTGATGCTGCTGCGCGCAGGGCTGATCGGACGCGACAGTTATCTCGAGCTGCTGGCGCGAACCATCACCAATCACCTGCGCAGTTCCGGCCGGGAGCGTCAGACGGTGGCCGAATCCTCCTTCGATGCCTGGATCAAGTACTACCGGCAGGACGAGAATGCTCCCAACGCCGTGGTGAGCTACTACGTCAAGGGCAGCCTGGTGGCGCTGTGCCTCGACCTGCATATCCGCTCCCGCACCCGGGGGCGCAAGTCTCTCGATGATGTCTTGCGCCTCATGTGGCGCCGCCGTGGCATTGGCGGCGGCGGTGTCGGCGACGATGAAGTGGAAGCCATTGCGGAAGAAGCCAGTGGCCTGCCTTTGCGCGCGTTTTTCGATCTGGCGGTGCGCTCGACCGCGGAACTGCCGCTTGAGCGCTTGCTGGCAACGCACGGCATCCGCATGCGCCGCCGCGCGGCGAAATCCGCCACCGACAAGGGCGGCGTCAAAAAAGCCGATGTGCTCCCGGCACCCGCAGGCGCTTCCTCATTGGGGGCACGCAGCCGCGAGGAGGGCAAGGAGATCGTCCTGACCCACGTGCTGGAGGGCGGCGCTGCGCTGGAGGCGGGGCTTGCCGCCGGCGATGCGATCGTTTGCGTCGACGGTCTGCGGCCGCGTTCCGGCGGACTGGACGCGCTGCTGGCCGCGCGCCGTCCCGGCGAATCGCTGCGGGTGCTTGCCTTCCGGCGCGATGAACTGCGCGAGTTTCGCGTGCGCCTGCGGGCCGCGCCGGCCGATACCTGCGATTTGAGCGTGGTCGATGGCCGTGGCGGGGGGCTGCGCAAGCGATGGCTGGGGGCAGGCAAATGAGTGAAACGCGGGTGATCCTCGTGCGTCACGGCGAGACCCATTGGAACCGCGAAGCGCGCATCCAGGGTTATCACGCCAACAGTCCGCTGACCGACACCGGTATTGCCCAGGCGCGCGCGGTCGCGGAACGCCTTGCCGCCGAGGGCATCGATGCGCTGTATGCGAGCGATGCCGGCCGCACGGTGCAGACGGTCGAGCCCATCGCCGCCGCCACCGGCCTGCCGGTGACTCACGCGGCGGGCGTGCGCGAGCGCAATTACGGCATTTTCGAGGGCCGCACTTTTGCCGAGGTCGAGCAGGTTTTTCCCGAGGCATTCCAGAAATACCGGACGCGCGACCCGCATTTCACCATCGACGGCGGCGAAAGCGCGCTGCAATTCCGCGACCGCATTGTCGCGGCGCTGGCGGAAATTGCACGCCGCCACGCGGGCCAGCGCTCGGTGGTGGTGACCCATGGCGGCGTGGTCGGGGCGCTCTACCGCGTGGCCCTGGAGATGCCCATGGACGCTCCGCGCGTCTATAC
>Ga0155956_1012_pt1 | contig 9959 bp, 8 predicted proteins | sample RifCSPlowO2_02_FD_107610 | JGI IMG/M metagenome (GOLD analysis project Ga0155956, IMG submission 107610) | Betaproteobacteria bacterium RIFCSPLOWO2_02_FULL_62_17 | reverse complement strand
TGGCGCTCGCGCGCGCAGGAGGGAAGAAAAGCGCTGCTTGTGGTGGCGCCGGAAGTGGATGTGCCGGGGTTGTGGAAGAATTAGCCGATCACGGGGGAAAGGCAATTCCTTGTAATTATCCTTCCACTATTAGGGATTGACGATATCGCCCAGCAGTTTTGTTAATAAGCGCGCAGGTCATAGAGTGTCGAAGAACAATGTTAAAGAATTGCGCACCTCAGTGCTGACTTTTATCCTGCCTTGACTGGTGATTTCAGCTTGCGATTATCTCCAACGCGGATGGTGAATCCGGTCCGGTCGAAGTACTCCAGGAACGGGATGACGTACTTGCGGGTCGAGCCGATCAGGTCGCGAAAGCCCGCGGCGGTGATGGTGCCGTGTTCGGCCAGATGGGCGCGCAGGGCGGTTTTCACTTTCTCCACGGCGCCGGCGAGAAAATAGAGTTCCGGGCCGACGCGAACCACGCCGCCTTCGCGCTCGAGCAGCTTCAGCACCTCGATCAGTTTCGGTTTGAGGGCGCCGGTTTCCTTCTCGATGCCGGGCAGGTCCGGCGGCGCCATCTCGTCCTTGCCTAGAATGGCGCGGATTTTTTCCATCAAAGCTTTTTCAGTGCCGCCGACATTCACGCTATGCCCGGGCAGCCTCACCAGATTGCCTTCACGCGCGAGCGCCTTGGCCGCCACCCGTTGATCGATCAGGAAGCGGTAGACGCCGGGGGAGAGGCCGGCGCGCAGTTTGGCGCGCAGGTCTTCCAGGTCCATGCCCGCGGCCAGCGGTTGTGCCTTATGAAAGGCGCCGACCAGCTTGAGCGCGGCATCGCCGATTGTTTGCCAGCGCGTCTGGGAGACGAACAATTGTTCGCCTTCGAGATTGAGTTTCAGCGCCGACTTGACGCGCGACAGGCGCACCGCGACATCATTGGCCGTCAGATTGAAAAACTGGCACATTGCATCCAGCGGCAGCACCGGCGTTTCGCTTTCTTCGAGCAGCAGGTTCACCAGTTCCGGGAAATCGCCGCGTCGCAGTGTTTCCAGTTTTTCCATTCGCCGCGTTTCCCGCGGCTTGTGCCTGCCAGCCCAGGGATGAATGACTATCCCGCCGCCGATGGTGCGGCGCGCCACCTCGTCGCGGATGATGAAGTGATCGCCGCGCATCACCAGCGCCGGCTCATCCAGCGTGATCTGGCAGCAGGCCGATTCGCGCGATTCCACTTTATCCTTGCCGTGCAGGAACACCACCTTGGCGAGGATCTCAGCGGTACCCAGGTGCACGCGCACCCGCTGATGGCTGCGCAGGCCGCGCGTGCCGGCGCGGGGAATCTCGGCGAAGGCATCGAAACGCGTCGAGGTCCGGGCGATCTTCTCGTGGCACAGCACCTGGCCGCGTTTTACCGAGGCGGTTTCGCTGCCGGCGAGATTGAGCGCGACGCGCTGTCCCCAGCCCGCATTCTCCAGGGTCCTGCCGTGCACCTGAATGCCGCGCACGCGGAAACGCTCGCCATCGGGCAGGCAGCGCAAGTGCTCGCCGATGCCCACCGAGCCGCTGTGCGCCGTGCCGGTGACCACCAGCCCGTGCCCCTGCAGGGTGAAGGCGCGATCCACCGGCATGCGGAAATAGCCCTCGGGCGCGGCACTCGCGCATTGCGCCAGGCCCTGCACGATGGCCGCGCGCAATTCTGGCAGTCCCTGCCGGGTGACGGCGGAGAAGGGCAGCATCGGCGCGCCCGCAAATGCGGTATCCGCGGCCAGCATCTCGATTTCTTCCTCGACTTCGCGGATGCGCTCGGCGGAGGCGAGGTCCGCCTTGGTGATCACGAAGATGCCGTGCGTCACGCCCAGCAGGCGCACGATGTCGAAATGTTCCTCGGTCTGCGGCATCACGCCGTCATCGGCAGCCACGCTAAACAGAACCAGGTCGATGCCATGCGCGCCCGCAAGCATGTTGCGCACGAAGCGCTCATGCCCGGGGACATCGACCACGCCGGCCTGCGTGCCATCGGGGAGGTCGAGGTGCGCGAAGCCCAGATCAATGGAGATGCCGCGCTCCTTTTCTTCCTTGAGGCGGTCGGTATCCTGGCCGGTGAGCGCCTTGACCAGGCTGGTCTTGCCGTGGTCGATGTGTCCGGCGGTGCCGACGATGTAGGGCATGTCCTGCGGTTCCGGGTGGCGGCGTGCTTGCTGCTTCGGCTATTTGCCGGCGAAGCGTGGAAACAGGCTCAGAGCGTTGTCACGCTCGATGGCGCGCATTTCAGCCGGGCTGAACCCCTGTTGCTGCAGGCCCGTCAGGGTTTGCGCGATACTCAATCGACCCCAGGGGTAATCGGTGCCGACCAGTATGTTCTTCGCCGTCACCATCTGCAGCAACGGCAAAAAACATTCCGGGAAGGTGGAGCCCGCGCATTCGAAGTAGAGCTTTTTCAATTCATGCAAAGGGCCGTTGGGAACGAGCGGCTCGAACAATGCCCGGTCCATGTTCCAGCGCGAGGAAATGCGGTCTTTGAGCAGCGGCACGGCACTGCCGTTGTGGCAGAAGATGAAACGCGTGTCGGCGCACCGCGAGAAGGTGCCGCTGTAGAGCAGGCTGGTGACCGCGCGCACGGTGTCGAACAGGAATTCGATCGCCGAATCGGGAACGTTGGTGATGAGGTTGAGGCAGCAATCCGGCGTGGTGGGATGGAAAAACACCACCGCCTTGCGGCGGTTGAGTTCATCGAACACCGGCGCGAATTCCTTTTCGCCGGGCCAGCGGTTGTCATAACTGGTCATCAGCGCGATGCCGTCCACCTTGAGCACGTCATAGGCGTAGGCGATTTCATTCAAGCTGCCTTCGATATCCGGCAGCGGCAGGGCGGCGAAAGTGCCGAAGCGCCCGGGGAATTCGAGCGCGATTCTGGCGGCGTATTCGTTGCATTCGCGCGACACGCGCCGGCCCTGGGCAAGCTCGCCGAACCAGGTGCCCGGTGCCGAGACCGAAGTCATGGCGGTGGCGATGCTGCATTCATCCATGATCTCGACCGCGGCCTGTGGCGACCAGGCCGCGATGGCCGGTGGAATGCGCCCGCCGGACTGGCGGAAGATCCGGTCGGCGCCAACCAGCGAGATGTAGGAGGGCGGGATGATGTGGTGATGGACATCGATGCGGTACGGGCCTTTGCGGGCGGTGCCGCGCTGGCGCTTTGCCCGTAAAGCGGAAGAAGCCTGCAGGCGGGTGGCAAGGCGCGTGGCGGCGTAGCGGCCTTCAGGCGTCTGACCGGCGGGATCGCAGCACAGGCATGAGGTCAGAGAAATTTTTGCTCCGGTAGCGCTGTTGGGCATCTGCATGATGGTGGTGGCCTCAAAGTTGTTACTGGAGTGCCGCGCAGTAGTCCGGTGTCGCGCGGCGGTCTGGCTGCTCCAGGCGGCAGGGTCCGTTATTATCGCCGTATCCGCCTATTCATTCACTGCCGGTGTCGCAGAGACCAATCTGTGCTGCCATTGATCAGGTTGACAAAAATCATGGCGAAGACAAACGGCGCAGCCGCATTGCTGCATCTGCTGGTGGACGAGGGGGTGACCCATTTGTTCGGCAATCCCGGCACCACCGAATTGCCGATCATGGCTGCTTTACCGGGCTTTCCACAATTGAAGTACGTTCTTGGCCTGCAGGAGGCGGTGGTGGTGGCAATGGCGGACGCCTATGCGCGCGCTTCCGGCCGCCTCACGGCCGCCAACCTGCACGTGGCGCCCGGGCTGGGCAATGCGATGGGCGCTCTCTATGGGGCCAATTTCGCGGGTGCCCCCATCATCGTGACCGCCGGTCAGCAAGACCAGGGGCACGGTCTGCTCGAGCCGATCCTCGCGGGCAATCTGGTGCAGATGGCGCAGCCGGTATGCAAGTGGGCCGTGGAGATGACGCGCGGCGTCGACCTGCCGCGCGTGCTGCGCCGCGCCGCTAAAGTTGCGCTGAGCCCGCCGACCGGCCCGGTGTTCATCAGTCTGCCTTCGGACGTGCTGGCCGCGCAGGCCGAGATCGATTTCGGCACGCGCGTGCGCGTCGATTCGCGCAACCGGCCCTCCACGCAGTCGCTGGAGCAGCTTGCGGCCATGCTGATGGCGGCGAGCAATTCGGTGATGATCGTCGGCCAGGAAGTGTCGGCGCGCGATGCCTTTGCCGAAGCGGCGGCCCTGGCGGAACTTGCCGGAATGGCGGTCTATCAGCAGACCATGCCCTCGAGCGCGCAGTTCAAGTCGGAACATCCCGCGCATCTGGGGCCGCTGGGGCGCAATCAGAAGCGCGTGCGCGCGGCGCTTGCACCCTACGATTTCATATTCTGCGCGGGCGCGGACCTGCTGCGCATGTCCCTTGCCAGCGACGTCGATCCGCTGCCGCCGGGCATTCCCGTTGCGCATCTGAGTGAGCGCGCCTGGGAGTTGGGCAAGAATTACCGCACCGATCTGGCGCTGCTGGGGGACGTGAAGGAAAGCCTCGCCGCGCTGCTGCCTGTTTTGCGCGCGCGCATCGCTGCCGACCCGGGGTTTGCCGCGCGCGCCGCGCAGCGCCTGAGCGCGATGGGCGGGCGCAACTGGTCAAGCCGGCGCGATGAGGCCGCCACTGAAGCGCAGGCCGCCGCTACGGCAACGCCTATAGATCCACGATATTTCGCCCACCGTTTTGCCGAAGCGCTGCCGCATGATGCAGTGGTGGTGGAGGAAGCCGCAACCACCATGGAAGCTTTGCTCACGTTCATCCGTATGCGCGATCGTGCCGGCTACTTTGGTTTGACCAGCGGTGCCTTGGGGTTCGGCATTCCCTGGGCGGTGGGGGCCGCACTGGCTTTGCCAGGGCGTCCGGTAGCCGCGGCCATCGGCGATGGCAGCGCCATGTACGCGTTGCCCGCCCTATGGACGGCGGCAAACCTGCAATTGCCGATTACCTTTGTGATCGTCAACAACCGCGGTTACCGCGTGTTGAAAGAGCGCCTGCCGCCCTGGGAGGGCAAACAGATTTTTACCGGCATGGATCTGCATGAACCGGCAATCGACTTCGCCGGGCTGGCGCAGTCGCTGGGGCTGCCGTCAGTGCGTGTCGCCGCGCCGGGTGATCTCGATGGAGCGTTGCGGGCCGGCTTTGCCAGCGGCAAGCCAAATCTTGTCGAAGTGCGTGTCGCTGACGGCTATGGAAATTAATTGGGGTCACATTAATCCCCTCGATGTCCGTTCATGATCCGATTAATGTGACTCCGACCCAATTAGATGCGATAGACCCGCGTCGCGTTGTCGTGAAACAGCGCCGCCCGCTCCGACGGCGAGAACCCGGCCGAAACGCGCTTGAAGGCGTTCCACAGCAGGTGATACGAGAACGACGAGCGATCCACCGGAAAGTTGCTCTCGAATAGGCAGCGATGGACGCCGAATTTTTCGACGCAATGGAGGAACCAGGGTTCGTAGCCTTTGGCGATTTCCTGCGAGGATGGCGGCCTGGGCAGATCGCTCCATCCCAATCCGCAGCGCGGCGTGCCCAGGCCGCCGATCTTGCAGACGATATTGGGCAGGCTTGCCGCTGCGGCGATGTTCTTCTTCCAGGCGGCGAAGTATTCATCGCGGCGCTCGCCATACCGGCCCGTGCCGAGTATCCCGCCCATGTGGTTGAGCATCAGGATCTGATCCGGGAAAGCACGCGCCAGGTCGATGACATCCGGCAATTGGGTGAATAGCTGCCACGCGTCGTAGACCAGCTCGTAGCGTTTGAGCTGCGCGTAGCCCTGGCGATATCTGGCATCACGCAGCAGGCCTTCGGGGGCGGCGATCCGCATGCCGACGGCAGCGGCGTCCGGTATCCAGGCCGCGGGGTGGCGGATGCCGCGAAAGCGCGGGCTGGCGGCCAGATGCGCCTCCAGCGTGCGCGCGACCGCTGCGCCGGCGAGCAGGTCGGCGGAGGCGATGATGCCCGCGGCAATGCGCGTCCTGCCGTGCCCGCCGCCGGCGCTATCGGCGGCGATGCGTTCGACGAATTCGGTTTCGCCAACCCTCTTCAGTTCCTCGGGGCCTTCGCTGCGGTACTGGGTGCGGAATTCGATGAATACGGTGGAAACGATGTTGTGGCCGCAGTCCACATCGCCGAGCACATCGGCCAGCAGGTATTGGTCCTCGGGGCTGCTCTGCCAGAGGTGGTGGTGCGGATCGCAGATCGGCAGTTCCGGTTCGAGAATGGGCTCGACGGTCAGGGCGCGCCAGGCGGCGGTATCGGTCATGGCTGGGGACTCCGTTTGAATTGCAGGGTGAAGAGCGCGGGGCGGGCTTATGAATCTATTGCCAGATTGAATAACCGCATTGCCCTGAAATGCACGCCAGCCATTGATTGAAATGAATTAAAGTTATACATTGGTGAAATATGTCTGGCAGCGGGTTCGACACCACGCCAATCTTAGTACACTAAGCAATTTTCAACAGGAGATCGACATGGCAGACGCAAAGAAGGACGCCATGGCCAACCTGTATCAGCAGCTCACGCGCGTGGTGAGCAGCCTGAACGCGGCGGCTGCCGAGGCGCAGAAAAAAACCGCAGGCAAGTAATCAAAGCTTGAGCTTGAACAGGCCAATTGCATTGAGCCGGCCGATCTTCAGCCGGTCGGCCTCGCTGATGCTCACCACATCGAACCAGCCGGCGGCGTGATCGATGTTCTCGAAGGGCCAGTCGGTGGAGTAGAGCAGGTGATCGGCGCCGACCTCCAGCAGCGCGTCGATCAGCGTCTGGGTGCGGAAGTTGCCCGCGGTGGTCAGCCAGAAATTCGCGCGGAAATAGTCACCCAGCTTACGCTTAGCCGGATAGCGCGGCGGCGTCTTGACCCAGGCGTTGCGGTTGTCTGCACGCCAGATGCCGTAGGGCAGGCCTTCGCCCAGGTGCCCGAGGATGATCTTCAGCTTCGGGTGCTTGTCGAACAGGCCGCAGGCCATCAGCCTCAGGGCGTGCACGGCGGTTTCCTGGCCGAACGCCCAGGTGGGCCCGAGCAGCCAGGGATGCCCCTCGTAGATCTGCGCGGCACTGGGCAGCGGATTGCGCGGATGCAAATAGAAGGGCACCTCGAGCGCCTCCACCGCCGACCAGAACGGCCAGTACTGCGGCAAGTCGTAATAGAACATCGAGTCGGCGCGGCCGACTTGCGAAAAACCGTTTACCAGGGCGCCACGGAAACCGAGTTCCTTGACGCAACGCTCCAGTTCGCGGCTGGCGGCATCCGGGTCCTGCATCGGCAGCGCCGCGAACGCCTGGAAGCGGTCGGGACGCTTGGCCACTTCAGCGGCGAGGAAGTCATTGGCGCGCCGGGCGAGTTCCATGGCTTTTGCGGTGTCGGGCATCGCCTGGATGGCGGGCGCGTTGAGCGAGAGGATCATCATCTGCATGCCGTGCCGGTCCATCAGCGCCAGGCGGCGCTCCTGGATGTCGAGCAGGCGCGCCTCGAGTTCCGGCCAATAGTCGTCGGGAACGAACGGGCGCGAATCGCCAAGCGTTTCAGTGAGCGCGAAATGCTCCTCGAGACCGATTTTTCCTTGCATGCGATCCTCCCGTGTGCCTGTTATCCGGCTTTGCGCAGAGCCGCCGAGACTTTCTCGATCGACGGTTTCGACGGATCGTCCTTGTATTGCTCGAGGCGCCGGTAAAGATCCGCGGCCGCGAGGAAAAACCCCTCGGGCATGCCTGCGGTTTTGTAGGTCAGAGCGATTTCCTCCATTTCCGAAATCCAGCGCCAGGCTTTGGCCGGGTTCAGGCTGGGCGCGTCCAATTGCTTGACGAGATCCGGATGCGATTGCGACCATTGCGCCCTCAATGCGTCGTCCACGCCTTCGGCCTGCGCCACGCTGTAGAGGGAGGCGAGCAGTGCCCAGGTGCCCTTGGTCCATGACGCGAAGCAAGCCTTGAGTGCCGAGGCCTTGCCTACCGGTCCCATCATGTCAACGGTATTCGTGTCGCTGCCTTCAAACAGCTTCACCACGTCCGCGGCCCGATCTCCCGACAAATAAATGCGCCCCGGTTTGCCCGGCTGCGGCGGTGCGCCGACGATCCCGCCGTCGACAAACGCGCCACCGGCGTCTTCGATGATGCGCGCGGCCATGCGCGCCGTGGCGGGCGCGATGGCGTTGGCGTCAACAAACAGGCCCTTGAAGCCGCAGCCGGCGACGCGCCGCGCAAGTTGCAGCGCGCCATGCGGCGGGCAGACTGAAAGCACGACTGAAGCCTGCGCCACCGCGGCTTCCAGCGATCCCAGGTCCTGCAGGCCCGCGGCTCTGGCGCGCTTTTGCGAGAATTCGCTGCGCCCCTGCAACGCACACAATACTTTGTGGCCGCGCCTTACGGCGCAGGCGCCGATGGCGGAACCCATGTCGCCCGGATGCAGCAGCGCGATCGTGGAATTGGTCATTTCCTGGCTCCTTGAGTCCGATATTCCCGGTGCAAGGGTACCGTTTCCGCCAATGCCACGCATTTGCCGGCAATTCGCGGTGCCGGGATCAAGACGGTTTCAGGATGGCGCGGAAGCGCATAATCGACGCATCAGCGGAAATTGCCGCGTGCCGAGATTGGCGAACGCAAGTGGAAAGGAAGCGAAATGGAAATGCAATGGTGGGGACATAGCAAAGTGCATGGCTGGGTGGTACTTGACCGGAGCACTCCAGTCAATGCGCCCGGACTGAAAGAGAATCTGGTTTTCATGCGCTGCAAGGATTCGACCACGTTTGTCGAGAAGCGCAAGAACTGGAACCCTCCTGCGTACAGTTTTGCTCCCAACTACATTCAGGGACTGGCGCCCGAGGAATCAGCCGAGGCAACGGCCGCGTTGGAAGGCTACCAGGCTCATTGGCCTGAGTACCAACAGCAGATTCAGAAGGAACAACAGGAAATCGAGGACCGGGCCAAGGCTGCGCGTGCTGAGGCGGATAGCCTGGAGAAAGAGGCGGTAAAGGAAAAGAAAAAACAGGCGGCTCTGGCTAAGAAGGCTGAGACGGCTGCAAGCTAGTGTAGTGTCCCTTAAATATCTTTACAGATATTGAGCAGATCAAACCCGGATCTACCTCTGCCCAGAGGGAAAAAGAAGGCGGCTTAACTGTAAAGTTCTTTCGGGGACACTACACTAGTCCTTGCTCTGGGCGCGTCGCAATCGCGCTTGCGTCGCTCCGGGTTTGGGGTGCTGGTTCGATAAAGCACTCACCTGCACCCCAAACCCTGCGCGCCGCATGACCGAGCGCTGTTGGTTTTGACAGAAAATCCCGAACATCACCGCAAGCGACGCGCAGGGATTCGGGTGAGGACGAGTGGGTTATCGAGTCCGATCCCGAATCCCGGAGCGGCGCGTTCAGGGGGAAACGTGGTCCCTTACGGTTTCATGATCAGCTTGCCCAGCACTTTTCCCGATTCGAAAATTTCGTGGGCACGCCGCGCCTCCGACAGGGGAATCCTGTCATAGATCGGCGGCTTGATCGCCCCGGCCGCGAACAGGCGCAACAGTTCATGGGTGGCGCTGGCGCGGCGCTCGGGCCAGTTGTCGAATATGTGCATGGTGAAGGTGCGAAACGCCAGGTTACGCGCGGGGGGGCGGCGCATCGGTTCGAGCACATTCGGATCTGCCGGTCCTTCGATGCCGCCGTAAAGAATCAGAGTGCCGAAGGGGCCGAGGTAATCGAACAGCCTGCCCATGTTCGGTCCGCCCACCGGATCGAGAATGAGATCCACGCCGTGTCCGCCGGTGGCGGCCTTGATTTCTTCGCCGATATCGCCGGTTTTGTAGTTGATGGCGGCGACCGCGCCCTGTTCGATGCAGAAGGCCGCTTTTTCCTTGCTGCTCACCAGGCCGATGACGCGCTTGCCGGTGGCCCGCGCGAGCTGGATGAGCGCGCTGCCCACACCGCCGGCGGCGGCGGGCACCAGGATCCAGTCGTACTGAAAGCCCTGGGTGGCGCTGTAGAGCAGATGCCAGGCCACCTGGTAGT
>Ga0155956_1029_pt1 | contig 9965 bp, 9 predicted proteins | sample RifCSPlowO2_02_FD_107610 | JGI IMG/M metagenome (GOLD analysis project Ga0155956, IMG submission 107610) | Betaproteobacteria bacterium RIFCSPLOWO2_02_FULL_62_17 | reverse complement strand
GTGGTTCCCGAATCGCTGCTTGAGCAGATCAAACCCGGTGGCAGACTATTCGCGATTGTCGGCGACGAGCCGGTGATGGTCGCGCGCATTCTGAGCCGCGACGCGGCTGGATCCTTCGTTCAGAAGGAACTGTTCGAGACCTGCTTCGCGCCACTTGCCAATGCCTTGCAGCCCACGCGCTTTCAATTCTGAAAATGCCGATTCAGCAACTTCAGCCACGGCAGCTGCGTGACTGGCTCGATGACGGGTCCCGTCGCGCAACGGTGCTGCTGGACGTTCGCGAGCCCTGGGAAGTTCAACTCTGCCGGATCGAAGGCTCGCTCACTATTCCGATGAATGATGTCGCACAACAATGTTCAAGCCTGGACCCGGATGTCGAGATGGTCCTGATATGCCATCATGGCGGACGCAGCATGCAGGTCGCTCAATTCCTCGAGCGTGGCGGTTTCACGAAACTCCATAATCTTGCCGGCGGTATCGATGCCTGGGCGCGTTTGATTGACCCGGCCATGGCGGTCTACTGAAGAGATAATCCATGAGATGCCTGAATTTTTTTCTCGCCGCAACTTGCGCCATTTCCGTGGCGCCACCGGCGCTTGGCGCCGATCTGCTGCAGGTATTTCGCGATGCGACCGCCAATGACGCGGTATATTCATCCGCCCGTGCGGCCCTGGCCGCGGGCCGCGAGAGATTGCCGCAGGGACGCGCCCTGATCCTGCCGACCCTCAATCTCACCGGCAGCGCTCTGCAGAGCAATAACCATGTGCTGCAGCGCCTCCCCACCAGCAATATCCCGGTAACCCGGAATTTCAGCAGCACTGTTTTCACGTTTACGTTGACGCAGCCGCTGTATCGGCCGCAGAACTATCTGCAACTCGAACAGGCCGAGTTCCAGGTCGCCCAGGCCGAGTCGCAATTCGGACAGGCTTTCCAGGATCTGGTGGTACGCGTTTCTCAGGCCTATTTCGACGTGCTCAACGCGGAGAACAGTCTGGCTTTCATCCGCGCGCAGAAAGCCGCGATAACGGAGCAGCTTGCACAGGCGAAGAGGAATTTCGAGGTGGGAACAACCACCATAACGGATACCAACGAGGCACAGGCCCGTTTTGACCTCTCCGTTTCGCAGGAAATCGCCGCGCAAAACGAATTGGAGCTGCGCAGGCAAGCGCTTGAGCAGATTGTGGGAAAGATCCCGGAATCGTTGACGCCGTTGCGCTCAAGCTTCACGATGGCGCCGCCGCAACCCAACCGGATGGACGACTGGGTGAGTGCTGCGCAAAAAGGCGCTTATCCGGTTCGCATTCAGGAAGCCGCCACGGAAATCGCCACTCGGGAGGTGGAGCGTAGCCGCGCAGGCCACAAGCCTACCCTCGATATCGTCGCGACTTATGCCAATAGCGCCGTAGGCAGCAATGTCAACAATGGTCTCGGCGCGGATACGCGCACGGGGACTCTTGGCCTGCAATTGGCAGTTCCAATTTTTGCCGGCTGGTCGGTCGATTCCCGGATCAGGGAATCACTCGCGAACCTGGAACGGGCCCGCTCGGACCTGGAAAATACCCGCCGCCAGGCCGCACTTGCCGCGCGTCAATCCTATGTCGGCGTCACCAACGGGATAGCGCAGGTGCGAGCCCTGGAACAGGCGGTTACCTCGTCAGAGACCGCGCTGGCCTCCAATAAGCTCGGATACGAAGTTGGCGTGCGTATCAATATCGACGTGCTGAATTCGCAGCAACAGCTATTTTCCACCAAGCGCGATCTTGCGCGTGCGCGTTATGACGCGATCATGAACGGTTTGCGCCTGAAAGCCGCTGCGGGAACGCTTACCGAGGAAGATGTCGAGGCCGTCAATCGGCTGCTTGGCAACGATTGACGCCGGATCGAAACACGCTAATTCGCCGCCTCAGTCCCGGGCTGTTGGCGCGCGATCGAGCAATCGCGCGGCGATTGCCGCCATCCGATCCGCAGCACCGCGGTGCTTCTCGCAGAACGCCAGCCCGGCATCGCCCATGGCGCGGCGCGCGGCGGGATCGTCCAACAGCTGCGAAGCTTGCTTGAGAATACCCGCAGCATCCCCGGCGCTTCGCGCCGCCCCAGCCTGCATGGCTTGCTCGGCAGCCAAGGCAAAGTTGTACACCGATGGACCGACAAGGACCGGGACGGCGGCGGCGCAGGCTTCAATAAGATTCTGCCCGCCATAGTCCAGCAAGCTACCGCCGACGAAAGCCACATCGGCTGCGCGATAGTAAGCGGCCAATTCCCCGACGCTGTCGCCAAGAAAATAATTGCAATTGCCGGGAACATCCCGGTTGGCGCTACGCCGCACATAAGCGTGGCCGCGCTGTTCGAGCAAGGCGGCGACATCCGCAAAGCGCTGCGGGTGGCGCGGAACAATGACCGTAAGGGTGTCACGCAGAGGATATGCATCGAGCGCGTCGAGAATAATCGCTTCTTCGCCATCCCGGGTGCTGGCGGCCAGGAATACCCTGCGCGAGCCGTAGCGCGCGCGCAGCTCGAGCGCCAGTTGCTCGCTTCCGGGGGCCGCCTCAACGTCGAATTTCAGGTTGCCGGCCACGCTCACAAAACGCGCGCCGAGCCGTGAAAGCCGCTTCGCGTCCTCCTCGGTTTGTGCGGCAACCGCGGCGAATGAAGCAAACGCCCTGGAAGCCAGGGGAGCTATCTTGTCGTAACCTGACGCGGATCTTTCGGACAAGCGCGCATTCGCCAACAGCAGCGGCACGAATTTCTCGCGGCACGCTTCGATCAGGTTGAACCACACTTCGGTCTCGACAAGAATGCCCAGGTCGGGGCGAAACCGGTCAAGAAACGCGCGCACCGCAAACGGATAGTCGTAGGGCAACCAGACAATATGTACGCGTTCGCCAAACATTGTCTGCGCGGCTTTGCGTCCAGCCGCGGTCATCTGGGTAAGCAGAAACTCATGTTGCGGGTACCGCGTCATCAGACGGTCGACAAGCGGTTTCGCCGCATGCACTTCACCGAGCGATACGGCGTGGATCCATACAAGCTTACGGCCCGCGGCGCGCGGCGTGACCGAGCCGTAGAGGCCGAAGCGCTCGGCCAGCCCCTCGAGATAGGCGGGCTCGCGCAAGCTCCGCCAGTACAGCCGCGCAAGAACTGCCGGCAATGCGCCCCACAGCAGCAGCGTGTAGCCAAGACGCCAGATCACAGCGCCCCGCAGGTCTGCAGTGCTTCAAATACCTGGCGCGCCTGGGGAGCGCGGCCCGGCCCGCCGAGATTCCGCGCCCGGCGGGCGCCATAGACGCCGGTCAGTCCGGGATTGGTGGCGCAATAAATCGCGGCAACGGGCGTTTCAAGGGCCGCCGCCAGGTGAGTGAGCCCGGTGTCGAGCCCCGCGACGCCATTGCATTGCTCCAGCAGCGCCGCGACGGCTTGCATCGACAAAACCCCGGGGATCTGCGCGTGCCGCAGCGAGGACGCGATGCGCTCACTGCGCAAGCGCTCGTTCCTGCTTCCCCAGGGCAGGACGACACCGGCACCCGCCGCCTCGATCAGCTTGCCCAGTTCCGCCCACCGGTCCTCGGGCCAATGCTTGTTGGCGCGGCTGGTCGAATGCAGCAGCACGATCCGGCGTTCGCGGGTCTTGTTAATGTGTGATGCTCCGTTCCTCAACCCATAATCGACCGCCTCGCCGCAGCGATACCCCAGCGCACGCGCGGCAAGTTCGCGATTGCGAACCACCGCATGCTGACCTCGCGCAATGTGGTGGCAGACGTCGTAGAAACGCGCCGCGATCGGCTCGCGCGCGCTGGCAGCGTCGAACCCGTGGCGGCGGCCTTGCGCGGCGGCGGCAAGCAGCGCGCTCTTGATCAGCCCCTGGGTGTCGATAACGGCGTCGTAATGATCGTGCTTGAAGGTCTGGCGCAGCTTGCCTATTTCCGTCCAGGTCGCGAATCTCAAGGGCCGCCTGCGCCAGCGGCGGATTGCAACCGGGATCCCCCGCCGCACCCCGGGATGCAGTGCCACCAGCGGCAGATAAGCTTCCTCCACGACCCAGTCAATCACGGCATCGGGAAAATTTCGCCGGATATCGCTGACCGCTGGAAAGTTGTGCACCACGTCACCCAGCGAAGAGGTTTTTATTAATAGGATTTTTCTCATCGTCGGATCCTCGCGGTCTCCGCCAGGGGTAAAATCGCGAACCCCGGCGTGCGGGGCACACCAGGTCAGGCAATTCGGATCCTTGCCTGTAAGATATTGATTATAAACTGCTCAATGCCTTTCTCTGTCGTAGTCATCACACGTGACGCCGCCTCTCAACTTGAGGCCTGCCTGAGCAGCGTATGGTTCGCGGACGAGATCCTGGTGGTCGATTCGGGCAGCACCGACCAGACCCTGGATATCGCGCAAAAGCTGGGCGCGCGCATTGTCGAAAAGGAATGGCTTGGTTTCGGCCGGCAAAAGCAATTTGCCGTCGACGCGGCGGCAAATGACTGGGTCCTGTGCCTGGATGCCGACGAACGCGTGAGTGAACTGCTGAAGGCCGCGATTCTCGCCGAGCTTGCCGCCCCGCGCGCGAACGCCTGCGCGATGGCGCGCTGCAATCGCTTCCTCGGGCGCTGGCTGCGCCACGGCGAGGGTTATCCGGATTGGAGTTTGCGGCTGTTTCACCGCGGCCACGCGCGCTGGAGCGAGGATGCCGTGCACGAAAGGGTTATTTCCGATGAATCCCCGGTCAGGCTAAGGGGCGATCTTTTGCATGACTCCGCCGAATCGCTGGACAAGTACCTTGAGAAGCAAAATCGCTACACCACCCTGCAAGCGACTCGGTTGCAGTCGGAAGGCCGCCACGCCGGCCTCGGGCATTTGCTATGCTCGCCGCTGCTGCGGTTTCTGAAATTCTATTTTCTTCACCTCGGCTTTCTTGACGGCCTGCCGGGCCTGATTCACATCTCGATCGGGTGCATGAACAGCTTCAACAAATACGCCAAGCTCATGGCACTCGCAAAACAGGCAGGGCCCGTGCGATGACGATCCTGGTAACCGGCGGCGCAGGATTCATCGGCTCCAATTTTGTCCTTGACTGGCTCGCGCAGGGCGAAGAACCCGTGGTTACGCTCGATAAACTGACCTACGCGGGCAATCTCGCCAATCTCGCCAGGCTGCAGAACGATCCGCGCCACACTTTCGTCCGCGGCGACATCTGCGACCGCCCGCTGGTAGCGCGGATGCTTGCCACGCACCGGGTGCGGGCCGTACTGCACTTTGCCGCCGAGAGCCATGTCGATCGCTCGATCCATGGGCCATCGGAGTTCGTGCAAACCAATCTGGTCGGCACATTCAGCTTGCTGGAGGAAGTCCGCGCGCACTGGAACGAGCTTTCCGGCGCGCGGCGCGAAGGCTTCCGCTTTCTGCACGTCTCAACCGATGAAGTGTATGGTTCCCTGCAACCCGGGGAGCCGGCATTTACCGAAACGAGGGCGTATTCGCCCAACAGCCCCTATTCGGCCTCCAAGGCGGGCTCGGACCACCTGGTGCGCGCCTATTACCATACCTATGGCTTGCCGGTGCTGACCAGTAATTGCTCCAACAACTACGGGCCGATGCAGTTTCCGGAAAAACTCATCCCGCTGATGATTTTGAATGCGCTTGAGCAGAAGCCGCTGCCTGTCTACGGCGATGGCGGCAATGTGCGCGACTGGCTCCATGTTGGCGATCATTGCGAGGCCTTGCGCTCAGTGCTCACCCATGGCCGGCCGGGTGAAACCTACAACGTAGGCGGGTCTGCGGAATGCACCAATCTGCAGGTCGTGAACACGCTTTGCGAGTTGCTGGATAGATTGTCGCCGCGCACTTCGGGTAGATATTCGGAGTTGATCAAGTTTGTCACCGACCGGCCCGGCCATGACAGGCGCTACGCGATCGATGCGACAAAAATACGGCGCGAGCTGAAATGGACCCCCAGGCACAGCTTCGCTACAGGCCTGGAACAAACCGTCCGCTGGTATCTTGAGAACCGTGCCTGGGTGGAGAACATTCGCTCCGGCGAATATCAGCGCTGGATCGACAAGAACTACTTGGCACGATGATTCCCGCAAATCTAAAAGTTTCGCTTATGAAGCAATGCTCATACCCGCCCCGGTACCTGGAACAGGCTGGATTTCAGCGCATACGAACGAGCCCGCCATGAACCGCAAAGGCATCATCCTCGCCGGTGGCTCCGGAACCCGGCTGTATCCGCTTACCCAGTCGGTATCCAAACAGTTGCTGCCGGTGTACGACAAACCGATGATCTATTACCCGCTGAGCACGCTCATGCTGGCGGGCGCGCGCGAGATCCTGGTGATCTCCACGCCCCAGGACACGCCGCGCTTCGAGCATCTTCTGGGCGATGGCACGCGCTGGGGCCTGCGCATCGAATATGCGGTGCAGCCCACGCCCGATGGATTGGCGCAGGCAATGATCATCGGCGAGACCTTCCTCAGCGGCGGTCCGAGCATACTGGTGCTGGGCGACAACATCTTCTATGGTAATAATCTGCAGAATGACCTTGAAGCCGCGGCTCAGCGCGCCGAGGGTGCCACCATATTTGCCTATCCGGTCAGCGATCCGGAACGCTATGGGGTGGTGGAATTCGATGCCACAGGCCGCGCCATCAGCCTGGAGGAAAAGCCCCGGAAGCCAAAATCCCGCTATGCGGTCACCGGACTGTATTTCTATGATCGGGATGCACCCGGAATCGCCCGATCACTGAAACCCTCGGCACGCGGTGAACTGGAGATTACCGATCTCAATAATCGCTATCTGGAAAACGGCCGGCTGAACGTGCGGACGCTCGGACGGGGCCACGCCTGGCTCGATACCGGCACCCAGGACGCTTTGATCGAGGCCGGCACCTTCATACAGACCGTGGAACGCCGCCAGGGCCTGAAAATCTGTTGCCCGGAGGAAATCGCGTGGCACATGGGATACATCAACGCGGATCAGCTTGCCGCGCTCGCCGGCCCTCTGCGCAGTAGCGGCTACGGCGCTTATCTGCTCAGGATTCTCGAGGAAGGCTCGCGGAATTGAAGGTAACGCCTAGCGCTCTTGCCGAGGTGCTGTTGATCGAGCCGCGTGTTTTCGGCGATGAGCGCGGCTTTTTCTTTGAAAGCTGGAACGAACGCAGCTTTGCCGATGCCGGGATCACCGCGCGATTCGTTCAGGACAATCATTCACGTTCGGCCAAGGGTGTACTGCGCGGACTTCACTATCAGGTCCGCCAGCCGCAGGGCAAGCTGCTGCGTGTTGTCGCGGGGGAGATATTCGATGCGGTAGTCGACATCCGCAGAAGCTCGCCCGGTTTTGGCAAAATCGCCACCCACAAACTGGATTCGAGCGGCAAGCGGATGCTCTGGGTTCCGGAGGGATTTGCGCACGGCTTCTGCGTGGTCTCGGACTACGCCGAGGTCCTGTACAAGACCACCGACTTCTACGCCCCGGAGCACGAGCGCTCGATCGCGTGGGACGATCCGGACCTGGCGATTCCCTGGCCCCTTGAAGGAACACCGACCCTTTCAGGCAAAGACAGCCGGGGTGTCAGGCTGCGCGATGCCGAGCTATTCCCGTGAGTAGCTTGCCTGCAGGTAACAGCGGACAACCCGGTTGCAAAATGGAACGCTGCCTCGCCCCGCTGGGATAAGCCGCCGCAACTCCTTTTTCAGGCGGGATCAAAACGCCTGAATAAACTGCCGTCAATAAAATGCTTCAGATCGCGACCCTGGACATGATTGCGGCGTTTAGAGAATCTAATGAATTTGAATCTCTTATAGGCAAAAAATAGGATCAACAATCGAATATAGCAAAAGCATGAATTGAGAAAATATGTCAAACCTTTTTTATCTTTCCTGCTTGCCGCCAATTCACTCAGTATCAATTGTTTTCCCCACGTGTACCTTATCCAGGATTCGACAAACATCATTGCCGGATTGCACAGATATCCATCCCTGACGGAAAACAGTTCTATGTTGGTGATAAAACTGTTCAGTTGGTCCTTGCCAAAAAATAAATTCCCGTAACTTTCGCTGCTCCTGATAAATACACCGGTAGGTTTGGTCGAATAGGCAATCGGATATTTTGTTGCGATCGCCAATATCAGCAATACATCGATAAGGGAACTCAATTCCTTGCGTACCATAATTGGCCGTATCAATTCGCCAATAATGTCGGATCGATACAGAATCGTATTGGTTGGTGGCAGCAACCCATACCTCATCAATGATTCCAGATATTGAGCGGGCTCGCAGAAACCCTCACTTTCCCTGCCGGGGAAATTAATTGAGTCGGTTACCGACACCTTGCCCTTCTCATATATGAAAGTGTTGGATATTGCCATCTTGGCGTCCGCGTATTTCTCCAGCAAGGATGCCGTTGTCACGCACCAGTCCCTGGCCAGGATATCGTCGGCTGCCGCAAACGCAAAAAACTCGGTATCCACCTGACCCAATAAAACGCCAAGTCCTGCATGTAGCCCTAGATTTTGCTCTTGCCGAATTACCTTAATGGTTCGGTTGCCCTGGTATTTGGCCAGAATTTCCGGTGTTTCATCCACGGAACCATCATCCAGAATAATTATGCTTTGCGGTGGGAAGGTTTGTTTTAGCAGTGACTCTAATTGATAAGCAAGCACACGCCCATGGTTGTAGGTTGGTATCAAAACGGTTACGTGCCCCATTTTCATAGCGTCGCGACGCGCATTCGTCAGATTCAGTTCATCAAGTCGCGATGTAACTCTGCAAAACTGTCGGCGATGCGGATTTGCGAGGTCTTGCTAAAAGGCACCCTTAACTTATCGAATGCCTCCTGGTTGCTTGTCTTATGGGCGTAGCGCTCCGGGCGATCCAAGGTATCCAACATTTCTTCTGTGGCGGCTACGATTTCAGCGGGTGAATTGGGAACCAGTTTTGTTTGACCCTCATCGTACTCTGGCCGCACTGTCCAACCATATTGGCCATCAAGTATCTCGCGAAAATTCAAAAAGGCATTTTTCTTGCCGGACCAGAACAGTTTCGGGATCATCAGCGAGTTTCGAAAGTTGGGACTATGGCCTAATGAGCATGCATTCGTGTAAAGGACGGGCTTGCCAAACGTTGGGGGCACAGAAAGGGGGCCTGACGAAGTGCCAATAAGAAATCTGCATGAGGCCCAAAAGTAAACGTCCATCCAATCGGACTGGTGTATTGAGTTTGCGTAGTCCCACAGGTGATCCATTTCATCGATTGGTGTGCCGCCTTTACCCATTCGAATTACCCACCCTCCTTTCTTGATAATCGATCTTATTGCTGGCAGATAATCGTGCAGATCCGCATCTGCTCCGCTACGCAGATATCCTCCCTTTCCTCCCTCCCTTACATGCAGGCCGACGAACCAGGATTCAGCATCAAGTCCCATTTTTTTTAGTACCCGGTCCCCCGCCTCCTTTTGCTCAAGACTTAACTGCAACAAAGGCTGAGCGTCTCCCCATGAATTCAATGCCAAATTCCATGCCTCATATAATGGTAGATATCCTGATTTGGCCTCGAGCATGCTTATATCTTCATAGATCGGCGACAGAAGGCTTCTAATTGCAGAATAATTTTTTGCATTGGTTACCAGGATTGGCAAATGCTTTTTCCAGCAATTCAAATAGGCTAAATTGGCAACCGCGGTCTCTGTGACCACCATCAAATGGCTATGCGTCATTACGCCGAGTTTCTTTAACTTCAATAGAGGATCGAGCAGACTTAAGTGCCCCATCCCGGCAAAGTCATTTCCAAGTATCTTTAGATTGAGGGTGTCCAGCCCCCCCTCTTTCGCGACTCGCTTGTTGATATTCAAACCTGTCGTGAGTTCTTGATCGACAAGGGATGGCCCCCCCTGAAGATAGGTCAGGGTCTTGGCACGCAGGAAATGCGTTTCCGCATTCATCGGACTCAAACGAATCGCCTCGTCATAAAGAGATTGGG
>Ga0155956_1042_pt2 | contig 9982 bp, 13 predicted proteins | sample RifCSPlowO2_02_FD_107610 | JGI IMG/M metagenome (GOLD analysis project Ga0155956, IMG submission 107610) | Betaproteobacteria bacterium RIFCSPLOWO2_02_FULL_62_17 | reverse complement strand
GACGGCAGCGAAGTGCGCAGCATGACACTGGAACATTATCCCGGGATGACCGAGCGCGCCCTGGAGGGAATCATCAGCGCGGCAAAAGGCCGCTTCCGAATCGACCATGCGCTGGTGATTCACCGCGTGGGAGAACTTCAACCCACCGACCAGATCGTGCTGGTCGTCACCGCCGGCAGCCATCGCGGCGATGCTTTCGCGGCCTGTGAATTCATCATGGATTACCTGAAGACCCAGGCACCCTTTTGGAAGAAAGAGCAGACCCGGGAGGGCGCGCGCTGGGTCGAAGCGCGTGGATCGGACGACCAGGCCGCGGCCCGCTGGGAACCTGGACAGGACTGAACGGACGACCGTCTGCGCTTGATACGCCGCTATCGAGTTTGACAGTTTTTGTCATGTTCGCCGCGATTGCGGCGACCTGAACCACCGCTCATTCCGATCGAGCAGTACAAGGACCTGTTCGATCGTATCGTCCCGGTGTTGGGAAAATCCGGAGTACTCGCGTCCATATTCGTCACCGAGTTCTACCAATTGATGGGCCCGGGTATTTACGGGCATGCAGACTGCTATGCGGCGGTCGGCATTACCCGGGACCAGCTCAATGCCTTTTGCCGCGATACGGGCGTGAAATATACCTATACGGGGAATTTTCACTCTTTGGATGGCAACGAGCATCGAATCTTGCATTTTAGAAAGAGCGCGGACACACGAGCTTCCTAGACCATCGGCCTTTGGGTTCTACAATAACTGAGGGCTTCTCGCGACGCCGCGCCACATCAGTCCCATGCGGTTCGAGAATAACTGCGTCGCGGCACGGTTGAAGAAGGCCACATAATGGACCGGTTAAGAATCTAAGGAATACAGGGGCAAGGTCGCTCCGACGATGAACCTCATATGGAATCTGCTGCGTCGCGGCGGGCGTACACGAAGGCCCGCGTCCGCCACGGTCCCGGAAATGCTCGGGCAGGCCCGATCAAGGCTCGGGGGCGGCCATCTAGCGGCCGCGCAGATCGCCTGCGAAGATGTGCTGCAGCGCGAGCCCCGTAATCCGGAAGCGACGCATTTGCTTGGCATGATCGCCTACCAAATGCGCGACTGGACAGTGGCGCTCGAGCTCATGGAGCGCTCGATCGATCTCGATGCCGCCAATGCGTACTACCTCAACAATCTCGGTGCACTGCTGTGCGCTCTCGGAAGGGCCGAGGAGGCTGTCGCGGTCTACCGCCGGGCGCTTATCATCGCCCCGACGCTGGAGGTGGCACGATCCAACCTGCTTTTTGCGCTACCGTTCCTGGATGAAACGACCGGGGCCTCGCTGCGCGCCGAGCACGAGACCTGGGCGAGGATGCACATTGATCCGGGGCGCGCGCTCCCGAAGGCGCACGCGAATACGCGCGATCCGGACCGAAGGCTGCGAGTTGGCTACGTTTCCGCGGACTTCCGCGATCACGCGGTAAGCCTGTTCTTCGAGCCAATGATTGCGAGCCATGACCGGCGAGAAGTCGAGATCTTCTGCTACTACAACAATACCGCTCAGGATGCGGTCACGGCGCGGATCCGGGGTTGCGCGGACCATTGGCGCGACCTACCCGGCATGGACGACGACCATGCCGCCGCTCTTATCCGCTCGGATTCGATCGACGTGCTCATCGACTTGTCGGGTCATCTCAAGAACAACCGCTTGCAAGTGTTCGCTAGACGCCCGGCGCCAATCCAGATGTCCTACGTCGGCTATCTTTCCACCACCGGGCTCGCGCAGATCGACTACAGGATCACCGATGCGCTGTGCGATCCGCCGGGGATGACGGACGACCATTACACCGAGCGGCTGCTGCGCCTTCCGGGCTGCATGTGGTGCTATCGGCCGCCAGCGGAGGCCGGCGAGGTGTCTGCGCTTCCGGCACGGCGCGCGGGCGTGGTGACCTTCGCCTCAACCAACAACCCGGCCAAGATTACCGAACGCATGCTCAGGCTGTGGGCCATGATTCTTGAGCGCGTGCCAGGATCACGCTTGTTGGTCGCCGGCACACCCGCTCCGGGGCGCAGTCGGATGACGCGCGTCCTCGAACAATGCGGAATTGCCTGCGAGCGCATCGTGTTCGAGGATCGGCTTTCGCACCAGGAATTCTGGCGCCTGCACGCTCGCGGCGACATCGTGCTGGATACCTTCCCCTTCAACGGCGGCACCACGACCTGCGAGGCGCTCTGGATGGGCGTGCCCGTGGTGAGCCTTTGCGGCGAACGCATGCATTCGCGCGCCGGCGCGAGCCTGCTCACTGCCTCGGGCTTGCAGGATCTGGCGGTCTCATCCGGGGAAGACTATGTTCGCGCTGCTGTCGCATTGGCGATGGATCTTGACCGGCTCGAGTCGCTGCGCACCGGCATGCGCGGGCGATTGCGCGCCTCGTCGCTCATCGATGCGCCGCGCTTCGTGCGCGGTCTGGAGGGGTTGTACCGCAGCGCCTGGCGCGCCTGGTGCCGCGATTGAAGCAGGCGCGCATACATCTGCTCAACTGAAATGTTTAGAATCATGCATCCTTGACCACTTTGAACACCAAAAATGTGCGTAATGATCAGCCTTGTGGGAGATGGCCTGGGGTGAGAGGGAATGCCGGAGGCTGCTGCTGCCGAAACCAAGGTTACCGTCCAATAGAACAATGCATCCATGCTCCTCAAAGTCGTAAGAGATTTGATACGCAATCGGAATACTCCGCCTGCAAGCGATATTCTCCGGCTTGCCCGCGAACTCCTCAGTCGATCCCGGCACGAGGATGCAATCGAGATCCTCACAACCCTGCTAAAGCATGAGCCGGCCTGCGTGGAGGCATTGATTCTGTGCGGTACTGCGAAGCGTGAGGCTGGTCGATCGGGAGAAGCCCTTTCTGATCTCGCCAGGGCGCTGGTATTGGCCCCGGACGATCCGGTCGGTCTATACGAGATGGCGGCGACTTCATACATGCTTGATGATATGCGGCGCGCGATCGAGTACTGTGAACGTGCGCGGCGGGTTGCTCCGGAGTTCAACAAACCCTTCGCACTGCTGGCTCAACTCAGATTGGGAGGTGCGTTCTACCTGGACGTCCTTGCGCGTATTCTCGATCACGTGAAGCCACGTACCTATGTCGAGATCGGCATTTTTCAGGGTGGTTCGCTGCGCTTGGCAAAACCGCCAACACTGGCGATCGGCATCGACCCTAACCCTCATCTGGTGGAGCCGCTGGCCGGGAATCACAAGGTGTTCGCGGAAACCAGCGACGCGTTTTTTGCGGGCCGCGATCTGCGGGCTGAATTGGGGGGGCTGCCCGTTGATCTGGCTTTCATTGACGGCATGCATCACTTCGAGTTCGCGCTGCGCGACTTCGCTAATCTGGAACGCCACGGCGCGCGCGACTCGACCATTCTCATTCATGACTGCTACCCGGTCGATCGCGAGTCGGCCGCACGCGATCCGCGCGATACCAACTGGAGTGGGGATATCTGGCGACTGATCGTGCTGCTAAAGAAGTATCGCCCTGACCTCTCCGTGCATACGATCGGTGCCCCACCTACGGGCCTGGGCCTCGTGCGCAATCTCGATCCGGGCTCCTGCTACCTGCATGAGCACCATGACCTGTTGCGCGACGAGTTCCTAGAGCTCGACTACTCTTACCTCGACACCGACATGGGGGGGAAACTCAACTTGTTTCCGAACGACTGGGAGAATATCCGAGCGGCGCTTGGGAAACAGGGCGGCCGCGGCGAAGCTACCGACTCGCCTTGATCGTCAGCGCCCGGGCATTGCGGCCCAAGCACCCTGAAGCTTTGAGGCATGGTCAGTCCGACAAGCTGTCAGGGTCTCCGATACGCATTGTGTCGCCGACATCGACAAACCATCTGATCCTGGTGTGACAATTTTGGTCATATTTGCTTTAGATGCGGCAACTGGTACTGGGTATCAGGCAAATAATCCTTCTATCTATATGAAAAATAACAGAAACTTTCTATGCCATTCGGGCATTTGTTTTGCTTATAGTGCTCTACGCAGTACAACATCATCAATAATTTGGAGAAAAATTCTATGAAATCACTACAAAAAGGCTTTACCTTGATTGAACTGATGATCGTGGTTGCGATTATCGGTATTCTGGCGGCGGTTGCCCTGCCCGCATACCAGGATTACACCGTGCGTGCGAAGGCTTCGGAATTGATTCTGGCGGCATCAGGTGCGCGCACAGCGATTTCCGAGAAATTTCAAACAGATCCGTCAGATACCACCAATGCAGGTACTGGAGTAACGATTCCAGTCGTAGGAAAGCTGGCGACAGCAACCGTGACCGTTGGCGGAACGATCGTCGTCACCGGCAGTACCGCCGCGACCAGTACCGGTCAGGCGATCACCATTACCGTGACCCCGACCTTCAGCACGCTGACCGGCACCATCACCTGGTCGTGTGTGGGTTCTCCAGCCAAATATATGCCGGCGACCTGCCGCTAGTCGGATTTTGATTCATCGAAGCCCCTCTTCGGAGGGGCTTTTTTTTATCTGCCCGCATCAGCGGGAACCCATCCACTGGCGCCCAGGCGCGTGCCGATCGAGGAAAATGGTAGCAACCGGCTGCAGAACCTGGAAATAACTGAAAGGGAGTAGCAGTGCCACTGTTACCAAGCCGCGCCGCGGCGCTGTGGATGGTGTTGCTCGTCACGCCGGCGCTGTTTTCCCTGAACATGCTGGTATCCCGCCTGGTGGCGGGCTGGTTGCCGCCGGTGAACCTGACTTTCTGGCGCTGGTTTCTTACTGCGCTGTTTGCGGGCGCACTGGTGATTCCGGGGATTGTGAAGAGTCTGCCGGTTATACGGCGTGAATGGGCGCGATTGCTGCTGCTGGGGGCCATCGGCATGTCGCTTTGCGGCTTGTCTGCCTACGAGGCCGGGCACACCACCAGCACCGCGAATATCGCGCTGATCTACGCCTCCTCGCCGGTAATGATGGTGCTGCTGGAATGGGCTTTTGGGAAAGGCCAGCTCGGCACCGCGCAAGGAGCCGGGATCGGCATGTGTCTGCTGGGGGTGCTGGCGATCGTGGCGCGCGGTGACCTGGGAATACTTGCCCGCATGAGTTTTGTCACGGGCGATTTGTGGTCGCTCTCGGGCGCCATCGGCTGGGCGGCATACTCCTATCTGCTGCGCCATATGCCGAGCGAACTGGAGTTTTCGGTGCGTCTGCCGGCGCTTTGCGCCGCGGGCGCGATCGCCATCGCGCCATTTGCATTGATGGAAACCCTTGGCACCGGTGGATTGCCGCTAACGCTGAAAAGCCTCGCCATGCTCGGGTTTATCGTGGTGATCGCCTCGTACGCCTCCTACGTTGCCTACGCTGCGCTGCAACGCATGACCAGCGTCTCCTTCGCCGGTCTGGCGGTGTATGTTTCTCCCTTTTACGCCGCGTTCTACGGTTGGTTATTCGTGGATGAATCGTTGCAGGGATTCCATCTGATCGGCGCAGCCATGGTGCTCGCCGGTGTGTGGCTGGCGAGCAGACACCCTGGGCGGCGTGAACAGCTGGTGCCCTTGTGAGCACGCCGGCGTCGATGGACGAGATCTATATGCGAGAGGCTTTGGCATTGGCCGCCCGCGCCGCGACCCTGGGGGAGGTACCGGTCGGCGCGGTAGTGGTCAGGGATGGGGCAATTGTCGGACGCGGCTGGAATGCGCCCATTTCGGAACACGATCCGAGCGCGCACGCGGAAATCCGCGCGCTGCGCGATGCCGCGGCAAAGCTTGGAAATTATCGTTTACCCGGATGCGATCTGTATGTCACGCTTGAGCCATGCCTCATGTGCAGCGGCGCCATCATGCATGCCCGCATGCGGCGTCTGGTCTACGGGGCGGCGGATGCCAAGACCGGGGCCTGCGGCAGCATAATCAATGTGTTCGCGGAAAAACGTCTCAATCACCACACCGAAGTCGCTCCTGGCCTGCTCGCTGCGGAATGCGGCGCGTTGCTTTCGGCTTTCTTTGCCGCGCGACGCGGCAGCGAAGCGCTGTGAGCCCATGCTGAAAATCAATATTTCCATCGCGGCGCAAAGCCTCGCATTGCTGGATGATGCGGGAAACGTGCTGTGCCGCTACAGCGTATCCACCGCAAAGAACGGGCCCGGCGAGGCGGAAGGAAGCTTTTGCACGCCGCGCGGCAGGCACATCATCCGCGCGAAGATCGGCGCCGGACTGCCGGAGAACACGGTTTTTGCAGGCCGGCGTCCCAGCGGAGAAATCTGGAGTCCGGCGCTCCACGAGAAATTTCCCGGCCGCGACTGGATACTGACGCGCATCCTCTGGCTATCAGGTTGTGAACCGGGATTCAATCGCCTGGGACCTGTGGATACCATGCGGCGCTATATCTACATCCACGGCAGTCATCAACTGGCAGAAATGGGCCGTCCCGGTTCAATAGGCTGCATCCGCATGCGCAATGTGGATATCATCGAACTGTTCGACACAGTGCCGGCGGGCACGACCGTCACGATCACCGAATCATAAAGCGGACCACGCGCCGCTTCGAAACGGCACCATCATGGTCGATCCTAAATCCGAATTCACGATTGATGAATCGGAAGTCGAATTCACACCGATTCGTGCCCAGGGCGCCGGCGGCCAGAACGTCAACAAGGTTTCCAATGCGGTACATATGCGCTACGACATCGGCGCGTCATCGCTGCCCGCGACACTGAAGGTTCGCCTGATGGCGCTGCGCGACCAGCGCATCAGTTCCGAGGGGATCGTCGTCATCAAGGCGCAGCAATACCGCAGCCTGGAGAAGAACCGCGCCGAAGCTTTGCTGCGCCTTTCCGAACTGGTGGGGCGCGCGGCGCATGTGCCCAAGCCAAGGCGCGCCACCAAGCCGACCCGCGCATCGAAAACAAGGCGCCTGGACAGCAAAGTCAAACGCGGACAAATCAAGGCGCTGCGCGGCCGGGTGACGGAATGAGCATGCGGATCTGGATTTCGCACCGGCACCAGCGCGTTGCGCGGCAATCACCTGGACGGTAAATGGAGGCGGCCATGAAACCACTGGCGTTGACCCTGGGAATTATTCTGGCTGTGGCAGCGGCGGCTCTGGCGCAGTGGATATTCGCGCAAGGCAAGGCGGGTGATCCGGGATTCCTTGGACCTGGCATTCTGATCGCCGATGTCAATCTCGCGCTGCAGATTGTGTTGCTGCTGGGCCTGACATTCGGCGCGTGGCTGGCACGCAAGGGGCGCATCGAGGCACATCGCGTCAATCAGACCATCTGGGTGCTGGTCAACGCGGCGCTGGTGATTTTCATCATGTGGGGATCGATGGTCGAAGTCATACCGGAATCCGCCGCCGATATGGCGCAAACCAGGGTGTGGCTGGGCTGGCTGCATGCCGTGATCGGATCCGTGACAGTGGCGGGCGGACTGTGGCTGATCCTGCAGATGAACGACATATTGCCGGCGCGCTGGCACGTAAGCTGGTGGAAGAAGCTCATGCGTGCGACCTTGGCCGGCTACTGGTTGGTGGCGCTGCTGGGGTTCGTAACTTACTATCTCTGGTACTTTACAGCCTGATGGTTTCCCAGATTTGATATTGAAACTGACTGCTTATGTCCAACCTGCCATGGGTGCAAAAAATAAAGTTTAACTTTTATCCGCAGCGAAGGCCCAATGACAATGCGCTCGGGGCGGGCCCATCTGTTTATTTCCGCTCCTTTGCCTGTTCGTTCTTGAGCGTCAGATAGAATTCGTAGGCTTGCTTCGGTTTCATCAGTTCGTGCACCACCTTGCCAACCGCCTGGATCATCGCGGCCGGTGCCTCCGCTTGGAAGATGTTGCGGCCCATATCCACGCCCGAGGCGCCCTGGCTGACTGCGTTATAGGCCATGGTGAGCGCCTCCAGTTCGGGCAGTTTCTTGCCGCCCGCCATGACGATGGGGACCGGGCAGGCGGCGGTTACCGTCTCGAATCCTTCCTCGCAATAATAGGTCTTCACTATCTGCGCGCCGAGTTCGGCGCAGATGCGCGAAGCCAGCCCGAGATAGCGTGCGTCGCGCGCCAGATTCTTGCCTACGGCGGTCACGCCCATGGTCGGAATGCCGTGTCGCAAGCCCATGTCGACCAGCCTGGTCATGTTGTTCACCGTCTGGGTCTCGAATTTCCCGCCGATGAACACCTGTACAGCCATCGCGGAAACATTCATGCGTACCGCATCCTCGATGTCCACCGCGATATGTTCATTCGACATTTCTTTGAGGGTACTTGCGCCGCCGCTCGATCGCATCACCACGCCGTTGCCAAACGATGCCGGGATGGTCGAACGCAGAATACCTCGCGTGCACATCAGGGCATCGGCGTACGGAAGCAGCGGCAGGATGGTGATGTCCACGCGTTCCAGACCGGTTGTGGGTCCGAGAAAATAGCCGTGGTCGATCGCCAGCATCACGGTGCGGGCGCTCACCGGGCGAAAAATGCGCGCCAAGCGGTTGCGCATACCCCAGTCGAGTTGGTGAGAGCCTTTCAGGTAGAAACCCTCGTGTCTTGCCGGGATGCCGGGGAAGTAATTCTTGGTTTCCCGGATGTCGTCGGTATCGGCCATGCGGTGACTCCTGTCAGTTGCGAAATTTTGTTTCTGGCTCCGCCGGAATTATGCATTCTTGAAAAGGGCACGCACTGCCGACTCGCTGGGCCGCAGCATCACGCCCTTTTCCGTAATGATGGCCGAGATCAATTCAGCAGGCGTGACATCGAAAGCGGGATTGGCCACTTCCACGCCTTCGGGCGCCCAGCGCGTGCCTGCATAGCCGGTGACTTCATCGGCATGGCGCTGTTCGATTGGAATGGCGGCGCCGTTCGCGATGCTGGTGTCGAAGGTCGACAGCGGCGCGGCGACATAGAAAGGAATGTCGTGGTGCTTCGCCAGGATCGCGAGGGAATAGGTACCGATCTTGTTGGCGGTGTCACCGTTCGCCGCGATGCGGTCCGCGCCGACTATGACCATGTCCACCCGGCCTTCGCGCATCATGTGCCCGGCCATATTGTCGGTGATGAGGGTGACGGGAATCTTTTCCTGCAGCATCTCCCAGGCGGTCAGTCGCGCGCCCTGCAGGAAGGGGCGGGTTTCGTTGGCGATTACGGACACCTTCTTTCCCATGTCGCGCGCGGAGCGGATTACCCCGAGCGCCGTGCCATGGCCTGCCGTGGCCAGGGCACCCGCATTGCAATGAGTCATGATGCGCGCCCCGTCGCGGACCAGCGCCGCGCCGGCTGCACCCATGGCGCGGTTGGCGGCAATGTCGGCGTTGAACAGATTCATGGCGGCTTGTTCGATCTGTTCGCTTGCTTCGCGCGGCGATACGCTGCGGGTGGCCGCGACCGCCTTGCGCATATGCTCGATCGCCCAGAACAGGTTGATCGCGGTCGGACGGCTTTGTGCCAGCACCTCCATGGCCGCGGCCAGTGCGACTTCAAACGCCTGGCGGCCGTCGTCGCGATGCTCCCAGGCTTCCGCGGCAACGCCGAACGCCGCGGCACAGCCGATGGCCGGGGCTCCGCGAACTACCATGTCACGAATGGCGGCGGCAGTTTCCGCCGCATCGGTGCAGCGCACGATATCAAACCTCTGCGGCAGTACCCGCTGATCAATCAGATCCAGCGCGTGATCGTGCCAATTGAGGGTCTGTACTGCCGGCTGCACGGCACTCATCGCCTGGTGCGCTCCATCAGATCACCCTGTCGTCGCCGCCATCCACCGGGATTTGGGCGGCGGTGGTCTTGGCGAACAGCGGACCGCATAATTCGGCCGCCAGTTCGGCCACGTCATGGCTGCTGATTTCGACTTTCATGACATTGCGGGTCTTGTACTGTTGGATGCTGATTCCATAATGTTTTGCGCGTTGTGCCAGCACTTCGTCCGTCCACAGGCCGGTGTCGAATACCGCGTTCGGATGCAAGGAGTTGATGCGTATGCGTTCCGCGCCCCATTCGA
>Ga0155956_1269_pt4 | contig 10104 bp, 9 predicted proteins | sample RifCSPlowO2_02_FD_107610 | JGI IMG/M metagenome (GOLD analysis project Ga0155956, IMG submission 107610) | Betaproteobacteria bacterium RIFCSPLOWO2_02_FULL_62_17 | reverse complement strand
TCTTGTAGAAGTGTTACGACTTCGGCGGAAAACGTGGAGAACGTGGTCAGCCCGCCACAGAAACCGGTGATGATGAATAGACGCCACTCCGGCACGATGCCCGGCGCCTGCGCGAAATAAGCAAGTGCCAAACCGATGATGTAGCCGCCTACCAGGTTTGCAGTGAGGGTGCCCGGAGGCAAGGAGGGAAAAAAACTGTTGAGCTTGAGGCCCAATTGCCAGCGCATCAGCGCGCCGAAGGCGGCACCCAAAGAAATGGCGAGGATCGGTTTCCACATGGTCCTGTCCGGATTTGTTGATTATTCTTGGACAGGAAACACCTACGCGACCCGTCCGGGTACTAACGCAGGCATCATCAGCCCCGAAAGAAACGTGAGGCGGTTAAGGGAGGAATGCCATCTCCACTGATATTATTTTAGCCCGCGTCTTCTAATTCAGCAAATTGCCCTTGGATGGGTTTTGCACCCAGCGCCTGATGTCAAGGACAAAGTCTTTGGTGCGCAGCGGATTCTGCACTGCGATTGCCTCTTGACGGTGGATTTGACGGCATCGGCGTAAGCGTCGAGTGCGGCGCGACGTTGACGACCGAGGCTCCGTTTCGAGAGACCGACGAAGCGATTGCATCGGTGCAGAAGACGGGATTGCTCGCGGTGGAGATGGAAGCGGCGGCGCTCCATATGCATTCGCGCGCGCGTATATTCTAAGCAACGGCGGCAATACAGAATTCGCGCCGCATCAAGCTGCTGGCGAGGTTATGCTTCTGGAAGAGCGTGGGTGCTGATTATTTTCCCAGTTCGCGGGCCGGCCCTGTTCACTGGCGAAGGGATTCGCTTGAAGTACACGACCAATGTCCGGAGTGAATCTTTCTGCGGGGTGAGCGCAATACGCGGCACACTCGCCGTTCTCACCGCGGCGCTCCTGGTGAGCTGTGCGTCGGTTCGTTACGACACGCCGCGCCCCCTGTCTTATGCGATCGATCATCCCGAGGAGACTTTCCTCGGGCGCAGCTTCGCGGCCCAGCTCGCGGAGGCGCCCGGCCGGTCCGGCTTTCATTTGTTGTCATCCGGACAGGAAGCATTCCTGGTTCGGGCAGCTCTGGCCGAATCGGCGCAGCGCACGCTCGATCTTCAGTATTACGTCGTGGCGGAGGACGCGACCGCCACGCTGCTGCTCTACAGGGCGCTGCGCGCAGCCCAGCGGGGTGTGCGCGTGCGGCTGCTGATCGACGATATGTACGCGGTCGGACGCGATTTCAATTTCGCGACCCTCGCTGCGCATCCGAATTTCCAGGTGCGAGTGTTCAATCCGTTTCTGCGCCGGGGGCCATTGGGCCTGTCGCAACTGCTGGACTTCCTGGGCGAAGGCGCCCGGCTCAACCGCCGCATGCACAACAAGTTGTGGATCGCCGACAACGCGGCCGCGGTAATCGGCGGGCGCAATCTCGGCGATGCCTACTTCGATATGCGCGGCGAGGAAAGTTTTGCCGACCTCGACGTGTTTGCGGCCGGACCGGTTGTAACGCAGGTCTCGCGCAGCTTCGACGAATACTGGAACAGCGATTGGGCGGTGCCGATCGCCGCGTTTCTGGGCGAACTGCCGGGGCAAGCTCATCTTGATGAGATCATGTCGCAGATGGCGGCGCGCGCGGAGCGGTTTCGAGAAACGGACTATGCGCGGACCATGCGTGCGACGGATCTCGGGCGACTGGTACGCGGTGGGCAACTGCCCTTGCTTCCGGCACAGGCGACCGCGATCTATGACACGCCAGGCAAGCCCGCGGAGAAAATCGACGTAGATCAGGGAAACATATTTCCGGTGCTGCGCAAGCTCATTGAGGCCGCACAGCAGGAAGTGATACTGGTTTCCCCTTATTTCATCCCGAGCGAGCGCGGCATCGAAGTGCTCGGCAGCCTCACCCGGCGCGGTGTGCGCGTGAGGGTGCTCACGAATTCACTGGCGTCCACGGATGTTCCGGCCGTGCACGCCGGCTACGCGCGCTACCGTGCACGGCTGCTCGCCCGCGGCATCGAGCTGCACGAATTGCGGCCGGGCGCCACGCGAACCGGAGGCGCGCGCCAAGGCTTATCCTCCGGCGCCAGCCTGCACGCCAAGGCGGTGGTCGTGGACCGCAAGACCATGCTTGTCGGCTCGATGAATCTTGATCCGCGTTCACGCCTGTTGAATACCGAGGTCGCGGTGTTGGCCGAGAGCACGGCGCTGGGTGGGCAGCTCGGCACCTTGTTCGACGAGGCGACATCGCTCGATCAAGCGTTCCGCGTCGAGCTGAGCAAATCCGGCGACGAGAACTCGCCGCTTGCCTGGATCGGCCACGACCAGGGCGAGGAGGTACGCTACACCAGCGAGCCTCTGGCAAGCTGGTGGCGGCGCATCCTCTCGGGCCTGCTCGGCGCGCTGGCACCGGAGGAATTGCTCTGACTCTTGACCGGCGCGGACAGCAGAGCCCCCGTGCCGGATGGCGACGGGGGCGTTCAGCTCAGGGCAGCTTGACGGCTTGAATGTCCGCTTTGGCGCCGAGCCCCAGCGTCCTGACGAACGAAACGTGGTGGCCGCGGGTGGTGATGTTGTCGTCGTGCACCGCAAAGCCGACGTTGTAGACACCGCCGTCCTTGAGGGCCTTGTCATCGCTGTTGCTAAGCCCCAGGGGACGGACCATCACGAGGGTCCAGGTGCCTTGTTTCCAGTTGGCGATGGCGTTGTTGTCGGCCGCGGAGCCGGCGGCATCCGCGCGGCTCGTCATATAGTCGGGGATCATGTCGCCTTCTTTCCAGCCCGCGTTGGGGTCGAAGGGCACGGCATTGACCTCGCGGATCAGGAAATGGTTGCCCTTGCGCAGGTCCTTCGCGGTGATCGACTTGTAGCCCACCTTCTTCTGGTCCCACATGAACTTCGGCGCGTGTGTCTTCGCGTCGGCATTGCCGCTGAACATGTCCTTGCCCGCGTCGGAATAGCGAAAATCGAGCACATAACCGTCATCGGCCATGCCGACCGGGTTGGAACGGTGACCGCGCCACTGGATCAGCTCGACAAATGCGCCGGCGGCCTTGAGCTTGGCGATCTCCTCGAGCGACTTGCCGGTCTTCCAGTCCGAGGGATTGGTGCGCGTGGATGGCAGATACTTGCGCACGTCGTTCTTCTTGATCGCCGTCAGCAATGGGTTGGCTTTCACCTCTTCGCTGGTGAACTGCTTGGCCATGTCGCGCATGCCATCGTGGCAGGTCAGCCAGCAGCCCTGCTGGGCAAAACCCGGCACCTTGCCGTCGTCGAGCATGATCGTCATGCGCTCTTCGTAGATGGCCGGCTGCTTGCCTTCCTGCACCACCTGGTCAAGCTTGGGATAGCCGTGGACTTTCCACGCCTTGCCGTCGAAGCGAAGGTACTGGTGTTCGGTGCCCGGGTCCGGGTACTGCGTCTTCCACTGGAAGCGGAAGTAGGCATTCTTGGCGTCGTAGGCCGCCTGCACCTTCAGATCAATGGTGCCTTTCTTGCCCTTGACCGGCATCGGATCCATCAGCCCGCCCTTGACCAGTTTGTCGCCCATGGCCTTTTGCTTGCCTTCATGGCAGGTGACACAGGCGCCCCCGGTCTGGACCACCGACGCGCCCGGGTGCTTGTCGCTGCGCACCCACTCGTAAGAGGCCTGAGCCGGATAAAACAGCGTTTCACTCTTTACCGGGATTTTCGACCAGTTGATCTTGGCCGGGTCGGCGGCGATGGCCGGCGTCATGGCGAATGCAGTTAAGGCAAAAATCGATACGGCGGTTTTCATGGTTTCCTCTCGAGTTTGAATTGCTTTACCTTCATCGGAACGAACCTTAATGGGCCTGCAGAAAAACCTATTGACTCAGATCAAGGAGTTTTGCTTTCCAGTGCACTTTCGTAGGTAAGCTAGCCTCTATCCGGGCGGCGCGGGCCGATTTCAGCCGAATAACGGCATCGCGCCCAGCAACGCCCCTCCCAGAGCGGCTATAACCACAACCGACAGCGGCGACATTTTCCAGAACATCAGCAGGCCAAACGCCACCAGTGCCAGCGCCATGTCGCCGCTGTTGCGGATCGAGGTGACCCACACCGGGTCGTAGAGCGCCGCGAGCAGCAGCCCCACCACCGCGGCGCTCACGCCGCGAATGGCCGACTGCGCATGCGGCTTCTGCCGCAGCGACTCCCAATAGGGCAGTGCGCCAACCACGATGAGAAACGACGGCAGGAATATCGCCGCCAGCGCGAGCATGCCGCCCGCAATACCGCTGGGCGGCATTTCGCTGACCGCTCCCAGGTAGGCGGAGAAAGTAAACAGCGGCCCGGGCATTGCCTGGGCGGCGCCATAGCCGGCCAGGAACAGATCGTCGCTGACCCATCCGGGCGGCACCACTTCGCTGCGCAACAGCGGCAGCACCACATGGCCGCCGCCAAATACCAGCGAGCCCGCGCGGAAAAAACTGTCGAACATCTCCAGCGCATGGCCGGGCACCCAGCGGATAACGACCGGCAGGCCGAGCAACAGCACGATCAGGATCGCCCAGCAGGCCACTGCCGTGCGCGGCGAAACGGGAAAGTTTGCCTCGGCAGGGCGGTGCAGGTTGGCCGGTTCGAGAAATTTCCAGCCGACAAGCGCCCCCACCAAGATCGCCAGGATCTGCCCCCAAGCCGAGGGAATCAGGAAGACGATCAGCGTGGCGGCGATGGCCAGTGTCGCGCGCAGGCGGTCGGGGCAGAGGGTCTTGCCCATCCCCCAGACGGCCTGAGCCACGACCGCGACGGCAACGATCTTCAGGCCGTGCAGCCAACCCGCGTCCGCGGAAAAGCCCAGCGTCGTGAAGCCATAAGCAAAACCGATCAGCAGCAGCGCCGAAGGCATGGTGAATCCGAGCCACGCCGCCAGTCCGCCTGCAAGTCCGCCCTGCGAAATCCCCAGGGCCATGCCGACCTGGCTGCTGGCCGGCCCGGGCAGGAAATTGCATAGGGCGACCAGGTCTGCGTAAGACTCCTCGCTGAGCCATTTGCGGCGCGCCACGAACTCGTGGCGTAAATACCCGATATGCGCGATCGGACCGCCGAAGGAGGTGCAGCCGAGCTTGAGGAACACCCAGAAAATCGCCGCAAGCCCGGACCTGGGCGCACCGGTAACAGTCATTTCTTCGGTTTGCATCTCCCGCCGTCTCCGTCTTATTTTGGTTATTGTCGATTGCCGGCGCCCGAATTCCGGCGCGCTTCTGCCCTTTATTTTCCTAGGCGCGCTCCACCAGCTCCAGCTCATGGCCGTCCGGGTCCAACACGAACGTCACCAGGTTTCGGCCGCCCGGCCCTCCCAGCTTGAGCGGCTGTGCGAATTTGACGCCTTCCTTTTCCATCACGGCGCAAAGCTCGCGCAGTCCGGTCAGGTGGATGGCCACGTGGCCGCCAAAAGATCTGACCGCGGCGCGCGCCTGGGCGCCCAGCGGCTGCGTCAGCTCGATCGAGGGTTGCGTTGCCCGGTCGCCGTAGCCGACATGGCAGACCTTGACCTGGCGCGTCTCATCGGTCCGCTGGCCCATCACCTGCATACCCAGCAGCCGCGTATAGAATGCGATCGAGCTGTCCAGATCCGCGACGGGAAGCATGGTGTGATGAATGCGGAATCCCGCAGCACTGCCGCTTGCTGATTCACTCATGGTGTCCTCCTCCATGCTGTCGAAAACGACGATGATGCCGCTACCCGACACCCCGATCAGCGCTTCGGCCGGGGTGGATGCGGGCGCTTCTGAATTTTCAGTTTATCCCCGGACCGACCAATCCACAAGTCGAGGTGACCTATGGCATCATTGTATCGTAGTGCGATAACGGTGTACGATAAGACTACCCGGGATGTGTTCCTCGCGTTCATTCGCGTGCATCTCTTGCATCATGCCGCGGAGGGGAGGATTTTCGGTTTGGAAATGATGGAGGAACTTCGTCATCATGGTTATGAGATCAGCCCGGGAACGCTGTATCCGCTATTGCACGGCCTGAGGAATGCGGGCTATCTGCGAGTTTCCCAGGAAGTTGCGGGCGGAAAGCTGAGAAAGTATTACAGCGCGACCGCCAAGGGCAAAAAAGCATTGGTGCAAATGCGCTTGAAAATTCAGGAACTGGTCCGTGAGGTGCTTCGCGCTTAGCAGCCAGCCGTTTGCAGGAATTGAACGATTTTCCAGAGGGTGCATTCCATGGGCGATGAACCGAAGAAGGAAGCTGGCAATGTTGACCCGCAGTGGGAGGCGATGCGCGCGGCGGCCAAGCGTATCGACAAGGTCAACGAATGGCTGCGGCTGGGCGGCGCCATTCCCCAGGAGGAGTGTCACCGCCTGCGCGAGGCCGGCATCACCCATGTCGTGGACCTGCGCGAGGAATACCAGGGCGCCGAGGAGCATCTGGCAAGCATGGGCATCAATCGCCGCCATGTACCGGTGTCGAATTTCGACCCTCCGACCACGGAACAATTGCGCGAGGTCGCTCGCTGGATAGAGGACAAGGGCGGCATGGCCTGCACCTATGTGCATTGCGGCGGGGGCATTGGCCGCGCCGCCACCATGGCCGTGGCCTTGCTGACGCAATCCGGAATCGGTCTCGACGCGGCCCTTCGGCAGGTTCGCGAAGCGCGGCCCGAAATTCGCATCAACGACCTGCAAATGGAGTGGTTGCGGACTTTGGAACAATCAAAAGACCGGACCGGCGGCTGATGGCAAGCGGCCACGGCGGTTCGCCGCGCTTCGGCGCGCTGCGCCACCGGGATTTTCGCATCCTGTGGATAGCCAGTCTGGTGTCGAATATCGGCACCTGGATGCAGATCGTGACCCAGGGCTGGCTGATATACACGCTCACCAACTCCGCCGCCTATCTGGGGCTGATGGGCCTGATGCGGGCAATACCACTGATCGCGTTTCCGCTGGTCGGCGGCGTGCTGGCCGATCGCATGCCGCGGGTTCGCATCCTGGTGGTAACCCAGATTGCCGCCGCGCTGCTTGCCGCCGTGCTTGCTACGCTTACGGTAACCGATGCAGTCCAGGCGTGGCACGTCCTCGCCTTCGCGTTCCTCAACGGCATCGTGGCCGCCTTCGATCAGCCGGCGCGTCAGGCACTGCTGCCGGATCTGGTCTCGAAGGAAAACCTGATGAGCGGCATTTCGCTGAATGCATGGGCCTTCAATGGCGCAATACTGATAGGTCCGGCGCTCGCCGGCCTAGCCCTTCCCTACATCGGCATCGGCGGCTCCTTCTACGCCAATGCCATCAGCTTTCTCGCGGTCCTGTGGGCTTTATTCGTCATCCGGCCGCCTGAACAGGCGCTCAGCATCGGCTCGGCGAAACAAAACCTTATTGATGGCCTGCGGTTTGTTTTTGGCACGCCTGCCGTGCTTTGGCTGATTGCGATCGTTTTTGCGATCGGCCTGTTCGGACGCGGCTATGCGCAGATGTTTCCGGTGTTTGCGCGCGACGCACTCGGGCTCGATGCACAGGGCCTGAGCGTGCTCTACACGCTCACGGGTCTGGGCGCCTGCGTGGGTGCGGTGCTGCTGGCATTCATGGACGACCTGCCGCGCAAAGGGCCGTTCATATGGGCCGCAGGCACGCTCTTTGGCGCCGCACTTGCGGCATTTGCCTTTTCGCACGGCATCGAGCTGTCGTTTTTGCTCGCATTCATCATGGGCCTCGCGGTTATCGTGCTGGCGACGCTGCTCACCACTTCACTGCAACTTCTCACCCCGCCGGAATTTCGCGGCAGGGTCATGAGCGTCTACACGCTCTGCTGGGCGGGCATGGAGCACGTGAGCCTGCTGCTCATGGGCACGCTGGCCAGCCTGTGGGCCGCGAGCTTCGCAGTGGGCCTGGCGGGCGTGGCCATTGTTCTGGTGCTAGGCGCGATCATTCTGGCGCGCCCGGATGTCCGCTCGCTATAGCCATTCTGAATAGTTCTCAATGATCGGCACGCCTGACGCAATAAGGCATCAGACCTCGCTCACTTATTCAATAAAGGAAACAGCATCAATCCAATAATGGCTGCGCCGGCGATGATGACCGGCTCTTGCAGTTTCTTGAATCGCCACAGCAACAAGAGCGTAGTGAGGGCTATCAGCGTCGTGGGTATGTCAATCAAGGAGCGCTTCCCCAGGACGATCACGGCGCCGGTAATCGCACCAATGGCCGCCGCGGTAACGCCATCCACGAAGGCGATGAGGCCGGGCAGCTTGCCGTATTTCTTGAAATAGGGAGCGGGAATTATCGTGAACAGATAACACGGCAGGAACGTCGCCAGGGCCGCAACGCTCGCTCCGGACAGGCCTGCGATCAGATAGCCGATAAAACCCACCGTGATCACGACCGGACCCGGCGTGATCATCGCCACCGCTACCGCATCCACGAATTGCTTTTCGGTCAGCCACTGCAGTTCATTGACCAGTCCGCCGTAAAGGAACGGTACGATAGCCAGGCCCGATCCGAATACAAATGCACCGGCCTTGGCGAAGAAGATGGCGATGGCCGTCAAGAGCGAGAGGTCAATGGTGCTGGACAGCGACGCGATCAATGGGAATTGCTCGGGGAGGAAAGCCGCCAGCGTCCCGCTGTTGCGGAGACCCTTTGGCGGTGCTTTCCAGAACCAATAGATGACCCCGGCCAGCAAAAACAGGGTGGCGTATTCCGTTTCAGTGATTGCCGTGAGCACCACAAACGTCAAATAAATAGCCCACAGGACGCGGTCCTTTCCTATGCTTTTGGTGGTGAGCTTGTAGGCACTCATGGCAATGATGCCGATAACCGAAGCGCCCACACCATAGAAAACCGCCTGCATCCACGATATGCCGCCGTACCTCACGTAGGCCCAGCCCAGGGCCAGCACCATCAGGAAAGACGGAATGACAAACGCAAACGCAATCAGGGTCGCGCCCAATATTCTGTAATGCACATAGCCAAGATAGATGGCGAGCTGCGCCGCCATGGGACCTGGCGCCAATTGTGCGAGCGCAAGGCCCTCTTTGTAATCCGCTTCCGTTATCCAGCCACGATCCTCAACCAGGTCGCGGTGCATGTAGCCCGCGAGCGCGACAGGACCTCCGAAACCCAGAGTGCCGAGGCGAAGAAAATAATGAACCAACTGCCAGAGGCTGTAGGCTGGCGCGGGGGGTAGGTCAATGCCGGATGCTTGAGTGGTGTCCATAGGAAGCCCATATAAAAAACCCGCAGGACTTGGGCGATTGGACACCGCCTTGGCCGGGAGTCTGCGTATGTCCCGGAGCGGCAATGATACTGACTTTATTGCCAGCTATGAGACCGGACTTATTTCCGTTCGCCGGTCTGCTGTTGCGCGCCATTGCGCCCGGCTGCCGCGAGCGCCAGCAACGCCAACGCACTGAAGATACCTCCGGCCAGAAAGGTAAATGACGCGCCAAGCTGATCCCAAAGCAGACCCGCCAGGCCGCTCGCCACAAGCAGCGCGACGCCGCTCACCAGATTGAAGAATCCATAGGCGGTGCCGCGCAGATCGGCCGGGGCGGCATCCGCAACCATGGTGGCGAGCAAGCCCTGCGTCACGCCCAGGTGCAAGCCCCATAGGGAGATGCCTGCCCAGACCCAGGTCCAGTGATTGCTGTAGGCCAACGCAGCATCGGCTCCAATCAGTAGGAGCAGGCCCAAGGTCAGCAGCTTTGCATGGCTTACGCGGTCCGAGAGTTTGCCAAACGGATAGGCGGAGACCGCGTAAATGACGTTCATGCCGATGAGGACCAGCGGCGTGAGCGCAATGGCCAGTCCGCCCTCGGCCGCGCGCAGCACCAGGAAAGCTTCGCTGAATCTCGCCAGGGTGAAAATCGCGCCGATGCCGACCACCCACCAATACGCCGGACTCAGGCGCTGCAGATTCTCACGCCGGATGGGATTGGTGCGGGGACCGTTTTGTTTGCGTTCGGGTTCCTGAACGCCGACGATGAGCAGCGCGACCGCGAGAAACGCCGGTATCACGGCGACCCAGAACACCGCGCGAAAATCGTTCGCCCATACGATCATCAGCCCTATAGCGAGCAAGGGCCCGAGGAACGCGCCGACGGTATCGAGCGCTTGGCGCAATCCAAACGCGGCG
>Ga0155956_1282_pt1 | contig 10133 bp, 8 predicted proteins | sample RifCSPlowO2_02_FD_107610 | JGI IMG/M metagenome (GOLD analysis project Ga0155956, IMG submission 107610) | Betaproteobacteria bacterium RIFCSPLOWO2_02_FULL_62_17 | reverse complement strand
CCGGTTCATTGGGAATCACCACTCGAATAGGCTTCGACGGATAGGATGAGGCCGCCTGCGGCAATGCGGGCGCGGACACCGCCATGCCGAATGCGGCGGCAAGTGCGGCAAGCAAGCTTCTGTTCATGTGTCCATCCTCGTCGTTATTGGGCAAGCGCGACCGCATCGATGCGCAAATGGGCATCCAGCGCGCTGGCCAGCGGCGCATCGCCGGACAAGGGGAAGACGGCGGGACGCAGGCGATAACTGGCCGGGTCGAGCCCCGGCAAGGCCGAGCCACCGTCGTTCAGGACGCCCAGAAGATGCCGGCGCAGTTTGACGATCACCACATCGGCCGGCCCGAGGTGTTCGCGCGTGCGGTCGCAGACCGGCCCCATGCTTTCCTGAATCGCCGAGTCCTGCAGCCCCAGCCCGAGAATTCCGGTGAACGATTGGCCGCTTGCCTGCAGTTTGCGATCGACGAGGTAATCGTTGTCCCGGTTGCGCAACGGCCGCAGCGTGCCGGGGACAGTTTCGACATGGATGTAGTGAAAGGACTTCGACCAGGCCATTTCTTCTTCGGTGAGCGCGCGGCGCGGGTGATATTCGACGCCCCAGAGCATGCAGTTCGCGTCGTCCACCGGGACCCAGGCGAGCAGGGTGATGCGGTTGTCCGTGCCCGCGAAGGGCTGAAACATTTTCCAGGATGGCATGAACATCAGCGCGCATTCCCAGTTGAGGCCGCCTTCCGGGTTGTGGCGGCCGCGCCCATAGACAAAACCGTATTCTGTGGGGACGAATTCGTAGCGCGCCGGCAGGCCCCGCACCGCTTCCTTGCCGCGGCCGCTGAAGTAGTTGCTGTTCTGGGTGTCGCCGCGGTGCAGGATCGGCAGGTGCGCGGTATCCCAGCCGCCTTCGTAACCCTGCAGCCAGTTGCTCGCCTGTAATCGGCGCGTGGCGTAGCGGTTGGCCGCGGGCACCTGTGTCCACTCCAGTTCCGGAAACTCGGGCTTCAACTCAGGCGGTCCCATATAGGTCCAGACCACGCCGCCGCGCTCCAGGCACGGGTAGGCAGTGAGTGCCACCCTGCGTTTGTAATTGCTTTCCGCGGGTTCGCTGGGCATGTCCAGGCAAAGCCCTGCGACATCGAACTTCCAGCCGTGATAGACGCAGCGCAGGCCGCCTTCCTCGTTGCGGCCGAAAAACAGCGAGGCATTGCGGTGCGGGCAGCGCTCGTCAACCAGGCCGGCGCGCCCCTGCGAATCGCGAAATACCACCAGCTTTTCGCCCAACAGGGTCAGGCGTCGCGGCGGGCAATCCGGCGCCGGCAATTCATCGGAAAGAAGCGTGGGGATCCAGTAGCGGCGCATCAGATCGCCCATGCGTGTTCCCGGTCCCGTGCGGGTAAGCAAGTCGTTTTCTTCGCGTGTCAGCATGATCGGAGTCCCTCGATCCAAGGATGCCAGCGAATGCTAGCACCGGGCGGGCGCTCATGTGCGGCACATCGGCCGCGCCGTGCTGCATAATCCGCGTCTTGCCGAAAAGCGCGCAAAAGGATTCTGCAATGACCAGCACGGCGTCACGCATCGACACCCACCAGCACCATGTGCCGGCGTTCTACAAGAAGGCGCTCGAGGGCATCGGCGTGCACGGCAGCGGGGAAAATCCCTGGCCGAAGTGGAGCATCGAGCATTCCATGGATGTGCTGGAAAGAAAGGGGATTGCCGCGCAGGTGAGTTCCATCTCGTCGCCGGGCGTGTATTTCGGCGACGTGAATTTCTGCGTTAGGCTCTCGCGCGTGTGCAATGAGTTCTCGGCGCAGATGGTGGCCGACCACCGCTCGCAGGTGGCGGCGCTGGGTGTCGTGCCCCTGCCCGATACCGCGGCAGCCTGCAAGGAAGCCGAGTATGCCCTGGACACGCTGAAGCTCGATGGCATCAGCCTTCTGACCCACGTCGGCAAGTTCTACCTCGGGCAACCGGAGTACGACGAATTCTTTGCCGAACTCAACCGCCGCAAGGCGGTGGTGTTTCTGCACCCGGTGCGGCCCAACCAGGAGGGGCTGGCCGAGTACGATTTCCCGACCGGCACGGTGGAACTGCCCACCGACACCACTCGCGCGGTCACCAACATGATTTATCACGGCTATCCGGAGCGTTTTCCCGGCATCCGCTTGCTCATCTCGCATGCCGGGGGCACGCTGCCGATGGTGATCTACCGCATCCGCAACATGTCGAAGCGCCCGGAAATCGCGAAACGCCTGCCCAAAGGCGTCGATTACTACCTGAAGCAGATGTATTTCGACCTTGCGCAGGCGAGCGTGCCCCTCATCCAGCGGGCGCTCGAGGACATCGCCGATCCGGCACACATCCTGTTCGGTTCGGACTATCCGTTTTCGCAGGTGGGCGAGAAAGTCATCGACGACGTGCTGGCCGGAATCGAGAGCTTCGAGGGCTACGATGCAAAGCGGCGCGCCATGATCCTGCGTGATAACGCGCTGGCGCTGTTTCCGCGTTTCGCGGCCTAGCAACGGGTACTCCGGGAGGGAATGTTCATGGCCAGAATCATCGGCGGCATCGGGACTTCGGACTTTTTTCGAACAGCCGTCGCTACAAGCGCGCCAGGTCGGCGGCTTCGGCCTGCTGACGTTCCACTGCGGCCGCGATTACGCCACGCCGGAAAAGTGGCGAGGTCGATGCAGCTTTTCATGGAGAAAGTTGCGCCGCGTCTGCGGCATCTCGACCCGGACCGGATGGCGGCAGCCGCTTGAGTGAATGTCGTTACCGGTGCGGCATTCAAACCCGCGAATTCTGAAATCAAGGCAGCCGGCATCAAGCTGGACTGAACCGGTTTAAATTTCTGGAGGGGTTATGAGCGACAAGAAACTGGCTAAGAAGCTTTCGCAGCCGAAAAAGGTCAAATTGATCGTCGAGAAGGACGTGCCCATCCCGATGCGCGACGGGGCCATCATCTATGCCGATGTGTTCCGCCCCGACTGCAGGGAGAAGGTGCCGGCGATCATGAATCTCTCCGTGTACCACAAGGACAAGCTGTGGGTGCCGCCGGACGACCTCGAGGAAAAACCCAATCCCCACATGAACTGGGAGAGCGGCAATCCGGAGTGGTGGTGCCCGCGCGGCTACGCCATCGTGCGCGTCGACGCGCGCGGCTCGGGCAAGTCACCGGGCCGTTCCGAGCCCAGTTCCTATGCCGAGTCGCTCGATTATTACGATTCGGTGGAGTGGATGGCCAGGCGCGCCTGGTGCACCGGCAAAATCGGCACCATGGGCATCTCCTATCTCGCGGCCTCGCAGTGGCGTCTGGCGAACCTGAACCCGCCTTCGCTGAAAGCCATCCTTCCCTGGGAAGGACGCGCCGACCAGTATCGAGATCAGGCCTACCACGGCGGGATCTTTGCGATCGGCTTCATCGGCAACTGGTATCTGAACTGGACCGCGCAGCATTTATTGGGCCGTCCGCGCAGCTACAACCCGGATTCGTTCAACAACAACATGATGTGGGAATACATGTCGCACAACCTGGATTCCGAATACTGGCGCCAGGCCAGCGCCAGGTGGGACCAGATCAAGATGCCGGTGTATACCGCCGGCAACTGGACATCGTTCGCGCTGCACCTGCGCGGCAATACCGAGGCCTGGCTGGGCCTGAAGACCAAGACCAAGAAGATGCGCATTCACTCCGGCACGCACTTCCATGCTTTCTATTCGGAAGAGGGACGCCAGGACCAGTTGCGCTGGTTCGACCATTGGTTGAAGGGCAACGACACCGGCATCATGGACGAGCCGCCGGTGAAACTCGAAATCCGCACCGGCGGCAAGAAAGGGCGCTACGACTTCCGCTTCGAGAAGGACTGGCCGATTCCGCGCACCCAATGGACCAGGTGGTATCTCGATATCGAGCGCGAGCCCAGCGGCAAGCCTGAAGACGTCGAAGGCAAACTGCTGAGCGCCGCGCCGAAAAAAGAGAAAAAACTCACCTACGCGACCAGTGCCGCCGGGCATGGCGCCGTTCATGGCCGCATGGGCGCGTCGTTCGTGACGCCGCCGATGAACCAGGCGACGGAAATCACCGGCCCGCTGGTGCTGAATGTGTGGGTATCGAGCAGCAGCGAGGACGCCGACATCATGGTGACGCTGCGCAATTTCGGACCCGACGGCAAGGAAGTGCTGGAGGTGGGTTCGCAAGGGCAGCCGACGGTGCTCACCAAGGGCTGGCTGCGCGCCTCGCAGCGCAAACTCGACAAGAAGAAGTCGCTGCCCTACCGTCCTTATCACGCGCATGACGAGCGCCGGTGGCTGAAGCCAGGCGAGCCGGTGGAATGCCAGGTGGAAATCTGGTCGACCAGCATCGTGCTGCAGAAGGGCCACCGCCTGCGTGTCGACATCGGCCCGGTGGATGGCGCGGGCACGGCCATCTATACCCACTTCAACGCCGACTACAAGATTCGCGCGAAAAACTCGATTTATTCGGGCGGCAAGAAAGAGTCGTACTTGCTGGTGCCGATTATTCCAGCAAGATAAATTTCGCTGAGGGGCGATGGGGGTAACGGGGGAAGAGGGGACTCCCTCTTCCCCTGTTCTCTACTTTCCAAGGCGTTTAGCCCCTAGGCTCGCCCAAGGGATTCGGCGGCGCGACATGGCCGCTACGGGACGGGCCGGTGGCGCGCATGCGCACCAGGTGCCAGGGATCACCCATCTTGCCCACTTGCGCGTCGATCAGCCAGGGTTCACCGCTGGCGATCGCGGCCGGCAATACGCGGTCGAGATCGGCCGGTGTGCGGATCAGCGCGCTCTTCACGCCGAACGCATCGGCGAGCTTGCCGAAATCGGGATTGTTGAGTTCATAGCAGGTGGATTGTCCGAACGCCGCTTCGTGGGCGTTTCTGATGTTGGAGAACTGGCGGTCGTTGAACACCAGCGCCACCACGCCCAGCTTGTACTTGGCCGCCGTGGCGAGGTCTGCGAGACCGTAACCGAAACCGCCGTCACCGCTTGCGCACACCACCGCGCGGCCGGGGTTGGCCGCGGCCACTCCCAGCGCGGTCGGGTAGGAGTATCCCAGCGTGCCCTGATGCCCCGGCGTGATGCTGGTGCGCGGGCGGTACAAGGGAAAGAAGGCGCGCGAGTAGTAGCACACCTGGGTCAGGTCCTGCACCAAAATGCCGTCCTCGGGAATCGCGCGCCGCAGCGATTGCGTCCATTCGTACTGGGGTTGCACTTCGCGCATTTGCAGCTCGCACCATTCGCGCACCGTCTTCACCTGCGCGGCGCGTGAAGGTCTGGCGCCGGCCAGCGAGCCGGCCAGTGCCGCGAGGCCCAGCTTCGCGTCGCATTGCAGCGCCAGGGTCGGCAGACGCGGCGGTGCCCAGGAATTCGGATCGGCATTCATGTAGATAAACTTGACCTTGTCCTGCGGCCAGGCGGGGCTGGGCGCGCCTGCGTCGGCGAAGCGGCTGCCCACCACCAGCACCACGTCGGCATGCGGGAATACCGCGCGTCCGCCCAGCGTGTTGAGGGCAAGCGGATGGCGGTCCGACAAGACGCCGCGCCCGTAGTCGCTCATTACCACCGGCGCCTGCAGTTTGTCGGCGAGGCGTTCGAGCTCCGCCGAGGCATTGGCGGCGAGGGCGCCGCCGCCGGCAAAGATAATCGGAAAACGCGCGCCCTCGAGCAATTTTGCGGCGCGCTCGATGGAGCCTGCGTCCGGGGCCATCCTGATATCCTCGTGCTCGGGCGGCTGCAGCAGCGCCACCTCGGCGCTGGCCGCAAGAATGTCAGGCGGAATTTCCACCGCGACCGGACGCGGGCGCCCGCTGTGCAACTGCTTGACGGCTTCACGGATCAGCAGCGGCACGTCCTGAGGTGACCGCGCCAGCGCATGCCACTTGGTAACGGTACCAAGGGTCTGCGACTGATCCTGGATTTCATGCAGCATGCCATAGCTCTTGCCGATGGCCGCCGAGTGGATCTGGCCGACGATGGCGAGCACCGGCGAGTTGCAAGCCCATGCCGTGGCCAGGCCCGACATGGCGTTCAGCATGCCTGGGCCGGGAACCACCATGCACGCGCCAATTTTTCCGCTGGAGCGCGCGTAACCATCGGCCATGTAGGAGGCCGTCTGCTCGTGGCGCGGCACCCAGAACTTCAGCTTGTCCGCGACGCCGCGCAGGCCGTCGGTGGCCCAGTCGAGCTGCACGCCGGGTATGCCGAACAAATCAGTGACGCCCTCCAGCACCAGCTGACGCGCCATCGCCTGACCGCCGGTCATTGCTTCAGGTTGCAAGATTCATACTCCAATGTTGATTGAGGAAAGGACAGTGGTTTAGGAAGGGTTGGGGGTAACGGGGGAAGGGAGGGAACCTCCCTTCCCCTGTTCTGAATCTTTCAAGCTTTTTCTTTTTTTTTAATCCAGTCTGGCTCCTGAAGTCTTTACCAGGCGTTCGGCTCGCGCACGGTCCTCGATGATGTATTTTGCGAACTCCGCCGGCGTATTGGCGACGATATCGAGACTCATGGTCGCGAAGCGCTGCTGTATCGCGGGAGTGCGCAGGGCCTCGACGAATACGGTGTGCAGCCGCTCGATAATTTCCCTGGGCGTACCCCTGGGCGCAGCCATGCCCCACCAGCTCTTGAAGCCGTGGTCGGGGACGCCCGATTCGGCCATGCTGGGCGCGTCGGTGATGATGGGATTGCGCTTGTCGCCGCCGAAAAACATCACCTTCATTTTCCCCGCCTTGATGTTCTCGATGTACCCGGGATTGCCCAGGGCGAGGAAGAACATGTGGATCTCGCCGGCGGTGAATGCGCGCATCAGGTCAGGCAGACCCTTGAACGGAATGTGCGTGAGACTGGCGCCGGTGTTCTTCACGATCCACTCGGGCACCACATGCGGCGAGCCGCCGATGCCGAGCGATCCGAAATTGAGTTTGCCCGGATTCGCCTTGGAGTACGCCACCAGATCGCGCATGTTGCCGGCGGGAACGCTGCCCGAGAGGTACAGACCTTCCCAGGGAAACACCATGTTGGTGATCGGCTCGAGGTCGCGTATATGGTCGTAGGGCAGCTTGGAGTAGAGCGAGGCGTTCAGCGACAGGTTCGAGGTGATGAAGCAAAGGTTATAGCCATCGGCCGAAGACTTGATGCAGTTGTCGGTGGCGACGATGGTGTTGGCGCCGGGCTTGTTGTCGAAAATCATCGGCTGGCCCAGACGCTCGGCGACCACCGCCCCGGTGGTGCGTCCGACGATATCGATTGCGCCACCCGGCGGCAGCGGCAGGACCATGCGCATCGGTTTCACCGGGTATGACTGGGCCTGGAGGAATCCTGGCGATGCGGCCAATGCCGCGACAATCAGCAAGGCGCGGTAACCGGTTTTCAGCGACGTTTTCATTTTCTCTCCTGAGAAGGCGGCGGCATAAATTGCCAAAGCGGGGGGCAAAACCCAATTGAATCAATGGACCGGTCAGAGAATACGACATGCGCGCAATTCGCGCAGGCGGACGCCGCGTTAGCCGGGGTCAGCCGCGATGCCCGGATCAGACGTGCCGGGTGGGACGCAACGCAAAAGCCTCTCGCGAGGCCTTTGCATTGCGACGCGGGAACCAGCCAGGCGATCAGGCGTTGGGCTGGATGATGCCGTTGACCAGACGCACGCGGTCACCGGCGCGCCAGGCGGGAGGTGTCGATTGCGACAAGGTTCGTGTCGATCCATCTTCAAAGCGGATGGTCACGTCGTAGCTCTTGACCTTGCGCGCGTTCTTTTCGATCTGATGGCCGGCGTAGGCTCCGCCAAGCGCGCCCACCACGGACATGACATTGCGACCGCGCCCGCCGCCGACCTGTTTTCCGGCAATGGCCCCCACAACGCCTCCGGCGACCGCACCCAGACCCGAACCCTCGCCAACTTTTTCAATCTCGTTGACCGACTCAATCACGCCGCAGTCGCCGCAGACCGGCGGCAGGCTGCGAACCGGGGGCGATACGCGCGCGTCGGCCACCATGAGGCGTTCTTCTTCGGCGCGACGAGTATCCGACGGATGCACAGCCGCGCTTTCGGTGACGGCCGGATGCACGGTTTCCCGGACTGCGGGCCGCGTATCGGCGCGAGGCTTCGGGCGCGGTTCAGCGCGCACGATCACCCGTGGCGCCGGATCTGCGGCAGGTATCACCGCAACCGGCGCCGGCGCGCTGGCGGCTGGTGCCAGCGAAACATTCGCGGCCGGCTCCGCGCCGCTCCTGGGAAGCCACCCCATGATCGCCGCCGATCCCATTGCGCTGAAAATAATGAGCGACCCCGCGGCAGCAATGAATAGCGGGTGGGTTGCAGGCTTTGCTTGAACTGTTTCCATGGTGATCTCCTTTTTGTCTGCCACGCACTGAACAACGATGCGTCGGAGAAGATGTTGACAGTTACAGCGGCGGAAGCGTGCAATAAATCATGCTTTTGCGCGTTACAATTTGTAAGCGCGTAACAAGTCAAGCTTCCGGCCGCAGCTGCGGGAACAGGATCACATCGCGTATTGACGGGCTGTTGGTGAGCAGCATCACCAGGCGGTCGATGCCGATGCCTTCGCCGGCGGTGGGCGGCAGTCCGTGCTCCAGCGCGCGGATGTAATCGGCGTCGTAATACATGGCTTCTTCATCGCCGGCGGCTTTGGCTCGGGCCTGTTCCTCGAAACGCGCCGCCTGGTCCTCGGGATCGTTCATCTCGGAAAACCCGTTGGCCATTTCGCGCCCGGTGATGAACAGCTCGAAGCGCTCGGTGATCTCGGGGTTGGCGTCATTGCGGCGCGCCAGCGGGGAGACCTCGGCGGGGTAGTCGATGATGAATGTCGGCTGAATCAGCTTTTGCTCGGTGGTCTCCTCGAACAACAGCAGCTGCAGCGCGCCCAGGCCCGCGGCGTGGTGTTTGGTCGGGTCGACGCCGCGGCGTTTCATCAGCGCGGTGATGGCGTCGCGGTTTTCAAGATCGGATGAAGAGATGTCAGGGTTGTACCGGGTAATCGCCTCGGCGATACGCAGGCGGGCGAACGGCTGGTCCAGGTCCACCACGTGTTCGCCATAGGGAACCCTGGCGCTGCCGAGCACCGTCTGCGCCACGCGCCGCAGCATCTCTTCGGTGAAATCCATGAGGTAGCGATAATCGCGATAGGCCTCATAGAACTCGATCATGGTGAATTCGGGGTTGTGCCGTGTCGACATGCCCTCGTTGCGGAAATTGCGGTTGATCTCGAATACTTTCTCGAAACCGCCCACCACCAGCCTCTTGAGGTACAGCTCAGGGGCAATACGCAGGTAGAGCTTCATGTCGAGCGCGTTGTGGTGGGTCTCGAAGGGCTTGGCCGCGGCGCCGCCGGGCAGGGGCTGCATCATCGGCGTTTCGACCTCGAGATAGCCTTTTCCTACCATGAATGCGCGGATCTCCTGGATGACCCGGCTGCGAATCGCGAAAGTGCGGCGCGCCTCGTCGTTGGTGATGAGATCGACATAGCGCTGGCGGTACTTGGCCTCGGCATCGGCCAGGCCATGGAATTTCTCCGGCAGCGGCCGCAACGCCTTGGCAAGCAGGCGCAATTCGGTGACGCGCACGGAAAGTTCGCCGGTCTTGGTTTTGAACAAGGTGCCGCGCGCGCCCAGGGTGTCGCCCATGTCCCAGTGTTTGAATGCCGCGATGGCGGCCGCGCCGATGTCGGAGAGGTTGACGAATAGCTGGATGCGTCCGCTCATGTCCTGCAGGGTGGCGAAATTGGCCTTGCCCATGAGGCGCTTCAGCATCATGCGTCCGGCCACCGCGACGGTGACCGCTTTTGACTGCAAGGCCTCGTTGTCGAAGGCGTCGTAATCGCGATGCAGATCGGCGGCCAGGTGCTCGCGCCGGAAATCATTGGGGAAGGCGATGCCGGCCTTGCGCAGCTCAACGAGCTTGGCGCGGCGCTCGGCGATGATCTGGTTTTCGTCCTGGGGTGCGGGTGGGGTGGTCATGGCTGTTTCCGTGGTTATTGCAGCGTTCAGACGCCCTGCTTCAGGCTCGCGTTGATGAACGGGTCCAAGTCACCATCCAGCACCGCCTGGGTGTTGCCCGTCTCCACGTTGGTGCGCAGGTCCTTGATGCGCGACTGATCGAGCACGTAGGAG
>Ga0155956_1062_pt3 | contig 10144 bp, 7 predicted proteins | sample RifCSPlowO2_02_FD_107610 | JGI IMG/M metagenome (GOLD analysis project Ga0155956, IMG submission 107610) | Betaproteobacteria bacterium RIFCSPLOWO2_02_FULL_62_17 | reverse complement strand
CGCTTGTGCGGCAGCATCTTGCAGGCGCACGGCCTCGATCCGCGCCAGACCCAGCAGCGGTCCGCTCAGCAGCGGATGCTCGCCGCCATAGGCTGCCTCGCGAATGGACAGCGCGCGCCGCAACTGGCGCTCTGCGTCCGGGTAGCGGGCGCGCGCCTCGAGCAGCGCCGCATAATTCACCAGCGTGGTGGCGACGGCGGGATGCGTTGCGCCGAGGGTACGTTCGCGCGTGGCAAGCGAAAGCCGATAAAGCCGTTCGGCTTCCTGGTGGCGGGCGCCCGCCGCGAGCAGCAGTGCCAGATTATTCTGCAGGATAGCCGTATAGCGATGTTCAGTGCCCAGCGCTTTCTCGATGACGACGAGCGCGGCGCGATAAAGCGGCTCCGCCTCGGCGTGGCGCCCTGTGGTGCGCTGCAATTCAGCGAGGTTGTTCATGACCAGCGCGCGCCCGATATCCTGCGCGCCGCCTGCACGTTCAAGGATATCCAGCGCCCGGCGGTGCAGCGATTCAGCCTCGCCATAGCGCGCCTGGCCCGCCGCAGCGAGCCCGAGGTTGGTGCATTGAAACGCTACCCGGGGATGGTCGGGTCCGGATGCCTCTTCCCGAAGGGCAAGTGCGCGGCGGGTGGCGGCCTCGGCCTCGGCATAGCGTTGCTGCTCGAGCAGCACCACCGACTGGAAATCGAGCGTCGCGGAAAGCCTGAGACCATCCCCGGCGAGGCCTTCCGCCTCGCGCACGGCGCTGCGCGCTTGCCGCTCCGCCGCCGGCAAATCCCCTTGCCGATACGCCTGCTGCGCGGCAGCGAAGGCCTGCCGCCATTGCAACTCGTCCGCGACACACGGAGACATCGCCGCGAATGCGAGCAATGCAGCGAGGATCAGCCACGCCTTGCTTGCGGGGTTTGCGATCACTTCAAGTCATCCTAGGCGCGGCGCGGACGCCGCATGTTGACCAAGATCAAGGGTTTCCGGCCGAAACGGCGGGTGCTTCGAATTTCGGCGGCATGAGGTTTATCGCCGGCGTCCATCCCGACCCGGTTGATCTTGATCAAGCCGCGCGGGCTTTTCCGCGACAAACTGGGTGCAAATCAGCGAAGACATTGCCTTGCCTGCGACTGCGAAACCCGCCGATCTGCGTACGCGCCTGCTTGCGTTGAAGGAAGCGATTGAGCACGAGGAGGCGCGCCAGCGCGCGGCGATAGCGCGTGCGCTGCCCAAGCACCGGGTCAGCGCGACCAATCTCGCGCACTATTTCGGCCTGCGCAAACAGGAAGTCCGGCGGCTGCAGCTGGAACTGGCGGCGGTCGGCCTGTCCTCGCTCGGCCGCTGCGAGGGCGAGGTACGCGACACGCTGCTGCGCCTGTGCGCCTGGCTGGACGGCGCGCGCGGCGACGCGGGCGATGCGGGCGACGAGTTGAACCGCGAGAAAGCGGAGAAACTCCTGCACGAGAACAGCCGCGCGCTGTTTGGCCCGATGCCCCGGGCCCGCCATGTATACATCATGGTGACGGCGCCGGATGCCGCCGACGCCACGCCATCCTGGGCCGATGACTTGTTCGAAGCGGGAGCGGATGTGCTGCGCATCAACGGCGCGCACCAGTCGCCCGCGGAATGGCGGGTCATCGCATCGGCATTCAAGGAGGGCGCGAAGCGGCACGGCAGGGTGGCTCGAGTCTTTGTCGATCTGCCCGGGCCCAAGTTGCGCGCGGAAATATGCCAGTTTGAGGATACGGTGCTGCACCTGCCGCGCCGGAAGGACCGGCTTGGGCGGACTATTGCCCCGAGCCGGGTGCTGCTGGTCGCGCAGCGCGAGGCCGCCGCCGGATTGCCGATTCCGCCCGAGTGGCTGCCGCTGCTGCAGGCGGGCGACAAGCTGCGGTTTACCGACGCGGGCGGCCGCGACCGCGAGCTCGAGGTGCGCGAATCCGCGCAGGGCGGATGGATCGCCGAATGCGGCGGATCTTTGTATGTGGTGCAAGGACTGGCTCTCGCCTGGCTTCGCGGACAAAAGACGCTTGGCGAAGGCCGCGTCGGGAAGTTCCCGAAACAGCCGCGCACGCTGCTGCTGAATATCGGCGACACACTGCTGCTGAATCCGAGCGGCCAATGCGACGATCCGAAACTGCCGGTGCTGGCCTTGCCTCTGCCGCACCTGCTGGAACAGGTTCGTGCCGGCGAGGCGGTAATTCTGGACGACGGCAGGCTGGTCGCCATAGTCGAATCGGTGCGCAGCGAAGGACTGTTGTGCCGCATAACGCGCGTGCTGAAGTCACCCGCCCGGCTGCGCTCAGGCAAGGGGATCGCCTTTCCCGAAAGCAGAATCTCCATGGGGCATCTGGACGCTCAGGACGAAGCGGCGCTCGATTTTGCCTTGTCCCACGCCGACGGCGTGGGTGTCTCCTTTGTCAACACCGCCGCGGACGTCTCCCTGGTGGGTGAACGCATCCGGGCCGCGGGCAAGCCTGGCTTCGGCATGATACTGAAGCTCGAGACGCGCGCCGCGATGCGCAACCTTTCGGCCATACTCTTCGAAACGCTCCGTTACGACCCGGTCGGGCTCATGATTGCGCGCGGCGATCTCGCGTTGGAGTTGAGCTTCGAGCGGCTCGCCGAAATGCAGGAAGAACTGCTGTGGTTCGGCGAGGCCTGCCACCTGCCGGTAATCTGGGCGACCCAAGTGCTGGACAGTGCCGCGCACACGGGGCTTGCGACGCGCGCCGAGATCACCGACGCCGCCATGTCGATGCGGGCCGAATGCGTGATGCTCAACAAGGGCCCCTACATCGGCACTGCCACGCGCATGCTTGCCGACATCATCCACAAGATGGAGGCGCACCAATTCAAGAAGCGGTCCCTCTACCGGCCGCTGGCGGTGGCGGGCGACGCGGGCTGACAGGCCCCGCCCGATGAACCCAGGCAGCGCGACCGCGGGCAGCCGAGCGCAATTTATTCTCCCTGCCGCCGGGTCTGCGCGCGGTCCAGGTGTTGCGGGCCGGCTGCGCGGGGTGCTGCGCACGCTTCTGCTTGTTATCGCCGCCATCCTCGCCGCGAGTGCCTGGGCTGAGGTGCCACAGCCCGCCGTCGATGTTTATCTTTTCTGGCGCACCGGTTGCCCGCATTGCGAGCGGGAAATTGCGTTTCTCGACCGGCTCGCGGCGGGCGATTCCGCGGTGCGGGTGCACAAGTTCGAAGTCTCTGGGGACCGCAGCAATGCCGCGTTGATGGTGCGGGTCGCCGAGCGGCTGGGCACCGAGGCCGGCTCGGTTCCTTTGACCGTTATCGGCGACCAGGTCTGGATCGGCTATCTGGACGATGCCACTACCGGCCGTGAAATAGAGACCGGGATATCGCAGTGCCGTGCGCGCGCTTGCACCGATGCGGTCGCGGCGCTCGCAGCCGGCGGCGCGGCCGCCCCGCCGGCCGCGGTGGTGCGCCCCGGGCGCCCGCTTCCCGAGACGATTACCGTGCCGCTCGTCGGCGAGGTGAACACAGCCTCGCTGTCGCTGCCGGCGCTTACGGTGCTGCTCGCCGCGCTCGACGGCTTCAATCCCTGCGCGATGTGGGTGCTCTTGTTCCTCCTTGGTCTGCTCGCGGGCCTGCGCGACCGGACGCGCATGTGGGTGCTGGGCGGCGCGTTCGTCGCCGCCTCGGCGCTCACCTACCTGCTGGTTCTTGCTGCCTGGTTGAACCTGCTGCTGCTGATAGGCGCGATCGTCTGGGTGCGTGCCGCAATCGGCCTGGCGGCGCTCGCCGCAGGGGGCTACTACCTGAAAAGGTTCTTCACCGAGGAACAGCCCGTCTGCGAGATCACGGCACCGGCCGCCCGCAGGCAAACTCTCGGGCGGCTGAAGGAACTCGCGCAACAGCGCGACTTCCTGCTCGCGCTGGGTGGCATCGTGGTGCTCGCCTTCGCCGTGAACCTGGTCGAGTTCCTGTGTTCGGCCGGCATACCGGCGGTGTTTACGCAGATCCTGGCGCTCTCGTCTCTCTCCGCCTGGCAGTACGCCGCCTACCTGGTTCTGTACGTTCTGGTCTTCATGCTCGATGATCTTGCCGTGCTGGCCATCGCGCTGCGCACGCTGGAGGTGAGCGGCTTTACCACCACCTACGCGCGCTGGTCCGGCCTCGCGGGTGGCATCGTGATGGTCCTGATCGGCGCGCTGCTCATCCTGCGGCCCGAGTGGCTGAGCTTCGCGTGAAGGCGTTATCGACGCCGATTTCCAGGCGCGCGGTGTGCATGGCACTCGATCCTGATCCGCGCCCGTCCGCGGAGATTGATCCAGGTCAAGCCGCGCCGTCCGCGCGCGCGGATACTGATAATAGATATATCCGCCGCTCTGAATTGAATATCGATCAAGAGAGGAATATCCAATGGCCGCCAAGGAGATTATTTTTCATGATGAGGCGCGCGCCAAACTCCTCGCCGGCGTGAACACCCTGGCCAACGCGGTGCGCGGCACTCTCGGGCCCAAGGCGCGCACGGTGATGCTGGAGCGCTCCTACGGTCCGCCCATCGTCATCAATTCCGGGGTGGTCGTCGCCAAGGAAATCGAACTCAAGGACCGCTTCGAGAACATGGGCGCGCAAATGGCGCGCGAAGTGGCGAGCAAAACTTCCGACGTTGCCGGCGACGGGACCACCACTGCTACCTTGCTCGCCAGCGGCATCGTGGCGGAGGGGATGAAGTACGTCGCCGCGGGCATGAATCCGATGGATTTGAAGCGCGGCATCGAACTCGCGGTGGCCGCCATCGTCGCGGAACTGCAGCGCATGGCCAGGCCCTGCAGCACCGGCACCGAGATTGCGCAGGTGGCGACCGTTTCCGCAAATTCCGACCGCTCCATCGGCGCGATCGTGGCTCAAGCCATGGAAAAGGTTGGCAAGGAGGGAGTGATCACCGTCGAGGACGGCAAGGGCCTGGAGAGCGAGCTTGAATTCGTCGAGGGCATGCAGTTCGACCGTGGCTTTCTTTCCCCCTATTTCATCAATACCGGCGAGAAGCAGCAGGCGGTCCTGGAGGATGTTTATGTCCTCATACATGACAAGAAGATCGCCTCGATACATGATCTGATTCCGCTGCTGGAAGGCGTTGCAAAGGCCGCCCGCCCGCTGCTGGTCATCGCCGAGGACGTGGAGGGAGAAGCGCTGGCGACACTGGTGGTGAACACCCTGCGCGGAGTGATCAAGTCCTGCGCGGTCAAATCGCCGGGCTTTGGCGACCGGCGCAAGGCGATGCTTGAGGACATCGCCGTCCTCACCGGCGCCCAGGTGATCGCCGAAGAGGCGGGCCGCACCCTGGAGAAAACGACGCTCAAGGATCTGGGGCACGCCAGGCGCGTCGAGATCGACAAGGACAACACCACGCTGATCGGCGGCGGCGGCGATGCGTCGAAAATTGCCGCGCGGGTGGCGGACCTGCGCGTACAGATCAAGGACATCAAGAGTGACTACGACCGCGAGAAGCTGCAGGAACGCATCGCCAAGCTCGCCGGGGGCGTGGCAGTGGTAAAGGTGGGCGCCGCGACTGAATCCGAAATGAAGGAAAAAAAGGCGCGCGTGGAGGACGCCCTGCATGCGACCCGCGCGGCGGTCGAGGAAGGCATCCTGCCCGGGGGCGGCGTGGCGCTGCTGCGGGCGCGGGCGCGTATCGGCGAACTGCGCGGGGAGAATCCCGATCAGGAAGCGGGCATTCGAATTGTATTGCGCGCGCTTGAGGATCCGCTGCGCCAGATCGTGGCCAATGCCGGCGAGGAACCCTCGGTGGTGCTCAACAAGGTGCTGGAGGGCAAGGGCAACTTCGGCTTCAATGCCCAGAGCGGCGAGTACGGCGACATGGTTGAAATGGGAGTGCTCGATCCACGCAAGGTCACGCGCACCGCATTGCAGAACGCGGCCTCGATCGCGGGGCTGATTCTGACCACCGACTGCATGATCGCGCAATTGCCCGAAGACAGACCTCCACCCCCGCTTCCCGACATGTAAGCTTCAGGGAAGCCGCATGAAACCCAAAGGGCCGCTCCCGAAAAGGCTCAGTGGCACATCAGCACCGGCACCGTCATCGATTCGAAAATGGTGCGCGTCGCCCCGCCCAGCACGCGTTCTTTCGCGCGCGAATGTCCATACGCGCCCATGACGATAAGGTCCGTGCCCTGATCCGCGGCCCGCGACAGAATGGCGCAACCGATATCGCCCTCGACGCTGCGCTGCTGCGACACCGTTGCCTTGACGCCGTGACGCGAGAGGAACAGCGTGATATCCGCGCCCGGCATCTCGCCATGTGCCTGGGGGTTCTTGTCGGCGTCGAATACCGTTACCTGCACGTCCCTGGCGCGCGTCAGCAGCGGCAGCGCGCCGGTGGCCGCGCGCAACGCCTGCGGCGAGGAATCCCAGGCAAGCAGAACGCGTTCACCCAGGGTCTCGAATCGGCCTGCATACGGCACCAGCAGCAAGGGCGTCGTAATCGAAAGGACCAGATCCTCGGCAAATCGCGCCCCCACGCGGCTGTCGATGTCCGAATCGGGTTCGTGCTGCGCGGCAATCATCAGGTCCGCATAGCGCGCGCTCAGCGATACCGCCTCAAGCGCGCCGCTGCCATCCTCGCGCCACTCGCTGCTTACATCGGGATATTGCGCCGCGGCCGCCTGGAACACGGCCTGCGCCTCGCTGCACGCCGCTTCCATCTGCTGCTCTCCGGCTTCGACCAGCGCGGTACTCCATTCAGCGCCGGCGTATCGCGGCATGGGCACGGCATCGGTCGCGAACAGGCCGATGACGTGGCCGCCGGTTTTCGCCGCGAGCCGCAGAGCGATGTCGAGCCGCGCGGTCCGCCTGGGATGCGCGTCGATATGAACGACAATGGTTTTGTAATCCATCGAATGCCCCTTGCTTGGTTAGCCGAATACCGACGAGGCCACGATAGCGCCATTGACAATCTGTCCCATTGACCGATGTCAAGCGCCAGAAAGACAAAAAAAATCCCGCCGTCTTTCGAGGGCGGGTTGGGTGAGGACACCGCGCCGGGTGTTCATGAACCCGGCACGGTCTGAGGGAGGTCCTCAACCATTACGGCGCCTGGGGGGGCACCGCAAGCTGCGAACCGGTACTCTGGCCCGCCACCTGCATACATGTCTTATTAAGAGCATGCACATGAACGGCCCCAATATATCGGGCCAAAGCTTGCATTGAATTGATCCAGATCAAATTCCCGGGGGTTCGACCGCACTCGCGCGCAGTGCTTGCCATCGGCAACGCCGTTGCGCAAAACGAACATTCCTGGCGTCCGCCTTGGCCCATGCAATGGCGCCACATAGTGAGAATCATGCTTAATGAGAATCGTACTCAGGCGGGCGCTTGATGCAAGTCAAGCCCCAAAAAGCCAAGGGATTCAGTATGCATTATGAGTTTGAATTCAACATCGTTCCAACAGGGCGTGCCTTGGGTCAAGTGGCTGCTGGGCGCCATTTTGGCGGTGACCCTGGCGGTACTGGCAACCCAGCGTTTCTACCTTGGCCCGCAGGTCAGCATACGCCAAGCCACGCGCGGCGACCTGGTTCAAAGCATCGTGGCCAGCGGCCGCATTATGACCCCGCGGCGCGTTTCGATCGGTTCAACGGGAACGGACCGTGTGGTTGCCGTGCCCGTGGCCGAGGGGCAACGCGTGCGCCGCGGACAGGTCCTGATCGAACTGGATTCCCGCGATGAAAAAGCAGCCCTCGCGCAGGCGCGCGCCGCGCTGGACCAGGCCGAGGCACGGCTGCGTCAGATTCGCGAGCTTGCCCTGCCGGCAGCCGAACAATCGCTGCAGCAGGCGCTGGCCAATGCCACGCAGGCACGGCTGCAGCACGAACGCACGCAAATGCTGCGGGCAAAGGGTTTTGTCGGCGAATCGCAGCTTGACGATTCCCGCCGCAACCTCGATGTCACACAGAGCCAGGCGCGCTCGGCGCGCCTGCAGGTTGAATCCAGCCGCATCGGCGGCAGCGACCATGCGCTCGCGCTGACCGCGGCTGAGCAGGCACGCGCCAACCTGCGCGCCAACGAGGCAAAACTGGAACAAACCCTGGTTCGCGCGCCGGTCGACGGCGTGCTGATCGGACGCAGCGTCGAACCGGGCAACGTGGTGGCTCCGGGCAAGGAACTCATGGTGCTCGCGCCCGAGGGCGAAACGCAGATCGTGGTGCAACTGGACGAGCGCCACCTCTCGCGACTCGCCCTGGGCCAGCCGGCGCTGGGTTCCGCCGACGCCTTTGCCGGCAGGCGTTTCCCGGCGACGCTCGCATACATCAACCCCGGCGTGGATGCGATGCGCGGTACCGTCGAAGTCAAACTGCGGGTGGTCGATCCGCCGGACTACCTGCGCCAGGACATGACGGTGTCGGTCGATATCGAAACCGCGCGCCGCCGCGCAACCGTGGTAGTCGCCGCCGACGCGGTGCGCGATGCCGGCGGTGCCTCCCCATGGGTGCTGGTCGTGAAAGACCATCGCGCCGTGCGCCAGGCGGTAAAGCTGGGGCTGCGCGGCGACACGCGCATCGAAGTCCTCGAAGGCGCCGCACCGGGCGAACTCCTGATTCCCGCCATGCATGGCGCGATCGAACCCGGCGACCGCGTGCGCATTGCCGCGCCGGACGCATCCGGACCGCAGTGAGCCCCTGGCTGCCGTTCGAGTGGATTGCCGCGCTGCGTTTCATGCGCGAAGGCCGCACCCAAACCACGCTCATCGTCACGGGCGTGGCGCTGGGCGTGGGTGTGATCGTGTTCATGTCGGCGCTGCTCACCGGATTACGGGCCAACATTTTCCAGCGCACCCTGTCAGCCTTGCCGCAGATCGTGGTGTTGCCCGCCGACCGCGTCGCGCGCCCCTTGCGCGGCGATGCTGCGGGCACCGGCGCTGTGCTGCTGCAGGCCCAGGCACAGCGGCTGCGCTCGCTGGACCAGTGGCAATCGGTACGCGAGCGCATCGCACGCATGCCCGGGCTGCTGGCCGTCACACCGGTGGTGAACGGGCCGGGCTTTGCGGTGCGCGGCGAGGCCACGCGCGCGGTTGCCGTGATCGGCATCGAACCGGAGAGCTACGAGAAGATTATTCCGCTTTCGCAGAAGATCGTCGCCGGCCGCTTGCGGCTAGGCAGCGCGGAAATACTGATCGGCACCGAGCTGGCGCGCGTGCTGGGCGCGGGCATCGGCGACAAGCTGCGCCTGTCCTCGGCCAGCGGTGTGGTCGAAGTGCTCAGCATCACGGGGATATTTGACCTGGGTTCCAAGCCCGCCAATGAACGCAACGTGTACATCGCCTTGCACACGGCTCAAGGCCTGCTCGACCTTGTCGGCGGCGTCTCCAGCCTCGACATCGATGTCAGCGATCCTTTCGCAGCCGAGGTCGTGGCGCAAGCCATCCAGGCCGATACCGGATTGAACGCCGAGAGCTGGATAAAGACCAACGCGCAGTTTTTCACCGCGCTTGCCGCGCAGACGCTGGCCAATACCTTGATAAGATTTTTCGTGGCGCTGACCGCGGCGCTGGGGATTTCCAGCGTGCTGGTGGTTTCGGTGGTGCAGAAATCCAGGGAGATCGGCATCCTGCGCGCCATGGGCGCCTCCCGCGAGCAGGTGCAGCGCATTTTCCTCATACAGGGAGGGGTGATGGGGCTGGGCGGCTCGGTACTGGGCTGCCTGCTCGGCTGGTTGTTCCTGGTGGCCTGGCGCGGCATGGCGAGGAATCCGGACGGCACGCTGCTTTTTTCCATCGATATCGAACCGTCGCTGTTCGCGCTGGCCGCGGCGGGCGCCACGGTGATCGGCACGCTGGCGGCAGTGGTCCCCTCGCGCCGGGCGGCGAGGCTCGACCCGGTGGAGGCTATTCGTGGCTGAGCGCGCGCCACTGCTGCGACTGGAGGGCGTGTGCAAGTCCTATGCCGTCGGAACCCGGGCGGAGACCGAGGTGTTGCACGATATCGATCTTGAAATCCGGCAGGGCGAATTCGCCGCGCTGATCGGCCCTTCGGGTTCGGGCAAGAGCACCTTGCTCAACCTGATCGGCCTGCTCGACCGGCCCAGCGCCGGGCATCTGCATATCCTGGGCAATGAGACCAGCGCGATGAAGGAAGCGGAACTCACCCGCCTGCGTGGACAAAGCATCGGTTTT
>Ga0155956_1069_pt1 | contig 10221 bp, 11 predicted proteins | sample RifCSPlowO2_02_FD_107610 | JGI IMG/M metagenome (GOLD analysis project Ga0155956, IMG submission 107610) | Betaproteobacteria bacterium RIFCSPLOWO2_02_FULL_62_17 | reverse complement strand
AACAGCGTTCCGCGGGAGCAACGCAAGCGCGGGCAATGGACTTCCTCGACCCTGACGGCAGCCCGGCTGGCAGATGTCCCTTCGTCCCTTCAGGTTCCGGTACATGAGGTGGACGGGGCGGATATCGATGCGATGCAGGAATGCTTCGATCGCGTGGTGGCCGAAATACGTGGCGGTGGCGGCCCGCGGTTCGTTGAAGTGCGCTGCACGCGATGGCCGGGCAACAGCATGCCCTGGCCGGCGCTTCCCGGCGGCGAATGGCAACTCGGCTGGGCGCACGGCGGGCAACCTGACGACGCGGACATGGCCGGCTGGATGCCAAGCGATCCTCTCGCGCGGTACCTGCAAAAGCAGATCGAAGCAGGTTCCATGGAGCGCAAGCAGATCGAGGCAATCGATGCGCGCGCGAAGGCCGAAATGGCCGAGGCAGTACGCGCGGCGCTCGACAGCCCGTTCCCCGCGCCGGGCGAAGCCTACAAACACGTCTGGACCGAGAGGAGGCAGGCCCAATGAAGATCAGCTTCGCCGAAGGCCTGGCCAAAGCCATTTACGAGTCCCTGGCCGCGAACCCAAGCGTCGTCTTGATCGGGGGCAGCATCGTCGGACTCAACATGGCTGCGCGCAAGTTCATGGAGCCGGTGGTGCGGGAGTTCTCCGCCAGGATGATGGTCACGCCGGTCTCCGAACTGGCCCTGGCCGGCGCCGGTATCGGCGCCGCAATGTGCGGGCAGAGGCCGCTCGTGGATCTGGGCACGGGCAGTTTCGTTTACCAGGCGTTCGCCCAGGTCGCGAATGAGGCGGCCAATGTCCATTACATGAGCGGCGGGCAGACCAGCGCCCCGGTCACCTTCTATTGCCTGGCCGGAATACGCGGCACCGGCGCAGCGCAGCACTCGCAGCGAACCCAGGCGATGCTGGGCCAGGTACCCGGATTGCAGGTGCTCGTTCCCGGCGGCGCGGAGGACGCCTACGGGCTGATGAAATGGGCGCTGCTGGAAAGCGACGATCCCACCGTATTCATCAGCCATCCGCTGCTGTTCGGGGAGACTTCCGAGTTTGCGCCGGACGCTCCGATGCTGCCCGTGGGCAAGGCGCGCATCCGCTTGGAAGGGCGTGACTTGAGCATTATCGCGAGTTCGGTCACGGTTCCGAGGGCGCTGGCGGCAGCCGCTACGCTGGAGCGCGAACACCGGATTTCAGCGGAGGTGGTGGATCTTCGCAGCATTGTGCCGCTGGACCGGGACACCGTGCTCCAGTCGGTGGCCAAGACAGGACGGGCGGTGATTGCCGACGAATGCCACCGGAGCTATGGAGTGGCCGCGGAAATCGCCGCGACCCTGGCGGAGGAGGGCCTGGCATCGCTGCTGCGCCGGGTGACGGTGCCGGACGTGCCGATCCCCTTCAGCAAGCCGTTGGAAGATGAACTGATCGTGACGGCGGACAAAATCGTCGCCGCCGCGCTGCAGTTGCGCGGCCGCTGAAACGCAGCGGCCGATTGCGGGGGTGGCATGTCCATTGATTTGAGATCCTGGCTGGAAAAGGTCGACGCCCAGGGCGAGCTCGCGCATGTGGACGGCGCGGACTGGAACCTGGAAATCGGCACCATCAACACCCTGCATTCGCGCAGCGAACGATGCAGCGCCCTGCTTTTCGACGGCATCAAGGGTTATCCGAAAGGCCATCGGGTGCTCACCTGCTCGGTGAACAACCTGAACCGGCTGGCGATTGCGATGAACATGCCGCAGGGCGGCTCCGGCATGGATTTCGTCAAAGCCATGCGCGGAAAGCTTTCCGTGTGGGAAAAGACCATGCATCAGTTTCCCCCGCAGGAAGTGGCCAGCGGGCCGGTGCTGCAGAACGTGCGCAGCGGCAAGGACGTCAATCTCTTCGAATTGCCGGTTCCGAAGTGGCACGAAGCCGACGGCGGGAGATACCTCGGTACCGGGGACGCCATCATCACCCGGGATCCGGAGTCCGGGGAAATCAACCTGGGCGCGTACCGGGTCATGGTGCACGACGAGAAGACCACCGGCCTGTACATGTCACCGGGCAAGCACGGCAGAATCCACTGCGAGAAATATCATGCGCTTGGCAAACCCTGTCCGGTCGCGATGTCTTTCGGGCACCATCCGCTCTTGCATCGCGCCGCCGCCACGGAACTGCCCGCGGGCGCCGAGTTCGGGTTCATCGGCGCGGTGCTGGGCGAGCCGGTGAAGGTCATCAGGGAGGAGATCACCGGACTGCCCATCCCGGCGGACAGCGAGATCGTGGTGGTGGGCTGGGTGCCGCCGGACAAGACCCTTTCCGAGGGACCGTTCGGCGAATGGACCGGTTATTACGCGAGCAAGGAGCGCCAGGCGCCGATTGTCGAGGTCGAGCGCATTTACTTCCGCAATGACCCCATCATTCTCGGCGCGCCGCCCGATCGGGCGCCGTTCGATGCGAGCCTCGCCTCGGTGGTCAAGGACAGTGCGGTGCTGTGGGATGCCCTGGACCGCAGCGGCGTTCCCGACGTGCGCGGCGTGTGGGAGAGCGAAGTCGGGCTGCAGCAGTTTGTCGTGGTTTCCATCAAGCAGAGATATCCGGGCCACGCCAAGCAGGTGGGCATGCTCGCCTGCCAGAACCGGCCCCCGGCCTATCACGGGCGCTATGTGATCGTGGTCGACGAGGACATCGACCCGAGCAACATCACCGAAGTCATGTGGGCGCTGACCACGCGCAGCGACCCGGAGAAGGACATCGACATTGTGCGCAGAGCGTGGAGCACGCCGCTTGACACGATGATACGCAAGCCCACCAATGCTTTTTTCAACTCGCGGGCCGTCATCGACGCGTGCAAACCCTATGAGTGGATCGACGAATTTCCGCAAGCGATCAGCACCAGTCCGGAGTGGGAAAAGAAGGTGCGGGCCAAATGGGGAAAAACTCTCGACCTGAAAAGTCGTCGCAAGATCTGGTGACAACCGGCATATCAGAGGACTCATTATGCATCACGATGTTTCGTGGCTGGACACTGCCGGCAGGTTGCTTGTCGTTGCATACTATGTGATGCAGCTCCTGCACGATGTGAGGCCGGGGCCGGCCCAGCAGCATATCGCGCGGCTTAAGGGCTTCAACGTGCCGTTCCCTGCGGCCGTGTTCTGCGCGGCGATCGGCCTCGAACTGGCTGGGTGCGCGCTGTTGCTCACCGGATGGCACGTCGAGATCGGTATCTACTTCCTGATCGTTTTCACCGTGGTCGCATGTGGAATTTACAACCGCTCATGGCTCGTGCAAACGCAGGTAGGGCGATTTTTCAGCCCGAGGCTGCTCGGCGCCGAGTCTGCGGTCCTCGGTGTGCTGCTGCTTCTTCTCGCCAACGTCCGGTGAGTCGCTTGCGGCACGGCTTGCACGCCGGGCAGGCCCCTTACGTAGGAGAACCGCCATGATTCGAAGCCTTGCTCTCTATTCTGTCGTCTTCGCCATCGTTGCAGCGGCCGCGTCGCAGGCAACCGCGCAGACGTATCCGAGCCGACCGATTCGCGTCATTATCGCGAGCCCACCCGGAACCTCGGTCGATAGCGTGATCAGGCCCAGTGCTCAGGAATTGGGACTGCGGCTGGGGGGGCAGCCGGTCATCATTGAAAATCGCGCCGGCGCAAGCGAAATCATCGCCCAGGAGGCGTGCGCCAAGTCCTCGCCTGACGGCTACACGCTTTGCCTGGTTTCCAAGGACGGCATGTCCTACAACCCGCATCTGTACGCCAAACTTCCCTACGATGCCGACAAGGACTACCAGCCGGTCACGCACCTTTTCTTCATGACCTCGACGCTTGCCGCTTCCGCTTCCTTGCCGGCCGGTTCGGTGAATGAGCTGCGTGCCTTGGCGAGCGCCAAACCCGGCGCGTTCAACTTCGGGACGCGGGGCGCAAATTCGAATCAGGACGTGTTCCGTCAGTGGCTCGGCATCCAGTGGAAAACGGAATTCGTCGGCGTACCCTACAAGGGGCAGAATTTCCTGCTGAATGCACTGGCCGCGGGGGAGGTCCACCTCACGCTCGGCAGCTTGGGCACCATCGCCGGTCTGGTGCAGAGCGGAAAGGCCAAGTTGCTCGCGATGGAGCGATCCAAGCGCCACGCACAGATGCCTGAAGTTCCGACCTTCGCCGAGGCGGGATTCGAAGCCTGGCCCGGCAGGCCCTTCTGGGGCATTGTCGTGCCGGCCGGAACGCCCGGCGCGATCGTCGGCAGGCTCAATGCGGAGTTCGTCCAAGTCTTTCGCGAGACGAAATTCCAGCAGCTATTGGAAAAGCAGTACTTTGAATCCGCAGTTGGCACGCCCGAGGAGTTTGCGAGCTTTCTCAAATCCGACCGGGAACGCATCGGGCTCCTGGTCAGGGCATTCAATATTCCTCGTCAATAGGAGCGGCGCACTGCCGACTGGAAGCCAGGGAACCCACCATGAACTTCGCTACTTCGTGGCTCGACGCGGCCGGGCTGCTGCTGATCGTCGCCTACTATCTGCTGCACCTGCTGCACGACGTGAAGCCGGGACCGACCCAACATCACATCGGGATGCTGAGGGGTTTTGGCGTGCCTTTCCCTGCGGTCGCGCTCCGGGTGGCGTTTGCCTTCGAACTCACCGGGTGCGTGCTGTTGCTCACCGGGTGGCATGCCGATATCGGCATCACTATTCTGATCGCGTTCACCGTCGTGGCGAACGCGCTTTACAACCGCTATTGGACGATGGAGGAACCGTTTCGGCGCGAATGCTGCCGGCTGCTGCTCGGGGCCAACACCGCGGTCCTTGGTGGACTGTGCCTGCTTCTAGAAAACGTACGCTGATTCTTTCTGATCTTTTCAGGAGGCAGCGCGACGCCCGATAAGCGAATATCGGCAGGCATATTTTCCCGTAATATGGCGCGCTTCGACACTGCAAAATCCGGGGAGAAAATTGAACCATGCCTGATGAGGGACTCAGTGCCGCGCAAATCATCGCGGCGCTCAAGCAAGCGGACATCCGCTTCGTCGTCGCGCTGCCGGACCGAACCACTTCGGAGCACCTGCTCAAGCCGATGCTGAATGACCCGGATTTCCAGGTGGTACAGGTATGCAAGGAAGACGAGGGCCTGTCGATCTGCGCAGGTCTATACAGCGCGGGACATCGCTCGCTCATGATGATGCAGTACACCGGTTTGCTCGACTCCATCAATGCATTGCGCGGCGTCGCCAAGGAAGGCAGGAATCCGGTTTGCATGCTGGTGGGCCTGCTGGGCAAGGAACCCGGGGTTCCCCCGAAGCAATCGGCGCGCTATGGATTGCGCATCGTGGAACCGGTGCTGGACGCCATGGATGTCCCGCACCACCTGGTGGAACAGGGCGCCGACATCGGGAGAATTCAACCGGCGATAGACAAGGCTTATGCCGAATCGGCCCCGGTCGTGCTGCTGATTGGAGCGTCGCCACGATGATGAAGCGCGATGATTTTCTGACGGTTCTGGCCCGTCACCGCAAGGACGAAGTGGTCGTGGCGGTCTACAGCGCGGCGCAGGAGTTGATACAGATCGCGCCGCACCCGCTTAACTATACCTTCACCGGCGCGATGGGGCAGGGGTCCTCGCACGCCCTGGGATTGGCGTTGGGACGGCCGGACAAGCGCGTCATTGTTCTCGATGGTGATGGCAGTCTGCTGATGAATCTGGGTTCGCTGGTTACGATCGCGCATGCTGCGCCGGGCAATCTGCTCCACTGCCTGTGCCGCAATGGCAGCTACGAGACCAATGGCGCCGTTCCGATCCCCAACCGCGACAAGCTCAGTTTCACCGCGCTTGCCGCGGCGGCAGGGTATCGGCAAGTGCATGCCGTTTCCGCGCTCGATGAATGGGATCGCCGCCTGCCCGAATTCATCCGCGCGCAAGGGCCGGTATTTGTCGATATCGAGATGGAACGGGGCGCAAGCTACCCCGAGGATTTTGAGCGCCTCTATGATCCTGCTTGCCGCGATGCTTTTCGCCAGGCACTAAAGGACTCAACATAACGCGGCGCGCCGGTTTTGCTGGTAAATTGTGCGCTCAATGCAGTCCCACTTACGGATCAAGCAGCGCTAATGTCAGATTCGAAAAATTGGTCATTCCCTCCCAATCTGCAGCCTGATCCCGAGGATTTGAGCGGCGACCTGGACAAGGTCCTGAATGCGGTGGTGGCGCTGCGCGCCGAGATTCCCGAAGACGCTTTCACTGCCTCGTTTTTGGGCACCGAGCGCAGCGGCAGCGGCGTGGTGATCCGGGAGGATGGTCTGATCCTGACCATTGGCTATCTGATCACCGAGGCGCAGTCGATATGGCTGACAGCCAATGACGGTACGGTAATGCAGGGGCACACGCTGGCCTATGACCAGGCCAGCGGCTTCGGGCTGATCCAGCCGCTGGGCCGCCTGAAATTACCGATGCTCAAGTTTGCCTCCACGGCGACTATCGAGGCGGAAGACGATGTCTTCGCCATCGCCTACGGAGGACGCCATCACGCGCTCAAGGCCAAGCTGGTCGCCAAGCGCGAATTTGCCGGCAACTGGGAATATGTTTTGGATGAGGCGCTTTTCACCACGCCGGCGCATCCGCATTGGAGCGGCGCCGCGCTGGTCGATGAATATGGCCGGCTGCTGGGCATCGGTTCCCTGCTGGTCCAGGAGGCACGGGAGGAAGGGCAATCGCTTCAAGGCAACATGTTCGTGCCCGTGGATATATTGAAGCCTATCCTTGATGAACTGCTCAAGTTCGGCAAGACTTCGGGGCCTGCCAGGCCGTGGCTCGGCCTGTATGTGGCGGAATCGGATGGACACCTCGTGGTCAGCGGCGTAACCGATGGCGGACCTGCGGCGCGCGCGGGAGTGCGGCCGGGAGACGTGATTATCGGCGTGGCCGGAGAACGGCCGGAGGGCATCGCGGACGTTTTTCGCCGCTACTGGGGCTTGGGCGCGGCCGGCGTGGAAGTGCCACTGAGCCTGCTGCGCAGGGGAACGCGCAACGATATCGTGGTGCGCTCGGCCGAGCGCAATTCGCTGCTCAAAAAGCCGTCTCTGCATTGAGCGGCATCTCACCTGCCGGTTCGCGGCATTGCGTGGTCCTTGATACCAACGTGGTGCTGGATTTGCTGCAATTTCGCGATCCGCGGGTGGCCGGTCTCGCCAACGCCTTGCTTGATGGCAGGGTGCGGGCGTTGACGGATTCGAGATGCGCCGCCGAGCTCGAGCGAGTGCTGTCTTATGCCGCGTTTTCGCTCGATCAGGCCGCGCGGGCGGAGGTGATGCGGCAGTACCGCGCAAGCGTGGCGGACAGCGGCTTGACCGAGGCCGAGGATGCCAGGCATTTGCCAAGCTGCAGCGATCCGGACGATCAAAAATTTCTCGAATTGGCCTGGCGCACGGGCGCCGATTTACTGACGCGTGACAAGGCGCTGCTCGGCCTGCGGCGCGGGTTCGCGAAACTGGGAGGGGGAAGGATAGGCAAGCCTGAAGAGTTGTACCCCCATCTCCTTTCGGCAATCCGCTTAGCCTAAAAGTCATATCAGCACTCTCCGATCTGGGGCATAATTTCGCCTCCGCGCCGCGGAAAAAACACCGCGGCAGCACGTTTCGCGGTCCGTCACATCCAATGGAGACTTGAATGGCAAAAATTCCCAGCGTCTTGCACGAACCCATCAAAAATGCGTTTCCGGCCGGTAATGTGTGCCTGGTGGGCACCGTATTACCCAACGGTTTCGCCCAAATTAGCCCGCGCGGCAGCGTGCAGGTTTTCGACGACGAACATTTGATGCTGTGGGAACGCGGCAAGGGAACGACCACCGAAAACATGCAGGATGGCTCGAAAGTGACTGTCTTTTTCCGTGACCCCAAGCTGCGCGTACCAGGCGTATTGCCCTCGGGCGGCGTGGCGCGCTTCTACGGTACCGCAAAAATTTACAAAACCGATCCCATCCGCGAGCAAGTCTGGGAGAAACTGATCCAGGTGGAGAAGGACCGGGATCCGGAGAAGAAGGGATTTGCGGTTCTCATCAAAGTGGAGCGTGCGGAAGACCTCGGCGGCAAGCCGCTCACCATCTGATATTTGCACCAGAAACCAGGGAAAGAGATTCGCCAATGATCATCGATTGTCACGGCCATTACACCACCGCCCCCAAGGAACTGGAAGCGTATCGCAAGAGCCAGCAGGACGGGCTCAAGGATCCCAAGCATGTCCCCTCGAAGGGCAAGCTCAATATCAGCGACGACCAGATTCGCGAGAGCCTGGAGGGCGCGCAACTGAAGATGCAGCGCGAGCGCGGCTCGGACATGACGATTTTCTCGCCGCGCGCCGTCGGCATGGGACACCACATCGGCAACGAAACCACCAGCAAGAACTGGACCGAGCATTGCAACGAGCTGATCCACAGGGTCGTTGGCTTATATCCCACGAATTTCGTCGGCGTCTGCCAATTGCCGCAATCTCCGGGCGTGCCGCCGAAGAACTGTATTCCGGAACTCGAGCGCTGCATCAAGGAGTTCGGCTTCATCGGCCTGAACCTCAACCCCGATCCCGCGGGCGGCATGTGGACCGATCCGCCGCTGTTCGACCGCTGGTGGTATCCGATTTACGAAAAAATGGTGGAACTGCAGGTTCCGGCGATGATTCATGTGAGCGGATCCTGCAACCCGCATTTCCATGCCACCGGCGCCCACTACATCAACGGCGATACCACCGCCTTCATGCAGTTTTTGACGTCCGACATCTTCAAGGATTTTCCGGCTTTGAAGTTCATCATTCCGCATGGAGGCGGCGCGGTGCCGTATCACTGGGGCCGCTACCGTGGGCTTGCACAGGACATGAAGCGCCCGCCGCTCGAGGAACTGCTGCTCAACAATGTCTACTTCGACACCTGCGTCTATCACCAGCCCGGTATCGACCTGCTCACCAAAGTCATTCCGGTGGACAACATCCTGTTCGCCTCGGAGATGGTGGGCGCGGTGCGCGGCGTCGACCCCCGCACCGGGCACAATTACGACGACACCAAACGCTATATCGACAAGGTGGAGTGGCTGAGCGCCTCAGACAAGGAAAAAATCTTTTCTGGAAATGTCAAAAAGGTTTTCCCGCGTTTCAAGGGATAAGCGCGACGCCCCCCGGACGCCGCGCCCGGGCTTAGCCGCCCACACCGGGCGGCGGCTGGAAAAAGATAGGGGGGGGGGTGAACGGGCTGGTGGATGCAGGCGGCGCCGGAGTGGGCGCAGCCGCAGGGCCTGCCGGCGCGGGCACCGGCGCGGCACCGGACACCACGCCTGCCGGCGCTGCTGCCGCCGGTTTTGCCGGCCCGCCCGGAAAGCCGCCGCCTGCCGGCGGCTTGAAGGTCACGCCAGGCGCAGGCGCCGGCGAGGCGCTGACCCCGGTCCTCAGGTTGGTCTCGGGTCCGGACCAGTATTCCGCCAGATCGGCGCTCGGGCGCTCGAGCCGCCGCAGGATGCGCGGCGTGATGGAAAGCAGGATCTCGGTCTTCTCGGTATCGCTCTTGTTGCTGGAGAACAGCCGGCCAACCACCGGGAGTTCACCGATTCCCGGCAGCTTGTTGACATCCTCGCGCTCGGTATCGGTAATCAGCCCGGCAAGAATCTGCGTCTCGCCGTCCTTGAGGGTGAGCGTGGTGTTGGCGTTGCGGGTGCCCACCTGATAGGCAATCGAGCTTCCTACCGAGACCTCCTTTCCGAGCGTGCTCACCTCCAGGGCGATCTTGATCATCACCTCGTCGTCCATGACCTGGGGTTCGACTTCGAGTTTGATGCCGACCTCGAGATAGTTCACCGCCTGGGTGCTGAGAGCGAGCGTGGTACTGACGCTGGTGGAGATCACCGGCACCCGGTCGCCGACGTGGATCTTGGCTTTCTCCCGGTTGCGCACCCGGATGCGCGGATTGGAGAGCACGTTCACGGTATTGTAGAAATTCTTCAGGTTGAGGGCCACGATCGACTGCAGCCCGGTGACATTGACGCCGCTGGAGTCGAGGTTGTTCAGGGCCTGCAGGGTGATCGGGTTGGCGATGCCGAAAGAGACCTGGTCGGGGAATCGCGGGCCCAGTACGCTGTTCTTGATGCGTCCGACTTCGAGAATCTCGACCTCCAGCATCACTTCCGACTCCACCTGGTCGTGCGCCGCGATCAGCCGTTCGGCGAGGCGGATCGCCTCCGGGGTGTCGCGCATCACCAGCACGTTGCGCTTC
>Ga0155956_1135_pt2 | contig 10253 bp, 10 predicted proteins | sample RifCSPlowO2_02_FD_107610 | JGI IMG/M metagenome (GOLD analysis project Ga0155956, IMG submission 107610) | Betaproteobacteria bacterium RIFCSPLOWO2_02_FULL_62_17 | reverse complement strand
AGGGGGCGAAGGCCCCCTTGTTCGGTACTTCCTGAATCCTTACCAGTCGTACTTCCCGCGCCGGTAGATCAGGAAATAAACCAATGCTACCAGCACGCTGCCGCCGGCGATATTGCCCAGGGTGACCGGCAGCAGATTGGCGCCAAGGCCGGTCCAGTCGAGACCTTCGGCCGCCTGGGGCACGCTGCCGCGCAGCAGAATGCCCAATGGAATAAGGTACATGTTGGTCACGCTGTGTTCGAATCCCGCCGCGACAAACGCCGAGACCGGGAGGATGATCGCGACAATCCTGTCGGTCACGCTTCTTCCGGCCATGGCGAGCCACACCGCCAGGCACATCAGCAAGTTGCACAACACACCCTTGAAAAAAGCCTCCACGAAGGAGAGCGACGTCTTGGCGGCCGCGATTTTCACGTATTGCAGACCGATCGCGCCGCCGTTCAATTCGGCGTGCCCCGACCAGTACACGATCAGCACAAGACCCATCGCGCCCACCGCATTGGACAGATACACCACCAGCCAGTTGCGCAGCACCTCCGCGGTCGTGATGCGCCGGTCCGCCCAGGCCATCACCAGCAGGTTGTTGCCGGTGAAAAGGTCCGCGCCGGTGATCACCACCATGACGAGGCCCAGCGAAAAGACCACGCCACCCAGCACGCGCTGCGCCGCGAAGCCCATGCTGGCGTCGCTTGCGACGATGACGTAATACATCGCCCCCAGGCCGATAAAGCCGCCGGCAACGATGCCGAGCATGATGGTGGGCAGCAAAGCCATGCGCGCCTTGGTAACGCCCACGGACTCGATCTTCTCGGCGATTTCTCTGGAGGAGTAAGCGTCGGAGCCGAAAATCGTGGGTGTGGCCATGGGATTATCGGGCGAGGCGGGAGGCCGCCGCGCCAGCGTTTATCTGACGACCAGGACCGGTACTTTGGAGCGCGTCAGCACTTTGGTGGTCTCGCTGCCGATCAGCAATCCTGACAGGCCGCGTCTTCCATGCGAGGCCATGACGATCAGATCGCATTTGCGGTCGCGGGCACTGCGGACGATAGCCTCCCACGGATGCTCATCGGTCACGCTCAGGGTTGTGCAACTCACCCCCGCCGCGCGAGCCGCTATCTCGATCTTATCGAGCGCGGCCTTTGCCGTCTTCGCGCTGACCTTGCGATATTCGGCCGGAGAAAAGACCACTACCGGGGCTATTTCGTATCCGGAGATTGCCAGATTGTAAGGAGGCAGGACATGCAAACCGGTGAGCTTTGCGCCGACCACGGCCGCGAGTTCCGCCGCGCTTCGTATAGCCTTGTCCGAAAGCCGTGTGCCGTCGGTGGGCACCAGTATGTGCTTGTACATGGAGTTCCTTTTTCAAGCGACCGCGCTTTGGATTCACTGTAGCGCCGGTCCCCAGTCCGGTATTGATCAAGGTCAAGACGGCCGGCCGCCGCGGATACATGATAGACGCACAAATCACTGTCGCAAAGGAAAGGAGACGCTTGTGTCGGGCCGCCGGCAGCGCTTGCCGCATGTATTGATGCTTGGAATTGCGACGGTTTTCTGCGCGCAATCGGTCACCGCGCAGGACGCGGCGCATGGCCGTGAATTGTATGAAACGCATTGCGGCGGTTGCCATTTTGAGCGGATTCATGAGCGCGATCGCGCCAAGTCACGGGTGCAATCGCTGCAGGAACTGCGCTTCCAGGTCGGGCGCTGGTCGGCGCAGACGGGCCGGTCGTTTTCCGCCGGGGACCTGGCGGATATCGTCGACTATCTGAACCGCACGCATTACCGCCTGGAGAAATGAAGCCACGAGGCCAGCCGCTGCATTGGCCTTGGTAAATTCGCCCCGGCCAGTCGCCATGGCGCGCTTTACCCGGGTCTGATCAGGGTGCCGCGGCGACCCTCCAGGATCACCGCAGCGTCTTCCATAAGGCCGATTCCCGCCAATGCGCCTCCCGCCTCGACGAAGCGGCAGGCGGCCTCGACTTTGGGGCCCATGGAGCCGGGGGCAAAACGGTGATTGCGCAATGTGCCGGGTTCCGTGGCGCGGAGCGGCCGCGCTTCTGGCGATTCCCAGTCAAGATAAACCGCGTCAACGTCGGTGAGCAACAGCAGCGCGTCAGCGCCCAGCTCGCGCGCGAGCAGCGCGGAGCACAAATCCTTGTCGATCACGGCCTCCACGCCGTGGAAGCTGCCGGAAGGCAGCGCGCATACCGGGATGCCGCCGCCACCCGCGCAAATGACGATGGCCCCGGCATCCAGCAACAGGCGGATGGCATTGAGTTCCAGGATGCGTAAAGGCTCCGGGGAGGGCACCGCCCGGCGCCAGCGGCCGCCATCGGGCATCATTTTCCAGCCCAGCAGTCCTTCCAGTTCGCGTGCGGCGCCGCTGTCATAAGGCGGACCGATGGGCTTTGCCGGGTTCGAGAAAGCCGGGTCCGCCGGATCGACTTCGACCTGCGTGAGCAGGGCAACAACTTCCCGTCCGGGCAGATGATTGCGCAGTGCCTGTTCGATCACATAGCCGATCATGCCCTCGGTTTCGGCATCGAGCAGATCAAGCGGATCGGCGCCGCCCGAACCGGCTGCCTGCGATTGCTGCGCCAGCCAGCCGACCTGCGGGCCGTTGCCGTGCGTCACGACCATCGCATGTCCCTGCCGGGCAAGCGCCGCAAGCGCGCGTGCCGCATGATCGGTGTTGGCCTGTTGCGTCCTGGTATCGGGACGCTCGCCACGCTTGAGCAGGGCATTGCCGCCCAGCGCGGCGACGATTCTCACCGCTGCCGCGCGCGCGGGCCTGCGCGCGGGTCCTTTACGAAGCGCTGGACTTCGTCCCAAAGTCCCGGCGCGTCCATCTCCGCGAATTCATAGCGTGCCCGCACCATCGGTTTCGCATTGCCTAGCAGCGCGCCCAGATCGACCGGCGTGCCGCTCACCACGATGTCGGCTTCGCTGCGCTCGATGGTCGCGCGCAGCGCCGCTATCTGGGCCGTGGAATAGCCCATCGCGGGCAGCACCGCGCCGATGTGCGGATACTGCGCGTAGACCGCCGCGATTTCGGGCGCGGCACTGGCGCGCGGATCAACAATCCGGGCCGCGCCGGCGCGCGTGGCGGCGATAAATGCCGCGCCATATGGCATGCCGCCGTGCGTGACCGTCGGTCCATCCTCGATGGCGAGGACGCGCTTTCCCCGGACCGCATTCGCGTCGTCCAGCGTAACGGGTGACCCGCCGCGAACGATGACCGCGCGCGGGTTCAGCGTGCGGGCGCTTTGCATGACGCGGTGAACATCGGCATCGGCGGCTGCGTCCGCTTTTGCCACGACCACTACGTCGGCCATGCGAAGCACCGCTTCGCCGGGATGGAAGGCTGACTCGTCGCCAGGCCGCAGTGAGTCCAGCAGCGCGATATGCAGGTCCGGATTGACAAAGGGAAAATCGTTGTTGCCCCCGTCCCAAAGGATGAGGTCGGCTTCAGCCTGCGCGCGCGCGACCACTTCGGCGTAGTCGACGCCGGCAAAGACGATGTTGCCCGCGGCCAGGTGCGGCTCGTATTCCTCGCGCTCCTCCAGCGTGCAATGAGCGGCATCCAGGTCCGAGCGCGTGGCGAAGCGCTGCACCCGCCCGGCCTCGAGATCGCCGTAGGGCATCGGATGACGGATGATTGCCGCGCGCAGCGTCAATTCGCGCAGCCGGCCCGAAAGATAGCGAACCGTCTGCGATTTGCCGCAGCCGGTGCGCACCGCCGAGACCGCGATGACCGGCACGCTGGCCTGAATCATGGTGTGTTCGGGCCCCAGCAGCACAAAGTCCGCTCCCGCGGCGAGCGCGCGCGAAGCCAGATGCATGACCTGCTGATGCGTCACATCGCTGTAGGCGAAGACTACGCGCTCGGCCTGAGAGTCGCGAAGCAAGCTGTCGAGACCGCTTTCCGCGACGATGGGAATGCCTTCGCGGTACAGCGGTCCGGCCAGCGCGGCCGGATAGCGGCGATTGGCGATGCCCGGAATCTGGGTCGCGGTAAACGCGATGACCTCGGTGCCGGGGTCATCGCGATACACAAGATTGAAATTGTGGAAATCGCGGCCTGCCGCGCCGAGGATCACCGTGCGGATTCGGTGTTTTGCCGCCATCATTACCGCCGGCGCGGCACCGCGTTTTTGCCCCGATTGTTCATGGCTCAAGAGTACGCCGGCTTTAAGCCGCTGCTTTGACTCATGTCAATCCGGCACGGCAGGCAGCGCAGATACTCTGGACGAAATCAGGGTATCCCAATGAACAGGCATTCTCGTTGGTGGCCGGGCGCCGGCCGTGGCGCGGTGATTGCCGCCTGCATGGTGGCATTTTGCGCCGCTACGGGATTGAAGGGATCCGATGCGCTGGCGCAGGCGGCGCGTTCCGGAGATGCGGGCGCGCAGCCGGCGCAGTCCATAGTGCTTCCGGATTTCACCGCGCTGGTAAAGCGTTACGGCCCGGCGGTCGTCAACGTCAGCGCGATCCGTTATCCCACGGCAGATTCTCCGCGAGTATCAGGCGGCGATCCGCTCGATGATTTTTTGCGGCGTCTGTTGCCGCCCCCACCCGATCAGCGCGGGCCGGAAGCCGGCACTATCGGCTCGGGCTTCATCATCGACGCCGAAGGCTATATTCTCACCAGCGCGCATGTGGTGACAGATGCCGATGAAATCCTGGTAAAGCTCACCGACATGCGGGAGATCAAGGCGCGCCTCATCGGCGTGGACAGGCCCACCGATATAGCGCTGCTGAAGATCGAGGCCAAGGATCTCACCGTTTTGCCCATGGGCGATTCGGGCAAACTGCAGGTGGGTGAGTGGGTGATGGCGATTGGTTCGCCCTTCGGATTCGACAGCAGTGTGACCGTGGGCGTGGTCAGCGCGATCGGCCGCATCCTGCCCGATGAGCAGTACGTGCCGTTCATTCAGACCGACGTGCCGGTCAACCCCGGCAATTCCGGCGGGCCATTGATCAATATGCAGGGCAATGTCGTGGGCATCAACGCCCAGATATTCAGCCGCAGCGGCGGCTACATGGGCATTTCATTCGCCATACCGATCAATCTGGCGATTGAGGTAAAGGAGGATCTGCGCCGGCGTGGCCGCGTCAACCGTGGACGGCTGGGCATCGTCTCGCAGGACCTCACCCCGGCCCTGGCCGAATCGTTCGGGCTGCCAGGTGTTTCCGGGGCGCTGATCAGCGCGGTCGAACCCGAAGGGCCGGCCGGGCGCGCGGGGCTTGAGGCAGGAGATATCGTCGTCTTGCTCAACAGCACGCAGATTTCCAGCGCGACCGACCTGTCGCGCGCGGTGGCCGTAAGCGAGCCGGGCATCACGGTCAGGCTGCGCGCGTGGCGCCGAGGAGCAGTACATGAAATCGAGGCCCGTGTTGGCGAGCTGGCACAGCCGGGTCCCCGGCCGCCGGCGGCTCGCGGCGACGCGCGCACCGAAGACCTGGGTCTGGTGCTGCGCGAACTCAGGCCCGCGGAACAACGCGTATTGCAGGCGCAGGGCCGTCTCTATGTTCAGAGCGCCACGGGACGTGCCGGGCGCGCGGGAGTCATGCCCGGCGATATTATCCTGGGCGTCAACAATGACCGGGTGGACACCGTTCGCGAACTGGAAAAATTGCTGGCCGGCGCGGGCCGCAGCGCGGCACTGCTGGTGCAGCGCGAGGATTCGATCCTGTTTGTCCCGCTGCGCCTCAGGGACGGCTGAGGAATTCCCTACTGCTGGCGCGCGGCCGCGGCGAATCAGACCCCTGAGCGCCGTGTTTCCTGCTCGTGCCGGCGCTCGCGCTCCGCGGAGTCGGCCAGTCCTGTCAACTCATCGGCAAGCAACGACAGCAGGTCGTCCGCGGCGATCACGCCGGTGAGCGCGCCCGAATCATTCACCACCGGCAGGCGGCGCACACCCTTGGTGCGCATCAGCGCCACGGTCTCCGCGATGCCGGCATTTTCATGAATGCATACCACCGAGTCCGCCATGATCTCATTGACGGTGATGGCCGCGGGGTCGAGCCCGAGTGCCGTCACGCTCACCGTGATATCGCGGTCGGTGATGATTCCCACCGGCACCATGCCTCCCTGCGCGCTGTCCTCGACGATCACCAGGCTGCCGACATGGTGCTTGCGCATCAGGCGCGCCGCGTCGATGACGCTTTCGGTTCGGCGGGTGGCGACGACGTCACGTTTGCAGATCGCGCTTATGGTCATGGCGGTTCCCGGTTTTCGGCTTTTCACCCAGTCTGAACACCCACGCGCAGCCGCCGTTGATCCAGATCAAACCCGGCGGCGGGAGTGGCGCCCGCGGCACAAGCGCAAGCCGGCCGGTGGATTCCTTGACGCGGGTCAATGCGTCTGCGCAGGCAATCGCTAGATTGAATCTTGTGCAACGCATTGGACGTGCCGCCATGCCGGAAACCCGCCAACTCGGGGATGAACTCGGCCCCGCAAAAATCATCCAGGTTCAGCAGCCGGACATCGGCCTGCGCGCCGTGCTGGTTATCGACAACGTGGCGCGCGGCCCGGCGATCGGCGGTTTGCGCATGGCGCCGGACGTGAGCGTGGAGGAATGCTTGCGCCTGGCGCGCGCCATGACGCTGAAGAACGCCGCGGCAGGCCTGTCTCACGGCGGCGGCAAATCGGTGCTGTGGGGCGACCCGCGCATGCCCGCGAAGCGGAAGGAGCACCTGATCAGGGCCTTCGCCCATGCGCTGCGCAATGAAACCGATTACATCTTCGGCCCCGACATGGGTACCGACGAAGGCTGCATGGCCTGGATCAAGGATGAAATCGGCCGCGCAGCCGGCTTGCCGGCCGCGCTGGGCGGCATCCCGCTGGATGAAATCGGCGCCACCGGCTGGGGGCTGGCGCAGTGCGCCGAGGTTGCCGCGCCTTATTGCGGACTCGATCTCAAGGGCGCGCGCGTGGCCATGCAGGGATTCGGCGCGGTGGGCCGGCACGCGGCGCGCTTTCTGGCGCAGCGCGGTGCGCTGCTGGTGGCTGCTTCGGATACCTCGGCGACCCTGCACGACCCCGCCGGGCTCGATGTGGAGCAGCTTGCGGCCGTCAAGGCCGGCGGCGGCAGCTTCGCCGAACAGCCGCGCGGACAGAAACTTGCGCGCGACGCGGTGATCGCGGTGGATGCCGATATCCTGATCCCCGCGGCGCGCCCCGACGTGGTGCGCGAAGAAAATGCCGCTTCGGTGCGCGCCCGCCTGATGCTGCAGGGCGCGAATATTCCCTGCACCGAGGGTGCCGAGAAAATGCTGCATCAGCGCGGCGTGATGCTGGTTCCGGACTTCATCGCCAACGCCGGCGGGGTGATCTGCGCGGCGCTCGAGTATCGCGGCTCGACCCAGGCGGCGGTGTTCGAGACCATCGCCGAGAAGATCCGCGCCAATACCGCGCAGGTGCTTGCCGCGGTGAAACAGAAAAATATTCTGCCGCGCCAGGCCGCGGTGGAACTGGCCGCCGCACGGGTGCGCGCTGCCATGGCGTATCGCCGTTTTTCAATCATGTAAGGGGCCTGCCGCCATGCTGCGCATACGCTTGCATGGACGCGGCGGGCAGGGCATCCGCACCGCCGCACAGATTCTGGGCAGTGCCTTGTTCGCCGAGGGTTTCGAAGTCCAGGACGCGCCGCGCTATGGCGCCGAGCGGCGCGGCGCGCCCATCGTGGCCTACGTGCGCGCCGCGCATGCGCCGATTGACGAGCGCGGCACGATTGCGAATCCCGACCTGGTGCTGGTTGCCGATGCCTCGCTGTTCCAGGTGCCCACGGCCGGCGTTCTGCAGGGCATCGGCGCCCGCGTGGCCTTGCTGATCGCCACCACCGAGGATGCGGCCGTGTGGCGCGCGCGGCTGGCCCTGGCGGGACCCATTTTCAGTTTCGATCCGGGCGCGGACCCCGCGCATGCCGCAACGGCGCTGGTTGGCGCCGCGGCGCGCATGCTCGGCGTCATCAGGCGGGAAATTCTCGGGGCGGCCCTGGGCGAGGAACTTCGCGGGCTGGATGTGCACAAGCAGCGTTCCAGCCTGATGCGCGCCTTGGAAGCCTACGACGCCTTCGGCGTTCATGGCGGCGCGGTCGGCGAGGCCGCTGACGCTTCGGCGCGGGACTATACGGCGCCGCAATGGATCGACATGTTTCTCGATCCGGTCAGCATCGCCGCGCCCGACCTGCACGCGTCGGCGACCAGCGTGCAGGTGCGCACCGGTGCCTGGCGCACGCGGCGGCCGGTCATCGATTATGCGCATTGCCATCGCTGCTCGTGGATCTGTTCGACGCTTTGCCCCGACAGCGCGATTGCCGTCGATGCCGATCGCACGCCGCGCATCGACTATGACCACTGCAAGGGCTGCATGGTTTGCGTCACGGTGTGTCCCGCGCATGCGATCTCGGCGGCGCCGGAACCTCGCGGTGAATCGCCGCCGGCCGCTCTGCCCGGGGTGGCCGCTTGAACCGCGTACTGCTCACCGGCAACAGCGCGGCTGCCTGGGCAGCGCGCCTGGCCGCGGCCGATTACGTGCCGGCATTTCCCATCACGCCGCAGACCGGCATCATCGAGTCGCTGGCCGGATGGATCGAAAGCGGTTCCATGCCGGCCCGGCTGGTGATGTTCGAATCGGAGCATTCCATGCTCGCCGCCGCGGGCGCCGCGGCGGCCACCGGGGTGCGCGTATTCACCGCGACCTCCAGCCAGGGCCTGCTCTATGCCATGGAAATGCTCTACGCCACCGCGGGCTGGCGCGCGCCCTTTGTGATGGTCAATGTGTCGCGCGGGGTGGCCAGTCCGGTGACGCTCGAATCCGACCACAACGACATCCTCGCCGCGCGCGACAGCGGTTTCCTGCAGATCCACTGCGCCACCTGCCAGGAAGTGCTCGATGCGGTGCTGATCGCCTATTGCCTGGCCGAGGATGCGCGCGTGCGCCTGCCGGTGCTGGTGAACCAGGACGGTTTCTTGCTCTCGTTCACGCGCGAGCCGGTTGCCCTGCCGGATGCCGGCGCAGTCGCGCGTTTCCTGCCGGCCTTCGATTCCATGGGCATCGAGTTCCGCGCCAGCCGGCCGATATCGCAGGCAGTGGCCGTGCTCGGCGGATCGCCTTACTCCTATTTCCGCTACCAGATGCAACTCGCGCTGCAGGGGGCGGCCGGCGTCTACGATGAAGTGGCACAGGCTTTCGCAAGCGAGTTCGGCCGCAGCTATCCTCAGGTCGAGGCCTACCGGTGCGAGGATGCCGAGGTGGTGTTCTTCATGACCGGGGCCTTCTCCACCCGCGCGCGGGCGGCGGTGGATCGCCTGCGCGAGGCCGGCCAGCGTGTCGGCCTGGTGCGGCCCAGGCTGTTTCGTCCGTTCCCGGCCGCGCAACTGCGGAGGTTGATGAGCGGCCGCCGCGCGATCGCCGTGCTTGACCAGAATATTTCGCTGGGCAAGGGCGGAGTGCTGGCGACGGAGCTGGCCTCGGTGCTTTACGGCATGCCGGAGGCCCCGCTGATCGCCGAGTTCATCGGCGGGCTGGGCGGACGGGATATTGCCCCGGAGGAGTTTTACCAGATGGCGAAGGTGGCGCTCGATGCGGCCGACAGCGGCATTACACCTGCGCCGCGAATGCTCTACACCGAGACGGAAATGCGCGAGATGAGAAAGCTGCAGAGCATAGCGATTGCCGAGCGGCATGAATTGCGGGGCGCGCCATGAGCGGCGCCGTGATCGGCGGCATGAAGGATCTTCCCTCGGCGCATCTGCTGGGCGCCGGCACCGGGCTGTGCGCCGGCTGCGGCGGCATGGAAGCGCTGCACCAGATCTACGACTTGCTCGGGCCGAAGACCGTGTTCGTCAACGCCGCGGGCTGCATGACCATGCTGGCGAGCTATCCGTTTACGCCGTTTCGCGGCGGCTGGCTGTACACCGCCATGGCCTGTGCGCCGGCGGGCGCGCAAGGGGTGCGCGATGCGCTGGACATTCTGGCGGCCAAGGGACGCATGCAGGCCGAAGAGGACATGACGGTGGTGGTGCTGGCCGGGGACGGCTCCACCTACGGCATGGGACTCTCGGCAACCTCCGCGGCCATCGAGCGCGGTCTGGATTTCATATATTTGTGCTATGACAACGAGGGTTACGGCAACACCGGCCAGCAATCCTCCGGGGCTACGCCGCACGCTGCGCGCACCGCCGACAGCGCGCGCGGCTGGTCGGGCGCGAAAAAGGACCTGTTTGCGATCTGGGCGGCACACCGC
>Ga0155956_1315_pt2 | contig 10331 bp, 11 predicted proteins | sample RifCSPlowO2_02_FD_107610 | JGI IMG/M metagenome (GOLD analysis project Ga0155956, IMG submission 107610) | Betaproteobacteria bacterium RIFCSPLOWO2_02_FULL_62_17 | reverse complement strand
TCACGAAATTGAATTGCTTGCCAGACATGGCGCCTCGGTGGCGCACTGCCCGTCCTCGAACCTGAAACTCGCCAGCGGCTTTGCGCCCATCCACAAATTGCTCGCCGCGGGGGTCAACATCGGGCTGGGCACCGACGGCGCGGCCAGCAACAACCGTCTGGACCTGTTTCAGGAAATGCGCCTGGCAGCCCTGCTGGCCAAAGGCGCCTCCGGTAATCCCCAGGCGATGCCTGCTGCAGCGGCGTTGGAGGCCGCCACGCTGGGGGGGGCCCGGGCCCTGGGTTTGGACAGGACCCTGGGGTCGATCGAACCCGGCAAGGCCGCCGACCTTTGCGCTGTGGAATTCACGTCGCCGGGCCTGCTGCCCTGCTATGACCCGATCTCGCACCTTGTCTATGTCGCCGGACGTGAAAATGTCAGCAATGTCTGGATCGGTGGTAAATTAAGGGTTACGTACGGTGAAATTAGCGGAAACGCCGCTGCCGACATAGACAAAATCGCGAGCTTGTGGCAGGATAAGTTGGTTTTCGAAACAAAAGGTTGAAAAGAGTTGTTGCGAAGACGTTTCGCGCCAAAATCCCATAGCCTTGCACATAATTACCAAAAAACGATTATTAATAGGAATCAGACCAATTCGAAGGGAGTTTCACGATGAATACAACAGCTCAAAAAGGCTCGCTCCTTGCAATGTCGGCCATTGCTCTGTGCGCGGTTTCAGCCGGAGTTTTTGCCCAGACGCCTAACGGCTATCTGCGCGATAGCAGCGGCGCGGTGGTAAGGGCGCAGAACTACGGCACTTGCGTACGCACCGGCTATTGGGCGCCTTCGATGGCCATCGCCGAGTGCGATCCTGATCTTGCGCCGAAACCTGCGGCTAAACCCAAGCCCGAAGCGGTAAAACCCAAACCGAAACCCGAAGCGGCAAAACCAAAACCCGGGGCCAAACCCGAAGCGGCGAAACCGAAACCGAAACCCGCGCCCGTAATCGAAAAGGTTACCCTGCAAGCTGACGCGCTGTTCGATTTCGACAAGGCCGTTGTCAAGCCGGATGCGCGCAAGCGGCTTGATGGCCTTGTTGCCCGAATGAAAGGCGTCAACCTTGAGGTTGTCATTGCCGTGGGTCACACCGACCGCATCGGCAGCGACGCCTACAACCAGAAACTGTCGGTACGCCGCGCCGAGGCGGTCAAGGCCTATCTGGTAAGCAAGGGCGTAGCCGCCAACCGCATCTATACCGAAGGCAAGGGCAAGCGCCAGCCGGTGAAGAACTGCACCGGAGGCGTCTCCAAAGCGCTGATCGCGTGCCTTGAGCCCAACCGCCGCGTGGAAGTCGAAGTGGTCGGAACGCGTGCCGGAGTCGCAAAACCTGAGGCCAAACCCGAGGCCAAACCTGAAGCCAAGCCTGGGGCCAAACCTGAGGCCAAGCCTGCAGCCCGTCGCTGACGTTCAAGGGTACGCGCAGCTAATAATCGCCAGCGCGACAGAAAAAGCCCTGCTTTGGCAGGGCTTTTCTATTTCTGCGGCGCCTGATAGGGTTACATGATTGCCCGGCTCAATTCCCCATGGAAATAAACGCAGATCCCCAGGAACTGGAGAAGTTCGGCGCGCTTGCCCACCGCTGGTGGGATCCTGCCGGCGAATTCGCTCCCCTGCACCAGATCAATCCCCTGCGCCTGGATTGGATCGATCGGTATGCCAAACTGAGCGGCAAGCGGGTGCTCGATGTCGGTTGTGGCGGCGGCATCCTCGCCGAAGCCATGGCCATCCGTGGCGCCAAAGTAAGGGGTATCGACCTGTCGGACAAGTCGCTCAAGGTTGCGCAATTGCATCAGCTTGAATCGCATGTTCCGGTCGAATACGAGGCCATCGCCGCCGAGGCGCTTGCGCTGCGCGAGTCACACTCCTATGACGCGGTCACCTGCCTGGAACTGCTGGAGCATGTGCCCGATCCGCAAAGCACCGTGGCGGCCTGCGCGGCGCTGGCCGCGCCCGGCGGGCAGGTGTTTTTCTCGACCATCAATCGCAACCCCAAGGCCTACCTTTTCGCCGTGGTGGGTGCGGAATACGTTTTGAAACTGCTGCCCAAGGGAACGCACGACTACGAAAAGTTCATACGTCCCGCGGAACTCGCGGGCATGTGCCGCGCGGCAGGCCTGCAAGTGCTCGAGATCCTGGGCATGAGCTACAACCCCTTCACGCGCGCCTATTCGCTGGGGCCCGACACCAGCGTCAATTATCTGATGCGGACGGAAAAGCCCGCCGCGGCATGAACAGCGCCATGCAAGCACCGCAGGCCTGCCGGTGCGGCGGCAACCTACGGCTATCTCGGCAATGGCGAGCAGCCCGACAAGTGGGGCGCGGATGCCCTGATCTCCTCTCCCCTCGAGGTATTGAACTTCCTGGGCTGAACCCTCATCTATGCAATAATGAGGGCTTCAGGCATTCAATGAAGCTGTTCTAGCAGGACACGACAGGGGCCGACTTGGTTTCGACGTGGGTATCGAAGCAGCACAGTGCATACCGAGGGCCAGCCACCTCGTAAATCCAACTGGAAAACCACAAACGCAAACGACGAGCGTTTTGCTCTAGCCGCCTAAAACCGGCTGGACTCTGCACCGGTCTGCTCATGGGCCGGGTCGGCGCAAGCTGACGGCAGAGTCATTATCATGAGCTAAGGTTTCCGTTCGCCGCGAGCGGAAATTCGAAAACCCAGCGGATCGCCGTTTGCCAGCCTGCCGGTTGGCGTGCAAACGGTCAGATCAAACAACCTGGCTAAGTATGTAGTACTGGCTGTGTAGGACTTGCGGACGCGGGTTCAATTCCCGCCGGCTCCACCAAGACATGAAATCCGAGGTATAAAATAAGCCACTGAAATCAGTGGCTTTTTTCTATCGTTCTTACAAAGTTCATACCCTCCTCCGACCTCAGGAGCGGGCTGAATATCCGTGCAGGTTCTCCCGCCAATGCTGCAGGCGTCAAAAGTTGCTATGTCGGTCATGTTCACTTCAGGCAAATCACGATGATCGAATCCAGGGCTTACTGGATAAACGATGGGAGTGACCGTGCATAGAACTTCTGTCGTGATGGTTCTCGCCTGGCTGACGCTGGCCGCCGGCTGCTCAAGACTGCCGGATACCGGCGTCACCTTGCTCAAACCCAAGACTTTGAGCGACCTGCAGGGGCAATTACTCAGTAAGAAACCCGATCTTGAGCAATTCAGATTGCGCGGGCCCTATGCCGTTGTCGTGCAGGAAGACTATGAAATACGCCTGTCCACCACTGAGAGCATCAATACGGATTTGTTTTTGTCTTCCCATGCTGAAAAAGCGCCTCTGGTTGTTTTCCTGCATGGATACGATAACTCGAAGGAAGACCACAGCTATCAGGCCATGCATTTGGCATCCTGGGGAATGCATTGTCTGACTCTTCAGCTACCCAATAACGGTCCATGGGTAAGGAATGGCAGAACCCTGGCGAAACTTGTGGACTTTATTTCCCACTGGCCAGAAATTATCGATAACCGCGTCGACTTGAAAAAAATTATTCTGGTCGGACACTCGTTTGGTGGTTCCTCGGTCGCTGTCGCCCTCGCTGAAGGCGCGCCCGCCATTGGCGGCATTCTGCTTGATCCCGCGGCGATTGGCAGGGACATACCGGTCTTCCTGAGAAAAATCAATACGCCCGTTCTGCTTCTTGGGGCCGACGAGCGCGTCTACTCGGCGCGTGACCGCGATTACTTTTTTCGATTTATTCCCAGTGGCGTTGCCGAGGTCTCCATCAAAGACGCCACCCATGAAGATGCCCAATTCCCTTCTTATTTCGCGCTGACCACGAATGAGTTGCAAGTCACCTTCGTCAGCGCGTTAACCTCGGCCGCCCTCAGTCTTTCCTCCACGGGCCAATTTGACTATGCTTGGGAAGGTTTGGGCGATGCATTGGGAGATGGTAAATTCATTAACGCAAAGAAGAAGTGAGAAGGTAATTATTTACCTACGCGGAGACAGGACCTGCAATGAAAAAAACTGAAACAGGCATATTTGTCCTCTTTATTCTGCAGATCCTGTGCCTGGGGACAGCCCATTCCGCAGATTCACCCAGTGCCACATTCAAGGAAGAACTGTCAAAACAGGAAGAAATCTTTCGGAGCAAGGAAGGACGAGTGCCCGAGGGCTATACCATTGACAGAACGCTTGAGGACTATGCACAGACTCTTTCCTCCGACTTCGACAGCGCATTGGCCAATCTTGGTCCCAAAGATCGATGGCTGGATATCGGAGCCGGCAAGGGCAACGCCATTTTGGATTATTACACTCCAGACTATGACCTGAATCATTTGCAAGGACACGCGCGACGCGGCGAGAAAGCAAAAGCCGTCGCAATTTCCGTCGAAGACCGGAGGACACCCCTTTGGCATCAAACAGCCGCGAGCCTTGTACCCAGTCAAATACAGTATTTCTTCGAAAAACGCGTGCGCGACTATTCGTTGGGAGAACTGGGGCGATTTCAGGTCATTACCGATCTGCTCGGCGGTTTCTCCTACACCGATGAACTTTCAGTATTTCTGGAGAAGGTGCTTGGTTTCCTGGAATTGAAAGGCACTTTTTACACGCTGCTGCAGGATGTAAATTCGCAAGAAGGAACCAATCGGCCGTTCTATGCGAATTCGCCCTACCTGACCGAAATATCAAATGCCGACGATTCCGAAGTGAAGGTATGCGTCTGGCTTAAAAGGATTACCTGCGTGGAGGTCAGTTGCGAACTAAAAGCACAATGGAAACCGCCCATCGAGGTTTATCGTATTCACAAAGTTTGCGATGAGGTTTCCGTTCCTGCGTTAGTGCGGATGCATTACCAGGCAGGCACCCCGCCGGAGCGGCGATATCGATTGAGAAATTGAGCAGGGGCGAATAGTCAGGCTCGGTCCGCCGTGCGCGTCCCCGCGAAGCGGAGTCCCCGCGAAGCGGAGTCCCCGCTCGCGGGCGCCAGCTTACGAGCCGCGCACTAGGCGAATTCCTGGTTCCAGTCGATGGCGGAATTGGGTGTTCTGGCCATAACCTGTTCGACCCACGCCATATGTTCACGTTCCTCGGCCGCCATCTCCGCGGCAAGCGCCGCGAGGGACGGGTCTTGAACCTGCGTGCTGGCCGCCTCGAAGAATTCCTCGGCCCGTCGTTCAGCCGCGAGAGCAATCTGCAGCGCGCTATTCGGTGTGATCAGGCGCAGGACCAATTCATGCGCGGCGGTCTCCGGCGCCGCAGCATCCAGCCACGCATATTCGCCCGGCGCGAGTTGCGGCAGCTTCAGTCCGGCGGCGCGGCGCAGCAATTGCTCCTCGTGTTCGATCTCGAGTTTCGCCAGGCGCAGAAACAATTCGCCGACCTGTTCGTTGCCGAGGTCCAGCATGCGTTGGCCCAGTTCGACGTAACGCGCTGATGCCTCGTGTTCTATTGCAATGGCATGCGCATACAGCTCGGCCGGGCCCTGAAATGCTTTCAGAAGAATGCCCATTTGCGGCCATTCTAGGAGCGTTTTTTCGCTCCATCTTGATCTGGATTAAGAGACATCGATTCGGTCAAAGGCAATCCCAGAAATTTCGCCGGCGCAGGCATATCGGCGGTCCACGTGCCCTTCAAGGGCGGGCCGGAATAGCAGCGTACCCTTCTGAAACCGCGCCGCTCGCCCTCGGGCGGCACGCCTAGATCGCATCGAGTTTCTCCAGCTCGAGGATATCCTCCTCGGAGTAGCCAATGTCGGCCAGAACACTCCGGTTGTGCTCGCCAAGGGTCGGGGCGGCACTGATGTCGGGCCTTGCGCCGTCGAACCGGACCGGGTTGCGCAGCCCCACGACTTGCCCTTCCGTGGGGTGGGTCACCGTGCACAGCGGATCGAGATGCTTCACCTGCGGGTCCTCGAACACTTCCGCCGTGTCATTGACCGGCGCGAAGGGTACATCGTTTGTCTCCAGAAGCCCCATCCAGTGCATCCTGGGCTGCGTGATGAAAACCTCGCCCAGAATCTTTCTGAGTTCGAGATAGTTTTCTATCCGGTTCTGCCGCGTGGAGAACTTTTCCAGACGGTCCAGATCCTTACGACCGATGGCGGTGATAAGGCTGGTCCAGAACTTTTCGTGCCTCGACAAGTGCACCGCGAGAAGTTTTCCATCGGCGCAACGGAACGCGAACGCCTGCGAGGCGGCCGTGCGCGTCAAGGGCTTGGAGGTGATGCCGCGCTGCGTATAAGTGGCAACGTAGTCCGCCATGACGGCAATGGAACACTCAAGAAGGTTGACCTCCACTTTCCGCCCTGTGCCGGTTCGATGCCGCTCGTGCAGCGCCGACAGGATCCCGTAGGTCGCGTACATGCCGGTGATGTAGTCCGATATCGTGGGTCCCATGACCTGTGGATCTTGCGGATTCAACTGGGACGCTGCGATGCCGCTGAGCGCCAGGCCTATGGTGTCGAAAGCCGGTCTTCCGCTATAGGGACCGGTCGTGCCAAAGCCGGTTACCGAGCAGTGAATTAGGCGTGGGTATGCCTTGCTGATTTCGTCGGCGCCGAATCCCAATCTGGCAAGCACGCCCGGCCGATAGTTCTCCACCAGCACGTCGGCGCGCGCCAGAAGCTTGCGAAACGCGGCGCGGCCGGCTTCATTTTGCAGATTCAGCTTGACGCCGCGTTTGCCAAGGTTGTAGGCCATGAAGTTGGGACTGTAGAGGCCGCCACGAAAACTGCGAAACGGGTCGCCGCCTTTCGGATGCTCGACCTTGATCACATCCGCGCCGGCGTGCGCGAGCACCATGCCTGCCAGCGGCGCTGTAATCATCGTGCCGAGTTCGAGAACCATGAGGCCCTCGAGCGGCCTCGGTGCTGGTGCGGTATTTTTCATCCTGTCATTGCCTGAAGTTTCAATCGCGGCGAGTATCGCACGGCGGAGCGATTATTACCGGCAGCGCAATCTTCGCAAGCAGCAACCGGTCGTTGATTTTTGCCGCAGCCGATTATTGACACCCTTCAGTGGGAAACATATAGTCCGGTGACCAACTCCCCAATAGCAATTGACGCATCAAGCTCCCAGGCACGGGCGCACTGATATTAAAACGGTGCGTCGATGCAAGCCGGCTGGCTAACTCAGGAGGCGCAATCGTGCGACCAAGACTTTTGATTTTTGTGCTGCTCGGCACCACCTGGCTGGCAGCCAATTCGGCATATGCACAGACTTATCCGAGCAAGCCGATACGATTCGTGCTGAACGTCTCGGTGGGCGTCCTGTCCGATATCGTCATGCGAGTGGGCGTGGTGGAACTGGCCAGGCAAATGGGCCAGCCATGGGTGATTGAAAACCGCCAGGGGGGCAATTTCGTCCCGGGCGCCACCGCCTGCAAGAATTCGGCGCCAGACGGCTACACCGTGTGCCTGGTCAACGAACAGGCCATGTCCCTGAACCCGCACATTATCTCCACGCTGCCCTACGACCCGGATAAGGATTTCAAGCCCATCACCAATCTTTACGTTCAGGTGTCCGGCGTGGCTGCGGCCTCGCAGTTGGCGGCAAATTCAATCGGCGAGCTGCGGCAAATGGGGGCCGCAAAATCCGGGGCAATGAATTTCGCCACGCTGGGCCCGGGTACGACGCAGGACATCCTCAGGCAGTGGATGAACCGCAACTGGAAAACCGAATTCGTTGGCGTGCCCTATAAGGGTATGAACGTAATCCTGAACGCGATCGTCGCCGGAGAGAGCAGTCTGACCCAGACTTCGCTGGGCAGCGCCGGGCCTTATTTGAGCGGAGGAAAGGTCAAGCTGCTGGCCGTCAACAGCGCCAAGCGCCTGCCGAAACTGCCCAAGGTGCCGACCTTCTCCGAGGTGGGACTCGGCGAATTTATCGATGTTCAAGGACGGTTCTGGTGGGGGCTGGTGGCGCCCGCGGGGGTACCCGATTCGATCATTCAGCGCCTTAACGTCGAATTTCACCGGCTTTTCCGCGAGCCGAAATTCGCCGAACTGGTCGACAGCCAGTTCCTCGATTCGGTAGTTGGTACGCCCGAGCAATTTGCGGCCTTCCTCAAGACCGACCGGGAACGCGCCAGACAGGTCGTGAAGATATTCAATGTCCCGCGCCAATGAGCTTATACGCCCCGCGCGCTAAGGCATAGCGGCCTTTCGGGATGCGGGCGGGACCTGGCGCCAATGGGAATTGAGGAGTATGAGCTTGCGCGACGCTGCCATCGTGGCCTACGCCGAAACCATTCGGGCTTTTGTCGCGGCGCTATGAGCACCAATACGGTCTGGACTATGAAATGCTCGGCAAGCTGGCCGTAACCCAGCGAAACCATGCGCTGCTGAATGAAGATGGCACGAACCTGGTGATGTTCGAGCCCGATGGGGAGGCCAAATAAGCCTGGCGACGCAATGCGGACCCGCGCCCGTTCCGGGATTCGTCCGCCGGGAGGCGGCTCTAGTTTTCGACCAGCCCCGCCTGCTTGACCAGGGCTTCGCCCTTGTCAATGTCTTCCTTGAGGTACTGGGCGAACTGCTCGGGCGTGTTCAGGATCGGTTCCAGACCCAGCGGGCTCAAGTACTTTGCGATGAATGGCGCCTGGCCCGCGATTTTGACAATCTCCGCGTTCAGCCGCGATACCAGGGGCTTCGGCGTCCCGGCAGGCGCGAGAAACCCGAACCATGCGCGCAACGATCGGCCCTGATAGCCCAGTTCGGCCAGCGTCGGCACCTGCGGCAGCAGGGGTGAACGCGTCGTGCCATCCACCGCAATGGTTTTGAGCTTGCCCGACTTGAGGTGACCGGTCAGATTGCCAATGCCGAAATACAGCGCCTCGATCTGGTTGCCCAGCAGCGCCGCAACCGCCTCCCCGCCTCCCTTGTAGTTGATGAAACGCACATCGGTACCGTTGACGCGGTTGAATTCATCCATGAACAGGCGGACGTTATTGGCGGTCGATCCATAATTCATGCCGCCGGGCTTGGCCTTTGCCTTGGCGATAAATTCCTGCAGCGTGTTGACACCCAGCGCCGGGTTCACCGTCAAGCCCACCTTGAGGAAAAACAGGCCCGTGATCGGCTCAAAATCCTTGCGCGGATCGATCGGCGCCTTGCGCATCGTGAAGGGGGTGATGCTGGTGGTATCCACCGCCACCAGGCACATGGTGTAGCCGTCGGGGGTCGCCTTGGCGCAGGCTTCCGCGCCGATCATGGTGGCCGCGCCGCCGCGATTCTCAACCACCACCGGCTGGCCGATGTTGTTGCCCATGTCGGCGGCGAGCGCGCGCAGCACCACGTCGGCCAGACCGCCCGGGGTGTAGGGCAGGATGGCGCGCACCGGCTTGGCCGGCCACTGTTGCGCCAGCGCGGCCTGTGCGGCGGCCCACAGCATCAAACCGGCAAACCATTTGACTTTCAAGATCCAGTCTCCTTCAGGGATTGCGTCTTCAAAACGGGGCCGCGGTCCGGACTCAGGCGAGATCTTCCTCGCGCAGCAGATCGATATTGCGCAGCAGAATCTCGTCGGTGCACTCGAACAGCACCGCGTCATTGCGCGCCTCGATGGCGAAAGGCGTCCAGGCCGGCATGGCGATCACGTCGCCGCGCGCGAACTCCAGCCGCTCGTTGCCGGCGCGCACCGTGCCCTCCCCCGCGGTGCAGGCGAACACGCTGCTCGCGGTGGTGCGGCGCTTGCGCGTCGCTTTGCCCGCGGCAAGGTGATGGAAGCGCAGCTCGATGGTCTTGAACACCGGCGTTGACAGCGTGATGCTGCGCACGCCCTGCGCGTCCGGCTTTGCCCTGGCGAGCTCCTGTTGCGTCGAGGCATAGGGAAACCAGAAGTCATGCTTCAGCGGCTCTTCGGTGACCGGCTGCGGTTTGCCATGGTCCTGCTCGAAGAACATCGGCTCGAGCAGATGCACCAGCGGCACATCCAGGAAGTCGATCCAGTAACCGTTTTCCTTGCCCTCGTTGTAATGGCTGTGCCAGCACCAGTTGGGCGTCAGCAGCACGTCGCCGGCGATCATCGGCAGCTTGACGCCGTTGACCACGGTGTAGACGCCGGCGCCGCCATCGAGCATCAGCCGCAGAGCGTTGGGCGTGTGGCGGTGCGATTTGGCGTACTCGCCTGGCTTGATCATCTGGTAGGCGCAGATGATGGTCTTGACGGTGTTGTAATCGTTGTCGCCCACCGAGTTGTACATGACGAGATTGCGCCGCTCGGCCAGTTCCGTGCTGATCCAATCGCCGGCGCGATCCAGAGCGAGCTTGCCGTCGGCATAGCGCCACATCATGGGCCGGTACTGGGTGGTCGGATGCGCCCACAGCGAAGGCCG
>Ga0155956_1302_pt3 | contig 10510 bp, 11 predicted proteins | sample RifCSPlowO2_02_FD_107610 | JGI IMG/M metagenome (GOLD analysis project Ga0155956, IMG submission 107610) | Betaproteobacteria bacterium RIFCSPLOWO2_02_FULL_62_17 | reverse complement strand
CGTAGGCGAGGCGTACGTCAAAGTCCGGGTAGTATTCTTTGCGCGCCAGTTCCAGGGATTTCTGGCTCTTGTCGATCAGCGATTGCAGGCCCAGAAGCTGCGGCCGCTCGCGCAGCGCGACCTCGCGCAACTCGCCGATGCGCAGAGGAACGCTGTCCAGTCCCGGCATTTCGGGACGGATCGAGGCGGCATCCGCGCCGCGGCCCAGGGCGCGCTGGAGATCCGCCTCCATGGTGCGCCGCTCGCGCCTCATGCGTACCAGTTCCTCGGTCATCTTGGCGAGCTGCGTCTGTGCCTTGAGCACCTCGGCCTGCGCGCTCTGGCCGACGCTGTAGCGGCCCTCGGCGATGCGCAACAGTTGCTCGACGAGCAGGCGGTTGCGTTCCAGAAGATCAATCGAGCGATCGATCAACGCCAGATCGTAGTAATTGATTTTGACTTCCCGGATCACGCGGCTGACGGTTTCGCGGTAACCGAATGCGAGCGACTCGGAATTTTTGACGGCGACTTCCTGGCGCAGGCCGAGCTTGCCGGGGTAGGGGAGTTTCTGCGCGATGCCCAGCATCTTCATCGTCATGTCTTCGGCGTTGAAGCGAAAAGTATTGATCGGCAGATTCAGGAACCCGGCCTCGAGCATCGGATCGTCGAGCGCCCCCGCCGGTGAAATGCGGTGGCCGGCGGCGTCCTTTTCATGCGAGGCCGCGGCGATTTCGGGGTTGTGCTTGAGCGCCTCACCGATCAGTTGCTGTAACGCCACCTCCGGGAGCCGTGCTTGCGCCGCCGCAGCTGCCTGTACAAACACCACCGAGGCAGGGCTCCTAATTTCCAGACTCTCCGCTTCGCCTGCTAATGCGGTCCCCGCGGCCGCGGCTATCTGCCCCAGAAGTGCTGCGGACAGCGCGATCGGAAGCGCGCGAAGGATAGCCCTGCAGTGTAATAATTCGACGAAAGCAAACATACGACCTCCATGGACAACAACAATGGAATTTGCAGCACCTGGGGCAGCTGCGAACGCAAGCGGAAGTTTGGAGGTTTAGATTTGGAGGCAGCAGTTCCGCACCATGGCTGGCGGCGCGGTAACACGCTTGAGCAGCGCCTGCGCGTAGCCTTGGTCGGAAAGCATTGCAGGGGGGAAATCCTGCCTGGCGATGTCGTAGGCAAGCACCGGCAGCGGCGCGGCAAGAGGCGTGGGCTGGGTATCTACGGATGGCCAAACGCCTACCTGGCGACTGGTCACACAGGCATTGAGTTCGCCGGGATCCGCCTCATGGCAGGGAGGACTCATTTCCGCCATGGCGGCTGCCATCGAGATCGCCTCAGCCGGTCGCATATCCATGCATGCGTTGGCGGCCATGGCGATCTGCACGAACAACATTACCCCCACGCCGAACAGCATTAGCAACCTGCGTTTATACCGGGATAGATTCATGGCAAATAGTCTAGCATGCGCCTGGCAGTCGACAAGGGGTTCAAATGAATTGGCGATGTGGACTGTAGCGCCGTGCCGGCCCCCGGCATTTGACGCATGTCAAGGTCGCGCATACCCCTTCAATGCCCGTGCCGGTGGTGCATATCCGGGAAATGATTGTGGGAATGGGTCAGCGGCAGATGAAGGTGCGGATGGCTGTGCCGCGTACCCGGCGGCACCGGCGCATCGTGCGCATGTTCGTGATGGAGATCACCGGTTCCATGCTCGTGTTCGTGCGTATGCATCAGCTCCGCATGCGCATGCGCGTGTTCATGGCGCTCGGTCAGATGCAGCGCAACGCCCACCGCCATCAACGCCGCCCCCGCGAACAATTGCATCGTCATGGGCTCGCCAAGCACCGCGAGCGCCGCGGCAGCGCCGAAAAACGGCGCCACCGAAAAATAGGCGCCGGTGCGCGCGCTGCCCAGATGCCGCAGGGCGACCACGAACAGCACCAGGCTGGCGCCGTAACTCAGAAAACCGATCAGCGCCGCGCCCAGGACGGTGGCCGAGCCCGGCCATTGGGCACCCAGGGAAAATGCCAGCACCAGGTTGGTTGCCCCCGCCACCAGACCCTTGATCATCGCGATCCAGGAGGCGTCGGCGAACGCCACTTTGCGGGTGAGATTGTTGTCGACAGCCCACGCGAAACACGCCGTAAGCACCGCCAGCGCAGGCCACACACTGGCGAACCCGGGTGAATTGTCCGCGGGCCATGCCAGCACAACGGCGCCGGCAACGATGGCGAACATGCCCAGCGCGATACGCGCATCGAAGTTTTCCCGGAACACAAACCAGGCCAGCAGCGCCGTGAACACCACCTCGGCATTGAGCAGCAGCGCCGCGCCGGAGGCCGGCATCGCGGCAAGTCCCGTCATCAGCAGCACCGGTCCCAGCATGCCGCCTGAAACGATGGCGCCGGCGAGCCAGCCCCAATCATTTCGCGACAGGCTTACGCCCGGCGAAGCGCGCAGCCGGCGCACCAGCCACAGGCCGATACCCGAGCCCAGATACAGCAATGCCGCGAGCAGCCACGCACCGGTGTGATCCAGCAGCGCCTTGGCCAGCGGGGTGCCCGAACCGAACAGCACCGCCGCGGCGAGCGCCGCTGCGATGCCTGGCTGGATTGGCGTCACCGGGGTTCCGATCGCCTAAAGAATATCCAACATGCCGATGATCGCCCCCGCGCCCATCAGCCAGAGCGGATTCATGCGCGTGCGCAACACCACCAGCGCGGTGACAAAAGCCATCACCACGCCGCGCCAGTCGGCCGAAAGCGTGGAGAGCATGACCCAGGCGGTCGACATGGTCAGCCCGATGGTGACCGGCGCTAGTCCGCGGCGCATGGCCGCCGCGAAGACGGTGTCGGGATTGCGGGTATTCAGATGAATCATGACCGAAGTCATCACGGTGCCGGGAAGAAACAGCGCGATGGTCACCACCAGCGCGCCGCTCCAGCCCGCCACCAGCGCGCCCAGCATGGTCACGACCATCACGTTGGGGCCGGGCGTCGCCTGCGACAGCGCATACACTTCGCCGAACTGGCGCGCGCTGAGCCAGCCGCTGTCTTCCACCACATAGCGCTGGATGTCGGGAATCACCGAATTCAGCCCCCCCACCGCCAGCAGCGAGAGCAGCGTGAATTGCCAGAACATCGCCAGCAGGTCTTCGTCCTTGCTGATCACTGGCTTTCACCCGCGGCAGCCACGGCGCGCCGCGCCGCGGCGACATCGCGCCAGGCCAGGCCAACCGCCAGGGGCGCGAGCGCGAGCATCATCCAAACCAGCGGAAAGCGCAATGCTCCCACACCGGCAAAGGTCACCAGACAAAAAGCCCAGGGACGCCAGCGTCGCGGTACCGCGCCTGCCATTTTCCAGGCGTTGGCGAGCATCATGCCCACGACCACGGCAAACATGCCGGTGAGCGCCTTGTTGACCAGCGGTTGCGCGCCGAAGTTGAGGTATAGCAGCGCCATCGCGACCATCACGAAAAACGGCACGCTGATGAATCCCGCGCCGGCGGCAAATGCGCCGCTCACGCCGGCGAAGCGATGTCCGATCAGCAGCGCCATATTGAAGAGGTTCGCGCCGCCGGGAATCAACTGTCCGAGCGCGAAATACTCGGCGAATTCGGTCTCGGTGATCCACTTCAGGTCATCGACCAGCTTGCGGCGGATCCAGAACATGGTGCCGCCAAAGCCCACCAGCGTGACCTTGGTGTACATCAGGTAAATCATCCAAGGCGTTATGACGCCGTGGGCGGCACGCGGTTGCGGCGCCGGTGAGGAATCAGGCATGCTGGAACCCTTCAAAATTCATTTATACCAGACCGGCCAGGCCCATCGCCGCGCCACAGCGCGATAGCGGGTAGGTGAAATACAGCTCGCGGGCGCGAGGCTTGTTAACGGCCTCCTGGGTGTCTGCCTTTGCATCCGGCATGTTGCGCGGGCCTTGAAAAATCGAAGCGCGGGATTATCGCGGACCCGCCGGAGTTCGCCGCGCTCAGAACAGCTTGCGCGTCACATTGCCGTTGGCATCGACCCACCAGCGCTCGCTCACCAGCGCCTTTCCCGAGAGGCGCGCGGCGAGCCAGTCGGCCATGAGCGTCGGAAAGTAAGGACCGAGATTGGCCGAGGGCACCGCCGATACCGCGTGTCCGGCGCCCTGGTAGATCATCAGCACCTTCGGTCCGGCGAGCGCCTTGAAAAGGTCCTCGGTGTATCGAAGTGGACTCAAGGCGTCGAATTCTCCGGTGACGCACAGATAAGGGGCGCGGATGTTTTGCGCCTGACCTTCCCAGGTAAGGGTTTTCGCGAACTCGTCAAACGCCGCCTCGTCGCGGTAGCCCGCCATATACATGAAGCGCCGCTTGAAGGTGGGCGGTGCCTCCTCGAAGATGCTGCGGCAACCCGGTTCGTGAATCGTGCCCGAGACCACCCCGGCCCGGTAGCGCGGTTCGCCGGCCATGGCGATGGTGACAAAGAACGAGCCGAAGCTGCGGCCGCTGATGCCGATGCGCTCCGCATCGATTTCGGGACGCGCGGCCAGCCACTCATAGATGGCACGGCCGGCCTCCAGCCATGCGGGCACGGTCACCGCAATGCCCAGCAGCGCGCTCTCGTACTGCCCCGGCCCGTCGACCGTGAGTACCGCCATGCCGCGGCGCATCCAGCGGTCGCCATAGAGCGGCGTATCGCGCTCCTTGTAGCCGTCCATGCCGGAGATCACCACCACCGCGGGCAATTTGCCGCTGCGGTAGCCGGGCGGCAGGTGCAGCCAGGCCGGCAGCTTTTTGCCCTGGAACGGAATCCACACGGCTTCGACAGGGTGATCGGCCAGGCGCCCGTAATGACCGTAGCACTCGCGTTTTCTGTCGTTGTAGAAACGGTTGAGATCGTTGTTCTGCAGGATCGGCCATTGCGCCGTGGCCCAGTAGTGCGTGGCAACGAAATAATTCTCCGCGGCGCTGGCCGCGTTGCCCTCCCCTTCCAAGGCCAGCGCCCGCGCCTCGCGGCGGCGCGCCTGCGCCTCCAGCAGCGGCGCGATGTCGTCGAACTTCTGCATGCGCGCCTTCAGCATGGCAACCTCGGGGGCCACCTCCACGCCGGCCAGCGCCTGGATTACCGACAGGCGGCCCTGGTCGAATTCGACGCCGTTTGAACGAATGATATTGTCGATGAGCCAGCGTTGCTGGATCCATCGCCGACAATCCGGCTCGCCGGACGCCATCATTTCCGCCGTACCTTGCTGCATTTCTTTTCCTCCTGCGGTTTGAGTAGCTTGGGGTTCGCGTTGCCCACCCCAAGCTACAGATCTACCTTCCCGCGATCGCGCGCCACACGCGCTCGGGCGTGACGGGCATTTCGATGTGTTTTACACCGAACCCGGCCAGCGCGTCGACGATGGCATTGGTGACGGCGGCCAGCGCCGGCGTGGTGCCGCCCTCGCCGCCGGCGCGCACCCCCAGCGGGTTCGATGGCGAGGGCACTTCCATCAGCTCGGTGACGAACGACGGGTACTGATCGGCGCGCGGCATCGGGTAATCCATGAAGGAGCCCGACAGCAACTGTCCGGATTCCGCGTCGTAATGGCAGTGCTCGCCCATGATCTGCCCGGACCCCTGCACAATGGCGCCATGCGTCTGGCCGTGCAGAATGAGCGGGTTGATGGCCCGGCCCACGTCGTCCACCGCCGCGTGACGCACGATCTGCACCGCGCCGGTGTCAGGATCGATCTCCACTTCGCAGACCTGTCCGCCGTAGGGATAGCCGCCGTCCTTGAAAAGCTGCTCGTGCTCCTCGGCGAGCGGACCGCGCAGGTCCGCGGGCAGAGCGGTGCTGCTCTGCGCAGCTTTGGCCACCTCGAAAATGCTTTGCCTGCGGTCGGTGCCTTTCACGCTGAAGTTTCCGCCCGAAAATTCGATGTCGGCCAGGGCCACTTCGAGCATGTGCGCCGCGATGCGCTTGCCGCGCGCAATCACCGCATCGGTCGCCCGGCCCATGACGAATCCGGCCATGCGCATGGAGCGGCCCGAGTGCGAACCGCCGCCTACGGGAATGCGGTCGGTGTCCCCCTGCACCAGGTGTACTTTTTCGAAGGGCACGCCGAGCCATTCGCTCACGCACTGGGTGAAGCTGGTTTCATGGCCCTGCCCGCTGGAGAGCGTGCCCACCGCGACTTCCACGACGCCTTCGGGCTTCACCGTGACCTGCGCCCACTCGCGCGGGAAGCCCATGGTGAGCTCGATGTAGTTGGAGAAACCGATGCCGCGCAGTTGGCCGCGCTTTTGCGCCTCGGCGCGGCGCGCCGCGAAACCCTTCCAGTCGGCGATCTCGAGCGCCCAGTCCATGCCCTTTTCATATTCGCCGCTGTCGTAGGTGACCCCCGAAGCATTGCGGTAAGGCAAGGCCTTGGCGGGAATGATGTTGCGGCGGCGCAACTCGATCGCGTTGAAACCGAAATCGCGCGCCGCGATCTCGATGAGGCGCTCGATGATGTACATCGCCTCCGGGCGCCCGGCGCTGCGGTAGGGAATGGTCGAGGCGGTGTTGGACAGTACCGCCCGGGCACTGAAATGAATCGCCGGAACACGGTACAGGCCGGTGATGATGGAGACCCCCTTGCGCAGCGGAATGATGGAGGCCGCGTGCGCGCCCAGGTTGGAGAGCAGATTACCGCGCAGCGCGAGGAAGTTGCCCTCCCCATCCAGGGCAAGCTCCGCATCGGCCACCAGATCGCGCCCCTGGTAGTCGGAGAGAAACGCTTCGCTGCGCTCGCAGGTCCATTTCACCGGCCTGCCCAGCCGCTTCGAGGCCCACGCCACCAGCGGGAATTCGGGAAACAGCGAATTCTTGGTGCCGAAATTGCCGCCGATATCGTGCGTCACCACGCGCACCGACTGCAGCGGCACGTTGAGGATCATCGACAGCTCGCGCTTCTGGCGGTGCACGCCGCCGCTGCCCGCATGCAGCGTGTACCGCCCGGTGGTCGCGTCGTAATGACCCACCGCGGTGCGCGGCTCCATCGGCACACCGGTGACGCGCGAGATCCAGGTATCGAGGCGCGCCACATGCTTGGCCCTCGCGAAAGCCGCCGCCACGGCAGCCGCGTCGCCGTGCTCGGCATCCAGACAGATGTTGGAGGGCGCGTTATCCCACAGGCGCGGCGCACCGGGCCTGGCGGCATCGCGCGTCGCCGTCACCGCCGGCAGCGGCTCGTAATCGATCTCGATGGCCTCGGCGCCGTCTTTCGCGGCACCCACCGTCTCGGCAATCACCATCGCCACCGACTGGCCGTTGAAGCGCGCGCGGTCGCGCGCGAGCAGGTGGTAGGGCGAAGCAAACATGTCCGAGCCGTCGCGATTCACCAGCACCACATCGGGCATCGCGCGCTGAACTTCGATTGAGCCCATGAAATTGTAGTCGGGCTCGATCGCCCCGATGCCCTCGGCGGCGAGATCCGCGCCGGTATAGACGGCCAGCACGCCGGGCACCTTGAGCGCGGCGGAAGAATCGATGGAAAGGATGCGCGCATGCGCATGCGGCGAGCGCAGCATCGCCGCATAAGCCTGCCCGGGAAGGTTGAGATCGTCGCTGTAGCGGCCGCGTCCGGTCAAAAGGCGCAGGTCCTCCTTGCGGCGGACGGGCTGGCCCATGGCGGTGGATGCGGGGGCGTCACTCATAAAACACTTTCAGGATTATTGCCAAGACCGGGAATATAGAGCGTCGCGGGGAATTGATCAAAGCGAATGCATCATCGATGCCGCACCGGCAGGCCGGGACCTCTGGTCATGCGCCTGCCAAGCAGTGAATATTCAAAAGTCATTTTACCAGTATTGACAACTTGACATGCCAGAAACGCACGCCCATCCCAGTCAGGCGCTGCAAAATGTTTAACATTTAAGTAACGCTGTAGCGGGCCCGCGCTTGCTCAAGGCGATCGAGCGGGCTGCGCGTGCCGCGCGCCCCGCGGTTCATCACATGGGTATAGATCAAATGTGCAGCTGCACATTTGATTTATGGAAAGGAAGTTGTTATGTGCAGTGACATGGGCAAGTGCCTTTCGGACAAGGCGTTAGCGTTGGATTACTGCACATAAAGTTTCATGATCATCCTCCCGGCGGCCATCGCTGTCGCCCTTTTCGAGGAGGTTGGTCATGGACTTATCCGAGCAACAAACCGAATCCAATCTGCCGCTTAATCGGCTGGTTTCACACGCCTTGGGCGAACTGGAGAAGCATCACTACAGCAGACGATCGCTGAGGCGGTACCGCACGGTCTGGGAGCATCTGTTGAGGTTCTGTCGCGAGATGAATCTGGGAGAGGAGTATTCCGAGCATTTGGCGGCGCGCTTCGAGGACGCTTACCGGCTGCAGAACGGGGAACATGCCAAGGCGAAGGAGGAGTGGCGGCGGCACATTCCGTTTCTTATCAAGGTGCTGGGTGACATTGCCCGCGATGGCCGCCTCGAACACACTCGCATTGACACGTCAAGACTTCAGGTCCCGGCGGCTATGAAGAAGTCGCTGACCGAGTACGAGCAGTACGCCCGCGACCGACGCCACCCGTACCCTCAGTTATCGGGTGTTCTTCTTTACTCTCTACAGTCTCGGGCTGCGTCTGGGCGAGGGGCTACGGCTTCAGGTGGGAGATATCGATGCCGAACGTGGGCGTGTGCATATTCGCGACGCCAAAGGCAACAAGGACCGCCTTGTCCCCTTGCCAGGAGCGACATTGAATCTGCTGCGTGAGTTCTGGCAGGTACATCACAATCCGGTGCTGTTGTCTTCACATTATCACCTGCGCGCCTGGGTACCAACGCCGGCGATACCACCATGCAGGCCTCCCCCAGCGCCCTGATCTCCCGATAGATCCAAAACCCACACGGCCCGGCTTCGTACACGAACACCAGTTCCCCACCCTTGGATTGCTGTCGCCTCACCATCTTCAGCAAAGAACTCCTGTCCCCGCCGATCTGCCCCAGCCGGCGCATCTCGCCTCCTTGCTCGGCCAGCGTGATATCGATCGATTCCTTGTGCACATCCATTCCAACGAAAATCTTGCTAGACTTTTCCATGGCCTGCCTCCGTTCAGTGTGTTTGTGCCACCGTGCCAAACCTGTGGCTCTACGCGTTCCCCGCGCAATCCACGTTACCGCGGAGGCGGGCCGCCTTCCACTGATTCAAAGCCATTCTGTCTAGGCCATGAAGACCAACCATACCCTACGCATGGAACTGGGGAGCCGGAATCGCGCGATCGCTCGGGCGGTTCTCGAGGGCCGAACGGTATCGTCCGTGGCGCGAGAGTGGGGGTTGTCAACTGGTCGATGTAATCAACTGGTCCACGAGGTTTGTCGGAGGCTAGACCCAGAGCTCTATCGCTCTCTCCAGCCGCCGGAGCTATCTCGGGCATGTCTGCAGATACTGCGGCAGTACGTAGACGCGTTTTTGGAGCAAATGGACGATGACCCTGCGCTCACGTTGTATAGCTCAGTCCGGAGGATTTCTAGCCTCCCCACAATAACTTTGCACGCGCTACTGAACGAGGGTATCCGGACCGTCGAGGATCTGATGAATTGCAAACCAGAAAAGCTCCTGCGTGTCCCTGTGATAGGTCGGGTGGGGTTGCGGAAGATACAGGATGCACTGCGGTTAATTGAGATGGCCTAACAGCACAATCGAGAGGGACGCGCGCAAGAGCAGCGCGCGCCCCTCATTGTGAACGTTCGGCCAGTCCGTGAGCGCGACGCTGGTTCGCGGAGTTCGATGCCACAGCGTGGGACAAACAAATTGAACTCTTGCCATCCAGGCAGCCGAGTCTGGAATCAGTTTGAATCGTTTGGTGTCGAGCAAGCTGTCATAGGAATGGCACGTAATTTCAATCTTGATGTGCAACGCACGGGCCAAAGCAGGCGTGTCAGTCGGTACGCGCGTCCTGAATGGCGCGCCAGATCCGCTCGGGCGTTGCCGGCATATCGATATGACGGATGCCAAGCGGGCGCAGCGCATCGACCACGGCGCCGATGACCGCCGGGATGGCGCCGATCACACCCGCCTCGCCGGCCCCTTTCACGCCCAGGGGATTGGTGGTGCACGGCACTTCATTGGAGAGGATTTGTATCGCGGGCAGGTCGTCCGCCCGGGGCATGGCGTAATCCATGAACGAGCCGGTCACCAGTTGGCCGCTGTCGCGCTCGTAGATTACGGTCTCGAACAGCGCCTGACCGGCACCTTGCGCGACACCGCCGTGAACCTGGCCTTCGACAATGGCATGGTTGATGACACGGCCGACATCATCGGCCACCACGTAGCGCAGGATCGCCAGCGCGCCGGTGTCCGGATCGATCTCAACCTCGCAGACATGGCAACCGTTGGGATAGCTGGGCTCCTGCGGTGCGTAAGTAACGCTGCTATCCAGACCGCCACTCAGATCCGGCGGCAGCTTATGCACGCTGAACGCGGCACGCACGATCTCTCCGAAAGTCAGGGCGCGATCGGTGCCAGACACCACGAAGCGCCCGTCCTCGAAGATCACATCGGCTTCAG
>Ga0155956_1150_pt3 | contig 10520 bp, 10 predicted proteins | sample RifCSPlowO2_02_FD_107610 | JGI IMG/M metagenome (GOLD analysis project Ga0155956, IMG submission 107610) | Betaproteobacteria bacterium RIFCSPLOWO2_02_FULL_62_17 | reverse complement strand
GGTGCATTCGGCCAAAGATGTGCCGATGCTGCTGCCGCCGGGGTTCCGTATAGCCGCGACACTCCCGCGCGAGGATCCGCGCGACTGCCTGGTGTCCCCTCGCTTCGCAAGCCTGGAGGCACTGCCATCGGGCGCGCGCGTGGGCAGTTCCAGCCTGCGCCGCGAGGCGCAATTGCGCGAGCGCTTGCCGCATCTGCAGGTGGTGCCGGTGCGCGGCAACCTCGATACACGGCTTGCCAAGCTTGACCGCGGCGAGTACGACGCGCTGGTGCTTGCCGCCGCTGGACTGAAACGGCTTGGTCTGGAGGACCGTATCCGCGGATTCATAGAACCCGAACAAAGCCTGCCCGCGCCGGGGCAGGGTGCGCTGGCAATTGAATGCCGCGACGACCGCGACGAACTCATCGCTTTGCTCGCGCCGCTCAACGACGCCGGGACTGACGCTTGCGTGCGCGCCGAGCGCGCCGCCAGCAGGGCGCTTTCAGGCAGTTGCCAGTTGCCGCTGGGTGTCTACGGGTCGATCGAGGCGGGGCAGTTGCACCTGCGCGGCCTGGTGGCCACGCAGGATGGGCACAGGGTCTTGCGCGCGCAGTTGCGTGGTGAACCTCGCGCTGCCGAATCTCTGGGCGAGGAACTGGCGGCGCAATTGCGCGCGCTGGGCGCAGACCAAATTCTGGGCGGGTAAGCGGGCATGGGCGGGCGGCTGCGCGGCTGCGGCATCCTGATCGTCCGCCCCGCAGGCCTTGGCGACGCCTTGGCGGAAAAAGTGCGCGCGGAGGGTGGCGACGCCATCCTGTTTCCCGCGATTGCCATTCTTCCGGCGGCGCGGCCGGCGCGTCTGGCGATGGTCATCGCCCGATTGCATACCTTTGATTGGGCGATTTTCATCAGTCCCACCGCGGCCCGTGAAGGCATGCGCTGCGTGCGCGAGCGCCGCTTCTGGCCGCAGGGGGTGCGCATGGCCGCGGTCGGGCGCGGCACCGCCGAGGCGCTTGCCGCGCTCGGCTTCAATGATGTCCAGACCCCCAAAGCGCCGGGGGACAGCGAAGCATTGGCCGCCTTGCCGGAGATGCAGGAAATCGCCGGGCAAAATATCGTGATATTTCGCGGTGACGGCGGCCGCGAGCATCTGGCGCGTGTGCTGGCCGGGCGCGGAGCGCGCGTGGAGTACGCCGAATGCTACCGGCGCGCGCGTCCGGCGGCCGACATGTCGGATCTGCTGTTGCGCTGGCGCGCGGGCGCGGTGCAGGCCATCTGCGCGGCGAGCAGCGAAGCCCTGGCCAATCTTTGCGACATGGCGGGCGCGGCGGACGCGGATCTGTTGTTTGCTACGCCGGTTTTCGTGCCCCATCCGCGCATCGCCGAAGCGGCGCGGCAGATGGGATTCGCCCATGCCATCGTCGCCATCGGCGGCGATGGCGCGATCGCGGAAGGTCTGGCGGCCTTTTTTGCTAAAGTGTGAGCGGGAAACATCAACGCTCAACAATGAACGCCGATCCATGAACGCCGATCTATGAACGACAGCGCGAATCCAGCCGGCGCAGCCGAACCCAAAGCGGGCACCCGCGTGCCGCGATGGATGGGCGGCGTCGCGGTGCTGCTACTGGTGGGCCTCCTGTGGCTTTGGTTTGACAATCGCGCGGAGATTGCCGACCTGCGCCGGGAACTCGCGGGACGGCTGCGCGAGACTGACACCGACAGCCGCGATGCCCGTGCCGCGGCGCGCCAGGCGCAGGAATCGGTGCGCGACGCTCAAGTTCGTATAGCGCAAATGGAATCGCGGCTCGCCGAATCGCAAAGCCAGCAGCTCGCGCTGGAATCGCTGTACCAGGACCTGTCGCGCGGCCGCGACGAATGGGTACTCGCTGAAGTCGAGCAGATACTGGCGATTGCTTCGCAGCAGTTGCAGCTCGCGGGCAATGTTCAGGCTGCGCTGGTGGCGCTGCAGACCGCGGATGCGCGTCTGGCACGCTCCGAGCGGCCGCCGCTGATCGCGGTGCGCAAGGCCATGGCGCGCGATATCGAGCGTCTCAAGGCCGCGCCGAACGTGGACGTCGTGGGCCTGGCGCTCAAGATCGACCAGGTGATTGCCGCTGTCGATGCCATGCCCCTTGCCACCGACGAGCGGGCACCGGCTCCTCAGACCAGCGAGCCGCGTGACGAAGGATTCTGGACGCGCCTGGGAAGCGGTATTCTGGATGAGTTGAAGCAACTGGTGCGCGTGCGCAACATCGAGCAGCCCGAAGCGCCGCTGCTCGCGCCGACGCAAGCCTATTTTCTGCGGCAGAATCTGCGTCTGCGCCTGCTCAACGCGCGCCTAGCGCTGCTGGACCGCAATGAAGCGCTGTTACGGGCGGATCTGGAGGCCTCCAACGTCTGGTTGGCGCGATATTTCGATACGCGCTCCAAGCAGGTCATTGCCACCGGCGCGACCTTGAAGCAGATTGCCGCCAGCGCCATCAGTATCGAGCTCCCCAGCGTCGCTGAGAGCCTCGCCGCGGTGCGAAGCTTCAAATCCGCGCGCGACAAATCCTTACGATGAATCCTGCCATGCAAGCGGCGGTCAAGCGGACCCCGGCATGAGGGGGCTGCTTTGGGTGGTGGGGGTGTTTGCAGCGGCGGTGGCGCTTTCCCTGGCCCTGCAAGGCGACGCCTACGTTCTTGTCACGCTGCCTCCGTGGCGGCTTGAAGTCTCGCTGGTGTTCGCGCTGCTGGTGCTGCTGGCGGCCTTTGTCGCAGGATATTTCGTGGTGCGCTTTGCCGCGCACGCGATATCCCTACCATCGCATGTTCGCGCGTTCCGGCAGTGCCAGCGCGAGACGCGCGCGCGCAAGTCGCTGATCGATGCCATGCAGGCGCAGCTGGAGGGGCGCTACGCGCGCGTGGACAAGCTTGCCGGCGATGCCTGGGAGCACGGCGCGAGTCGCGCGCTTGCCTGCCTGATCGCGGCGCGCGCTGCGAATCGGCGGCGCGACTACAAGCGCCGCGACGAGTGGCTCGAGCGCGCCCGCGTCGCCGAACCCGAATGGCGCAACGCCCGGCTGGCACTGGAGGCCGAACTGCTTGCCGATGAGCGCCGCTTTGACGATGCCAAGCGCGCACTGGGCGAATTGCACGCCGGCGGGCTGAGGCACCTGTCCAGCCAGCAATTATTGCTTCGCTGCGAACAGGCGCTGGGCAACTGGGAAGAAGTGATCCGCCTCGCGCAGCAGCTTGCCAAGCGCGGCGCGCTCGCCCCCGAAGCGCTGGAGAGCATTGTCAGCGGCGCCTGTATTGCACACATCGGTCGCCTGTCGAGTGACTTGACGCGCCTTGCGCAATTCTGGAAAAACCTCCCGGCCGCGCAGCGCCTGCAGCCGCGCATCGCGGCGGCCGCCGCGCGCGCCTTCATGCAACTGGGCGATGGCGGCTCAGCCCACCGTTTGATCGAGGATGCGCTGGATTCAGTCTGGGAGGAGGAACTGGTGCGGCTCTACGGCGAGTGCCGCGGCGCGGACACGCTGTTGCGCATCGAGCGCGGCGAACGCTGGCTTTCATCCCACCCGCAAGACGCGCTGCTGCTCCTGGTGCTGGGCGGGCTCTGCGTCGAATGCAAATTGTGGGGCAAGGCGCAAAGTTACCTGGAGGCGAGCCTTGCGATCCGCCGGACGCGCGCGGCGCATATCGCGCTCGCAGGGCTGTTTGACGCCATCGGGCGAGTCAATGAGGCCGACCGGGAGTATCGCGCCAGCGCGGAGATTGAATTGGGGTCAGAGTCACATTAATTTCCCCGCGGTTAATTCATGTTGTAATTAATGTGACTCCCAATTAACTCAGCAATTGGCGCAGTTTGTGCACCGCGCTGTCCGGGCTGGTGAGCACCGGGCGGTCGAGTGTCAGACGCGCGCGCTTCGCGGCGCGCGCCATGGAAAACTGCGCGAGCAGCACTGCGTCGCAGTCGACAAGATCGGCCAGCGACGCCGCAATCATCCGGTCGTGATCCTCCCCCTTGCCCGCCGCAAGCGCTTCCATCGCGCCTGCCACATGGCGCGGCAGGATCTCGATGTGCTTGCCGCGCGCGGCGGCAAGCGCCTGAAGCTCCTCGACCATGGATGGAATGGTGGGCTGAAACGTCGCCACGATGCCGATACGCGTGCCCGCGGCGAGCGCTTCCTCGAGCATGGCCTCGTTGGGTTTGAGTACCGGTACGCGAACCAGTTTTGACGCTGCCTCGATGGCCTCGCCAAACGCCGAACAGGTGAAAAGGATGGCATCCGCGCCGCTTGCTTCGGCGTAGCGTGCCAGGGTCTCGAACCGGTGGATCATCGCCGCATCCAGTCCCGCGCTCGCCGCGAGATCGGCCGAGAGCGAATCCTCCAGCAGATTGGTGGTGCGCGCCTCGGGCCAAAGACGCGCGAACGCTTCGCGGATCGGATCGATCGCAAGAGCGGTGGCGTGAATCAGCGTGATGCGGGGCATGGTGAGGTCATAAGCTTGATGGTGAGGTCATAAGCGTCATGGGGCGTCAGGCCTCATTGACCCAGTCGCGCGGGCGCAGAAAATCTCCGTACAGGCTTTCCTCCTCGCTGCCGGCCGGGGGTTTCCAGTCATAGCGCCACTTTACCGTGGGCGGCATCGACATCAGGATCGATTCGGTGCGGCCGCCGGATTGCAGCCCGAACAAGGTGCCGCGATCCCATACCAGGTTGAATTCCACGTAGCGTCCGCGGCGGTAGGCCTGAAAATCCCGCTCCCGCGCGCCGAATGCAAGTCCGCGGCGCCGCTCCAGGATGGGCACATACGCGGGCAGAAAATGATCGCCGACGCTGCGTGTCAGCGCAAAACTCGCGGCGAACCCGGGTTCATGCAAGTCATCGTAAAAGATGCCGCCGATGCCGCGCGGCTCGCCGCGGTGTTTGAGAAAAAAATACTCGTCGCACCAGCGTTTGTAGCGCGCATGATATTCCGGTCCGAACGGCGCAAGCGCCGCGCGGCAGGTCTGGTGGAAATGGCGGCAGTCTTTCTCGAACCCGTAATAAGGAGTCAGATCCATGCCGCCGCCGAACCAGAATATTGGCTCCTTGCCCTCTTGCATGGCCACCAGGAAGCGCACGTTCATGTGCGCCGTCGGGCAGTACGGGTTGCGCGGATGCAGCACCAGCGACACCCCCATCGCCTCGAAGCCGCGCCCGGCGAGTTCGGGCCGTGCCGCCGAGGCGGGCAGGCGGGCTCCGCTGACATGCGAGAACGCCACGCCGCCACGCTCGAACAGCGCGCCTTCCTCGATGATGCGGGTGTCGCCGCCGCCTCCCAGGCCGGCTGGATCGTCCTTGTCGCGTTGCCAGGCGTCGCTGCTGAAACGCATGCCGTCCAGGCGCTCGAGTTCGGCGACGATGCGCTGCTGAAGCGAGACCAGGTAGGTCTTTACTTCTGCGGATTCGAATTTCATGTCGGCAGGCTATCGGCGCAACGCAACGCTCAGTCGTGGCGGATGGCGACGGCGCGATGGCCGATATCGCGCCGGAACTGCATGCCTTCGAAGCGTATGCCCTCGATCACCTGATAGGCACGCCGCTGCGCGATCTTGATTGATTCGCCCAAGGCGGTCACGCACAGCACCCGGCCGCCGTCGGTGAGGACCTTGCCCTCGCGCAGGACAGTGCCTGCCTGGAAGACATGAAAATCTTCTCCTCCCTCGGGCAGATTCAGGATGGGTTCGCCCTTGCGGGGCGCCTCCGGATAGCCGTGGGCGGCGAGCACCACGCCCAGGGCCGCGCGCCGGTCCCACTTCACCTCGGACGCGTCGAGCCTGCCATCCACGGCGGTTTCGATCAGTTCGAACAGGTCGCTCTTCAAACGCAGCATGATGGGTTGCGTCTCCGGGTCCCCCAGCCGGCAGTTGAATTCGAGCACGCGGGGCGTGCCATCCCTGCCGATCATCAGTCCGGCGTAGAGAAATCCCGAATAAGGGGTGCCCCGGGCCGCCATGCCGTGCATGACAGGTTGTATCACTTCACGTACCACGCGCGCATGAATTTCCGGCGTGATCACCGGCGCGGGCGAATAAGCGCCCATGCCGCCGGTGTTCGGTCCCCGGTCGCCATCCAGGAGGCGTTTGTGGTCCTGGCTGGTGGCCAGCGAAAGCATATTGCGCCCATCGCACATGACGATGAAGCTGGCTTCCTCGCCGTCGAGAAAATCCTCGATCACGACGCGCTGGCCGGCATCGCCCATGGCGTGGTCGACCAGCATCCAGTCGATTGCCTTGTGCGCCTCCGCGGGCGTCAAGGCGACCACCACGCCCTTGCCCGCCGCGAGCCCGTCGGCCTTGATGACGATAGGGACTCCTGCGCGCTCCACATGAGCGTGGGCGGCGCGTGCGTCGGAGTAGGCCGCGTATCCCGCCGTGGGAATGCTGTGCTCCTTCATGAAGTCCTTGGCGAACTCCTTGGAACTCTCCAGTCGCGCGCAGGCTTGCGAAGGCCCGAAAATTCTCAGGCCGCGGTCGCGAAACATGTCCACCACGCCCGCGGCGAGCGGTGCCTCCGGGCCGACCACGGTCAGGTGTATGGGTTCGCGTGCCGCGAAATCCGCGAGCGCGGCGATATCGGTGATGGGCAGGTTCTTGACCCCTGGTTCGGCAGCGGTGCCGGCATTGCCGGGGGCCACATAAACGGTCTGCACGCGCGGGCCCTGCGCCAGCCGCCAGGCGATGGCGTGTTCGCGTCCGCCGTTGCCGATGACCAGAAGTTTCATGGTGATTGCGGTGGTTTTCAGGTCAGTGGCGAAAGTGGCGCACGCCGGTGAACACCATGGCGATGCCCAATTCGTTGGCTGCTGCTATCACTTCATTGTCGCGCATGCTGCCGCCGGGTTGAATGATGGCTTTCGCCCCGGCTTGGGCCACCACGTCGACGCCGTCGCGAAATGGGAAGAAGGCATCCGATGCCACCACCGACCCTTCGAGCGACAATCCGGCGTTGTGCGCCTTGACGGAAGCGATACGCGCGCTGTCGACGCGGCTCATCTGGCCCGCGCCCACCCCAAGGGTGCGCCCCGCGCCGCAGAATACGATGGCATTGGATTTCACGAACTTCGCCACGCGCCAGGCGAACAGCAGGTCCGCGAGTTGTGCCGGGGTCGGTGCCAGCGCCGTGGCCACGCGCAGTTCGGCGGCCGCAAGGTTGCGGCTGTCGGGAGACTGCACCAGCAATCCGCCGCCGACGCGTTTGAGGTCGTACGCCGAGGTTTCGCTTCCGGCCGGGATCTCGAGCAAGCGAACGTTGGCTTTGGCCGCCATGATTTTGCGGGCGGCATCGGGAATTTCCGGTGCCAGGGCGACTTCGACGAACAGCTTCGAGAGCGCTTCGGCGGTGGCTGCGTCCAGGGGGCGGTTGAAGGCGACGATGCCGCCAAAGGCTGAAGTCGGATCGCAGGCAAGCGCCGCCTGATAGGCCGCAAGCGGCGTTGCGCCGATGGCCACACCGCAGGGATTGGCGTGCTTGACGATGACGCAGGCGGGTGTATCGAAGGTTTTCACGCACTCCCATGCGGCATCGGCGTCGCCGATGTTGTTATAGGAGAGTTCCTTGCCCTGAATTTGGGCGTAGCCGGCGATGGCGCCGGCAAAGGGACTGGCGTCGCGGTAGAACGCGGCGCTCTGATGGGGGTTTTCCCCGTAGCGCATGTCCTGCAGTTTCTCGAACTGGAGCGTGAGCCGGTCGGGCCACTGTTTGCGTTTTCCGCCTTCGCCCAGGCCGGTCAGGTAATTGCTGATCGCCGCGTCATAGGCGGCGGTGTGCGTGTAGACCTTCTTGGCCAGTTCAAAACGGCGGGCTTCGCCCAGGGCCCCTTGATTTGCGCGCATCTCGGCGATGATCGCGGCGTAGTCGCCGGGATCGACGACCGCGGCCACTCCGTGGTGATTTTTTGCCGCCGCGCGCAGCATGCCCGGTCCGCCGATGTCGATGTTCTCGATAGCCTCCTCCAGCGTGCAATCGGGCCGTGCCACCGTTTTTTCAAAGGGATAAAGATTTACCACGACCAGGTCGATCGGTTCGATGCCCGCGGCCCGGATTGCCTGCATGTGCGCCGGCATATCGCGCCTGGCGAGCAGGCCGCCATGGATGCGCGGATGGAGAGTTTTGACCCGGCCATCGAGCATCTCGGGAAAGCCGGTGTAATCGGAAACTTCCGTCACCGGTATTGCGCATTGCGTCAGCGACCTGGCGGTTCCTCCTGTGGAGAGAATGCTGACGCCCATTTCAGTCAGTGCCCTGGCTAATTCATCCAGGCCGCTTTTGTCCGATACGCTGATTAGCGCCCGGCGGATGGTGATGTTCATATGTTCCTGGCGACGGTCATCGCATTGGCTCGCTGCGCGGCGGGTGTACCGCGGGTTTGACTCAGCTCTTGATCTTCAAAGCGTGGATTTTCTTGCGCAGGGTATTGCGGTTGATGCCGAGCATTTCCGCCGCGATGGTCTGGTTGCCCTCGGCGTGATCGAGGACCGCCTCCAGCATCGGGCGTTCGACGTTTTTCAGAACCATGTCGTAAATGGATCGCGGACGAGTTCCGTCCAGGTCCTTGAAATAGCGCTCCAGCGAACGGCGAACGCTGTCGGCGATCTCGTTGCCTTGCCTCAAACCCGTCGTCATGCCAACGCCTCCTCAAATTCCAGGTATTGAAGATGCGTGCTCTGCTGCGTCATCTGCCGGAAAAACCCGTCAACGGCGGCGAGCTGCTCTTCGCAATTCTCAATCTGGTTCATACGGTGCCGGAAACTCGCCGATCCCGCCAGACCCTTGGTGTACCAGGAGATGTGCTTGCGCGCGACCTTGACGCCGCGTTCCCTGCCGTAGAACCCGTACAGGTCCTGCAGGTGCGCAATCAGCACTTCATGAATTTCCGTGACCAGCGGCGCCGGCAGCTGGTGCCCGGTCGCCAGGTAATGCTCGATTTCGCGGAATATCCAGGGACGCCCTTGTGCGGCGCGTCCGATCATGATGCCGTCCGCCCCGGTGTATTCAAGGATTTGTTTGGCTTGTTCCGGAGTGGCGATATCGCCATTGGCCAGCAGCGGCAGGCGCGTGGCGCGTTTGACCTCGCGAATGGTGTCGTACTCGGCATTTCCGGAAAAACCGCAGGCGCGCGTGCGGCCATGCAGCGACAGCATGCGAATGCCGCTTTCCTCGGCGATGCGTGCCACGGTGAGGGCGTTTTTGTTCAGCGTATCCCAGCCGGTGCGGAACTTGAGCGTCACCGGCACGCGGACTGCATTGACCACCGCCTCGAGTATCCTGCCCACCAGGGATTCGTCGCGCAGCAATGCGGATCCCGCCATGGCGTTGCAGACTTTCTTCGCCGGGCAGCCCATGTTGATGTCGATGATTTGCGCGCCCGCGTCGACGTTGTAGCGCGCCGCGTCGGCCATCATCCGCGGATCCGCGCCGGCTATCTGCACCGCGATCGGATCAACCTCGCCGTCGTGATTGGCGCGGCGGCGCGTCTTTTCGCTTCCCCAGAGAAGCGAGTTCGAGGCAACCATTTCGGAAACGGCGAGACCCGCGCCGAACTTCTTGCATAGTTGGCGAAACGGCCGGTCGGTGACACCTGCCATGGGCGCGACAAAGAGATTGTTGCGCAGCACATGCGCGCCGATTTGCATGTTGGTTAATTCAGGGTTGGATGATCGAGAGGGGGAGCAATTCTATACCGAATCGCTTTTCACATGACACCATGCCGCGGCAAAATGTCGCAAGCCGCGAAGGGGGTTATTGACTGCGGTGACCGGGAATGCTAGCCGCGCATGCATGGAATCTGCCCGTCAGGAAAACAGTTTTTTCCAGATCGAACCGCGATCCTGCGCGCCAGGATTTTCCGGCTTCTCGCCAACGATGCGCATATCGCGCGGTTCGCGCAGCTTGAACTGCGCCGCTTCCTGCCGGATATTGACCAGGCCCGCCTCGGTCAGAACCGAAGCCAGGCTTTTGGGCGTGTAACCCCAGCGGTGCACCATGAGCGGGTCGCGCCACGATGGATCGCCGTAGAACACCCACATCGAGCGCTGTCCTTCGGACCCCGGGCCCGCGTGCCGGTCGGGATCGGCGAGAAATGTTTCGCATGCCGATTGCAGGTTGGGGCATTCGATCACCATGCGTCCGCCCGGTTTGAGCACGCGCACCCACTCGCGCAGGATGTCCACGACTTCCCAGCGCCAGAAGTGCTCGACGACGTGCACCGAAAGTATTTCCTCCGCGACGCCGTCGTCAAATGGCGTCAGGGCACGCAAATCACATAAGACATCCGGTTTTTTCCCGGCGCGGCTCGGCGCGACGTCGACGTTGGTGTATTCGGGCAGTATCTTGTCGCCACAACCCAGATTCAACTTCAAGGGGGAGTCCTCGTGGAATCGATCGGTGGTGCGGGCTCAGCGCCCGGCGCGCAGACCGTACATCATGGCGCGCGCAAGCAGGCGTCTCGCGGGGGGCAGCGTGTCGATGGCCAGCAGCGCCGCACCGCGCAGCGCGCCAAGCAGAGTG
>Ga0155956_1008_pt1 | contig 10708 bp, 15 predicted proteins | sample RifCSPlowO2_02_FD_107610 | JGI IMG/M metagenome (GOLD analysis project Ga0155956, IMG submission 107610) | Betaproteobacteria bacterium RIFCSPLOWO2_02_FULL_62_17 | reverse complement strand
ATGGGGACGCGACGCGACCCGGGATCTGGTTCGCTCGCGCATCAAGATCAAATCGCTCAATTTCATGCGCGGCCGCACCTTTCTCAACAAGTACCTGATCATCGACGAAGCGCAAAACCTCACGCCCAAGCAGATGAAGACGCTGATCACCCGTGCCGGTCCCGGCACCAAGGTGGTGTGCCTGGGCAATATTTCGCAGATCGACACACCCTACCTGACCGAAGGGTCTTCCGGCCTGACCTACGTGGTGGACCGCTTCAAGGGCTGGGCGCACAGCGGGCACGTGACCCTGGCGCGCGGCGAGCGGTCGCGATTAGCGGATCAGGCGGGCGAGGTTTTGTAGGGCAGCTCAAATGCGGTAAGCGGGTTTCATAAAAGATCCTCGCTTGCGTGCGGATGGCTTCATCATCCGTGCGCAAGCGAGGATCCGCACGGACAGCTTTATCGTCGGTGCAGGTTTTTCGAAACCCTGCACGCTGCGCGTGCGAACCGCGTTTTCTGTACGGATACAAACCATCCGCACCGAAAACGCGGTTTCATTTGTCCGTTCCAGAACTACTGATTCAGATTCTTAAAGACTCTTATGCGTTCCGTCGCATTTCGGCGCGTTCCCGGTCCTCTTGCAGCCGCACAGGAATATTTTCTCGGCCTTTTCGACGGTGAATTTTTTCGGGGAAAATTCACCGGCCGCCTTGTGCGAGCCGTCGCAAAACGGCTGCTTTTGCGATTTACCGCAGGCGCACCACCAATAGTCACCGGGTGCGAGTTCAATGCCGTAGGGACCTTTTTGGGCGATGACAGGATCGGCCATGATGTTTATCCTTGAATGAAAGGCGGAAGGAGTTTGCCCGGCCATTCTACCGACAATGGCCCTTGCAAAAGCCCGGCAATCGCGTCCAGGCAGCAGCACGTCCCGCCCGTGACCTGTAAGATTCTCGCCGTTTCCGCGACCCACCGCGGTCCCCTGTTCAAACCGACCGGAGGCAACATGACAGACAAGGTCAAGAAAACCGATGCCGAATGGCGTGCCCAGCTCACGCCGATGGAATACAACGTCGCCCGCAAAAAAGGCACGGAGCGCGCCTTTTCCGGGGAATTCTGGGATAAGCACGAGAAAGGCGTCTACCGCTGCGTGTGCTGCGGCACCGAGTTATTCAGCTCGGACACCAAGTTCGATTCGGGCACCGGCTGGCCTTCTTATTGGGCGCCCATCAAGCCGGACAACGTCGCCAGCGAAACCGACAATTCCTGGTTCATGTCGCGTACCGAAGCCCTGTGCGCGGTATGCGACGCGCATCTGGGCCATGTGTTCGATGACGGTCCCGCCCCCACCGGGCAGCGCTATTGCATCAATTCGGCGTCGCTGAAATTCGAGAAAAGCAAGACCTGACCCCCCCCGGGAGGATGCCATCGCGGCGTTCGGCGCCACTGCGCACCGCTATAATCGCGGCATGAAATTTCTTTTCGATCTATTCCCGATCTTCCTTTTCTTCCTCGCCTTCAAGGTCTGGGATATCTATGTCGCCACGGGCGTGGCGATTGCCGCCACCATCGTGCAGATCGGCTATCTCAAGCTTCGCCGCCGCAAGGTTGACACCATGATGTGGGTGAGCCTGGCGATCATCGTGGTGTTTGGCGGCGCCACCATCGCGCTGCACGATGAAACCTTCATCAAGTGGAAACCCACGGTGCTCTACTGGCTTTTCGCCATTATCCTGGCCGCCTCGGAACTGGTCTGGCGCAAGAATCTGATCCGTTCCCTCATGCAGGCGCAGCAGATCAGCATGCCCGATCCCGCATGGCGCACGCTGAACTGGAGCTGGATCGGATTCTTCGCCTTCATGGGTGTGCTCAATCTGTACATTGCTTTCAACTTTTCGACCGATACCTGGGTGAGCTTCAAGCTGTTCGGCGGCATGGGCCTGATGTTGGTCTTCGTCATCCTGCAGGCGCTCTACATGTCCCGCTATATCGATGAAAAGAAAGAGCCAGAGGAACAGAAGTGAATCTGGCCGCCGCGATTCACCAGCGGCTGGCCGCCCTGGCACCCGAATCCATAGAGCTGCTGGATGAATCCGGGCAGCACGTCGGCCATGCAGGCGCCGCCTCGGGCGGCAGCCATTTCAGTCTCGTCATCGTATCGGCGCAATTCGCGGGCTTGGGCACCCTTGCGCGGCATCGCAAGGTCTACGAACTCCTCGGCCCACTGATGCAACACGATATTCACGCGCTCGCCATCCGCGCACTGACACCCGATGAGCTATGATTCCGCGAAAATCGCGCCAGACAGAAAAGGACCGCAAATGACCTCCAGACGCCCTCTCAAGACTGCCCGCTTGCTGGTCACAGCGCTGGCGATCGCGTTGACGGCGCCGGCGCTTGCCCAGGCGCCCAAAGCACCCCAGTCGTCGCAGGGACCGGTGCTGCCGATACCGGCCGGCGCCAACCGCGTGGCCACGGTCAATGGCAAGGTCATCCCGAGGACCCGCGTCGACGCGGTGGTCAAACAGCAGGCCGCGCGAGGCATCGCCGATAGCGAGCAATTGCGCAAGGCGGTGATCGATCGTCTGATCAATTTCGAGCTGGTGGCGCAGGAGGCCGACCGGCGCGGCCTCGCCAGGACCGCGGACGTGCAAATGCAGATCGAGGTCGCACGCCAGCAGGTGCTGTTCGAGGCGTACATGCAGGATTATTTCAAGGCAAAGCCGATTTCCGAGGCAAGCCTGCGCGCGGAGTACGACAAAGTGCGCCAGCAGCGCGGCGACCGCGAGTTCAAGGCACGCCATGTCCTTGTGGAAAGCGAATCCGAGGCCAGGAACATCATCGACCAGCTCGGCAAAGGCGGAAAGATCGAGGAACTGGCCAAGCAATCCAAAGACGGCGGCTCGCGTGAGCGCGGCGGAGATCTGGGCTGGCAGGCTGCAGGCACCTTCGTCAAGCCTTTTGCCGACGCCCTGTCCAAACTGGAAAAGGGCAAATTCACGACGCAACCGGTGCAATCGCCGTTCGGATGGCATGTCATCCTGCTGGAGGACGTGCGCACGCTGCAGTTTCCGGGCTTCGATCAGGTCAAACCGCAAATCCAGAGCGTCCTGCAGGAACAGGAAATTCAGAAAGTCTTCGCGGACCTGCGCGCCAAAGCCAAAATCGAATAAAGCCGGACGCTGCGGCCTCTACACCACCCCCGCGGAACGTAATGCGCTGATCGCCGCGGCGTCGTAACCGATCCCGGCAAGCACTTCGTCGGTGTGCTCCCCTTTGTCGGGCGAAGCCGCGGCCATGCCCGCCGGGGTGCGCGAAAGTTTCACCATCTGGCTGAGAATGCGCTGCCTGCCAAGGCGCGGGTGCGTCACTTCGACCGCAGCGCCAAGGTGTTTGACCTGTGGGTCGGCAAAGGTCTGGTCGATGCTGTAGATGGGCCCGCAGGGAATTCCCGCCTGATCGAGCACCTCCTGCCACTGCGCGCTGGTTCGGGTGCGCATCGCCTTGTCGATCTCCGCGTTAAGCGCCTTGCGGTGCTTCGAACGCGCTTCCATGTCCTTGTAGTCGGGATTGTCGAGCAGGTCGTTGCGGCCGATGGCCTCGCACAGGCGCTTCCACATGGTGCTTCCCGAGGCCGCGACATTCATGTGGCCATCTGCCGTGGCATAGGCCGAGGTCGGAATGTTGGTCGGGTGGTCGTTGCCCACCTGCCCGGCCACGTCACCCGACATGATGTAACGCGCCGCCTGGAAATCCAGCAACTGCAGCCCGCCCTGCAGCAGGTTCGACTGCACCCACTGCCCCTCTCCGGAGCGCCCGCGCTCGTGCAGCGCGGTCATGATGCCCAGCGCGGCCAGCAATCCCGCCGTGATATCGGCCACCGCGGCACCGGCGCGCACCGGGCCCTGCCCCGGAAAACCGGTCACCGACATCAACCCGCTCATACCCTGGCCGATCTGGTCGAAACCCGGGCGCTCGCGGTAAGGACCGTCCTCGCCAAAGCCCGAAATGCTCGCCATGATGATGCGCGGATTGACCGCCTTCAGTGTCTCGTAATCGATGCCGAGGCGAAACTTCACGTCGGGGCGGTAGTTCTCCACCACCACGTCGGCGGTCTTCGCCAGCCGCATGAAGATTTCCTTGCCCGCGGGCGATTTGAGGTTGAGCGTCATCGAGCGCTTGTTGCGGTGCAGGTTCTGGAAGTCGGAACTGTCGCGCGATCCGCCCAGGTCTTCGGATTCGACCGACTCGATCTTGATCACGTCGGCGCCGAAATCGGCGAACTGCTTGACGCAGGTGGGACCGGCGCGCACGCGGGAGAGGTCGAGAATACGCAGGTCTTCAAATGCGGCGGAGGCTTTGATGCGTGGCATGTTAATCCTGCGGCGGAATGCCGGATTCCTTCACCGCCCGCGCAATCAGCGCCAGATCGCTTTTCACGCGCAGCGCGAATTGCTCCGGCGTGCTTCCCACCACTACGACCTTGTCGCGCAGCAGGCGTTCGCGCGATTCGGGCTCGTTGAGCGACTTGACATAGGCAGCCTGTACGCGCCTCACAATCGGCTCGGGAAGTCCCGCCGGGCCGGCGAGGCCGATCCAGTCGGGCATGGATTGCAGCCCGGGCACCAATTCCGCCAGGGTTTGCACCCCCGGCGGAATCATGGACTTGAATATCGGACCGGTATTGGTGACGCCGAGGAGCTTAACCTTACCCGAGGTGATAAATGGTTGAGCAACCGTATAGGAAAACATCGCCATTGGCACCTGGCCGCCCAGAATGGCCGGAATCATCGGCCCGAACCCCTGGAAAGGCGCGTGCAGCACGTCGAATTTCGCACCCAGCTTGATGAGCTCGCCGTTGATATGCCATGAGCTGCCAATACCCGAGGTCGCCCAAACAGCCTTGCCGGGGTTCTGCCTTGCCCATGCCGCCATTTCCTTGAGATCGCCGGGCGGAAAGCTCGGATGCGCGACAATTACGCCCATGGATTCGGTACCCAGACTGATGAGCGTGAAATCCTTCAAGGGGTCGAAAGGCGTGGTACGCCGCACCACGGACGCGACCACCATGGAATTGGCAAGGGTAATCAAAATCGTATAGCCGTCCGCCGGCTGCCGCGCCACATACTCGTGCCCGACGACGCCGCCCGCGCCCGAGCGGTACTCCAGGATAAAAGGCTGGCCCAACTCGCGATCCATGGTCGGCAGCAACGGGCGCATGGACACGTCCACCCCGCCCGGCGGAAACGTCACCACCAGGCGAATGGGTTTGGTCGGATAGCCCTGGGAAAACGCCGACGTGGCAATACAAAGCGATGCGGCAACGGCAAGACACGAGACTTTGTTCATTTGCGCGCTCCTTTGATAAGCATTGAATCCAGGCTCAGGCTCAATTGCATGCTCATACAGCAAGACCGGCGAAATGCCCCGCCAGCACCCAGTCCAGGCAGTGTTGTTATGCGAGGTTCTGCATTTTGTTGGCGTAGTCGCGACCAGATGTTGGCGGCGGCAGCGATTTGCCGTCCTGGTGATAAAGAACGATTGCTTCTTCAACGATTTGGCACAATTCGTCAAAGACGGCCTTTTCATCCTGGCCGTGGCACCCTCCGTAGATCAAACCAGGAGAGCTGCCAACGAAGCACTGGTCTTCTTCAGACCACTCGACAATCTTCGCATATCTCGCACTTTCTTTCATGGCGTCGACTCCTCGATACCGCGTTTTACGGCGCGGATTTGGTAATACTTTGCATCATCGCCAGGCGCTCCCGATATTGTGATGGGTTTCGAGACTCGCGGGTGAACGAAATTACGATGACTGCCCTTGCCACCGCGATTCAAAAAACCAGTGCGTTCAAGTTCGGCGACAAGTTCTTTTATCTTCTGCGGCCCGTGTTTACCAGTGAGATTTTGGTCGCGTAACGCCTGCGTTCAAGCGCCACCGAAGGCGGTCGATTGTGACGCAAAGTCAGAGCTCCTTCGGCAGTACATACGATACCTTTGTCCCGTTGACAACGATCCAGCCATTCGTTCGCAATTGATTCAGAAGAGAAGTCAACTCCTTCTCGTCGAGCTTCTTCTGAAAAATCGGTTTCGTGGGCATGGACTTCCGCTATATGGCTGTTGAAATCACCAAATAGGATAACCGAATCGACCGGCCGGCCTTTTTGAACGGCGCCCAACTTTGCCACCTACTTTGAAGGAGTTCCCTGCTTTGCTGAGCTCGGAGAGGTCGAGAATTCCACGCTCGGAATCACCAGTTTGCCGCTCAACGAATAAACGCTGTCTCGAATTGCGACGGCCAAGCGATCGGCCCAAGCCGCATGCCGCGGATTCACGCCGGCTGGGACATTTTCCAACGGTTTCTCCGGACTTCCCGCAAAAGCCGGGGCCGCGACAAGATTGACATAAAGCATCGTTCCATAGTCATTGGCGACCACGGCGGATACGGATCGGCTGATTGGCGGCAATGCCGGCTCTAAAGCCTCCAACTCCCTGAACATCTTGGGAACGGCACGTTTCAGGTAGGCAATTGTGTTCAGTCTGCCCGTCGCACGTGCGCAGGCTAACCCGTTCAGGTGATAAGCAGTATTGGAGGCATAACTGATTTTGGTGCCCGCGCAACTGTTCATCCAATTGGTCTTGACGACGATTCCGCCTTTTGACGAGCTGATCAGCAGAATTGCCGCTACGCGCTCCCCATGCATAAGTCCGAATGCACGATCATCAGTGGGTATTCTCCCGCTGGCTCCGCCGTCCAGCAGCACCTCACCCTCGCTGGCAGTCACCTGCTTCCACTCTCCGGCCGGCATTTCGACAGAGGCGCGGCCGATCTCAAAAGTCGCTGCGTTTATCTGCGCGGCAAAAAGGCTACCCATGCAGATCAAATAAGAAGTGAAAGCCAATGAACGTGCCATCGTTATTTCCTCAAAAGAGGCTCAGATGCTTGCTATTCGACTTTCATTGCGGTTTTTTCGATTACTTCGGCCCAGAGTTTGCGTTCGGCGCCGAGGCGGTCAGATCTTGAAAGATTCCAGCGTCTCCGGGGCAAACAGCTCCTCCGGTTTCATGCGCGTCTTCGACAGTCCCTGCTCGTGGTGGTACCTGAGGAAGGTATCCAGCACGAGGCGGTTGGCCTCGAAGCCGTAGGCCCACCAATCGTCGCCCAGTTCGCGCCGCGCTTCCTCGACGTGCGCCACCTGCCAGGGAAGCATGGTGGTGAGGGCCGAGGTGATGTAGAGGTTTTCGTAGACGCGCCGCTGCGCCTCGGCAAAGGCCTTGCAGAGCGAACGCGCGATCCAGCGGTTGGCTTCATAGACATCGCGGCGCAGCACCACGGTGTGCATGATGGGAAAGATTTTCGACTTGCGGAAGTAAGCCTTCTCCACCTCGACATAGTTCTCGAACAGGCGCTTCACAGTGCCCGGCCGCGTCAGGTAGGTGGAGGGCATGCGCGCGGTCTGCAGCGCGTCCAATTCGCCATCTGCGATCATCTGCGCAAGTATTTTCTGCGGCCCGATATCGCGAACCCGGAATTTCGCCGGCAGATCCAGCTTGAGTTTCTCCTCGCGGCCGGACTCTTCCTCGCCGCCGCTGAAATACTCGGGAGCGGAGGGATCGACGCCGTACTCATCCTGCAGGATGCCGCGTATCCAGACCGGGGCGGTCATCTGGTATTCGGGCACACCGATGCGTTTGCCGATAAGGTCCTTAGGCTCGCGGATGCCGGATTTCGCCGATACGTAAATGCTCGAATGGCGGAAGAAACGCGAGGGAAACACCGGAATCGCGATGAACGGCGAATTGCCGCGCGCCGCCGACACGGTGTAGGAAGACAGCGACATTTCCGACACATCGAACTCGCGATGCCGCAGCATGCGGAAAAACGTTTCCTCCACGTGCAGGTTGACGTAATTGAGATCGATGCCCTCGGCTTGCACGCTGCCGTCGGCAAGGGCGCGGGTGCGGTCGTATTCCCAGCACGCCAGGGTGAGGCGCAATTTGGACATGGCGAATTTCTTTCCTTACAAAAACGCAGCCCCCTGCCTGGGGGCCGCAGTCAAACAGGAGACGAAATCAGCGTCACGCTCTCGCCAGCCCCCCTCGCGACCTTGGCGCCATGATACGACAGGCCCGGGCGGGCATGCATCTGTTGCGCCCCCCGGAATTGAACCGCAGCTTCGCCAAACAGGATTTCGGGAGCGGACCGGATGCGCTTTGCCTGCCTTCGTGGCAACATGGCCGATATTTCCGACTGGAGGCACCAATGTCCCGCAAGCGCATGAGTTTCTATTTCGCGGCCTCGCTGTCCGCGCTGTATCTGGCCGCGCCCGCATTCGCACAGGAATGGCCCGCAAAACCGATGCGGGTGGTGATTCCCTTCGCCGCGGGCAGCGTGTCCGAGGCTATTTTTCGCGTCATGTCGCCCCCCGTCGAGGCGCGCCTCGGACAGCGTTTCGTGGTGGAAAGCAAACCCGGCGCCGACGGCCATATCGGCGTCGGCGAAGTGATCCGCGCAGCCGCCGACGGCCACACCCTGCTGCTCGCGCCCACCGCGAATTTCGCGGTGACGCCGCACCTGTTCAAGAACCTCGGTTTTGATCCGCTCACGGCGCTGGATCCGATCTCACTGCTCGCCGACGCGCCGCTGCTCGCGGTCATTGGCGCCAACGTTCCGCCGCGCAATTTGAAGGAACTGGTCGAGTATGTGCGCGCCAGCCCGGGCAAATATAATTACGGCTCGCCGGGGTCGGGATCGCCCGCGCATCTGGCCGGCGCGGCTTTTGCGCAGATGACGGGAAACGCCATGGTGTACATTCCCTACAAGGGCACCGTGCCGATGATATCGGCGATGCTCTCGGGCGACGTGCTGGCCGCGTTCCCCACGCTCACCGGCATCATCGGCCAGCTCAAGGCCGGCAAGTTGCGCGCGGTGGCGGTGCTCTCGCGCCAGCGCATGGCCGAGGTGCCGGATGTGCCGACCTCGGCGGAATCCGGATTCCCGCAGTTTACCGGCAGCAACTGGTGGGTGCTGGCGGCGCCGCATGGCACCCATCCGCGCATCATCGAACGGCTCTACGGAGAATTCAAAACCTCGCTGGGCGACCAGGAGATACGCAAGCGCGTCGCCGACCTGGGCCACAACACCATTGGACTTTCGCCCGCGGAAACCGCGACTTTTCTCAAAGCCGAGTCGGCGCGCTATAAATCCATCGTGGAAATCGGCAAGATAACGGCCCAGTAACGCTCGCTCGTTTGTAACAGCGAAGGAGTCGATATGCATTGCGTCAAATCATTGTCCGCGGTTTTCGCGTTGTTGTTCGGACTGGTCTTGTCCGCCGGCGCGCAGGAGTGGCCTTCGAAACCCATTCGGATCGTCGTTCCCTATACCCCCGGCGGCGTGTCCGAAGTCCTGTTCCGCGCCATGTCGACCGGCATCGAAAACCGCATCGGGCAGCGCTTCTACATCGACAACAAACCCGGCGCCGACGGCAATATCGGCACCGGCGAGGCAGTGCGCGCAACACCCGATGGCTATACGCTGCTGCTCGCGCCCACCGCCAACTTCGCGGTCACGCCGCACATGTACAAGAACCTCAACTTCGATCCGCTCACCGGCCTTGATCCCATCGGCCTGCTGGTCGAGGCGCCCCTCATCATTACGGTGAGCGCCGGTGTGCAGGCGCGCACGTTGAAGGAGTTCATCGACTACATCCGCGCCAACCCCGGCAAATACAACTATGGGTCGCCCGGTTCAGGCTCGCCGGCGCATCTGACAGTGGCGCAGATTTCGCAGCAGACCGGCAATTCCATGGTCTATGTGCCGTTCAAGGGCACCGCGCCCCTGGCGCTTTCGATGCTTGCGGGCGACGTGCAAATCACCACCTATTCGCTCACCGTCGTGGCAGGTCATCTGAAGGCGGGAAAACTGCGCGCGCTTGCCGTCACCTCGAAGCAGCGCATGGCTGAAATTCCCGACGTGCCCACCACCGCCGAGGCCGGCTTTGCGCAGTACTCGGGGACCAACTGGTGGGTGATCGCCGCGCCGCGCGGCACCAATACCCGCATCATCGATCGCCTGTGGGCCGAATTCCGCACGGCGCTTGCCGATCCCGACGTCAGAAAGCGCATCGCCCGGGCATGTGCCCATTCCCCAGGGTCCGGCGGAAACGGTCGCATTCCTCAAGTCGGAATCGGCGCGCTACAAGAAGATTGTCGAGGACGGCAATATCACGGCGCAGTAAGCCATCGGCATGCGCCATCGGTAAATCATCGTCAAACAGGAATTCATGAATCCATCACTGCTGATACAGGAGCGGCGCGACCGCCTTCACGAAACCATGGCCAGGGAGGATATCGACCTCCTGGCCGTCGCCGGCGATGCCTGGCGCTGCGACTACCTGCGCTACGCCACCGGCGTGGCGCTACTGGAAGGCAATGCCGTTGCCTTCATCGAGCGCGACGGCGGCGTGCATCTGATTGTCGAATCTCCCGGCGAGGCGGTGCGTTTTGCCGATGAACAGCCGGAGATCCGCATCAGCTGCGTGGCCTCGGCCAGCGCCGAAGCCGAGCGCATCATTGCCGAATCCCGCCACCGCAAGGTGGCCCTGGGCCCCCGGCCGGGCCTGCCTTATCGCCTGGCCACCGGCGCGGCCGGCGGCAGCAGGTGGCCCTGGGCCCCCGGCCGGGCCTGCCTTATCGCCTGGCCACCGGCGCGGCCGGCGGCAGC
>Ga0155956_1027_pt1 | contig 10779 bp, 8 predicted proteins | sample RifCSPlowO2_02_FD_107610 | JGI IMG/M metagenome (GOLD analysis project Ga0155956, IMG submission 107610) | Betaproteobacteria bacterium RIFCSPLOWO2_02_FULL_62_17 | reverse complement strand
ACTTCCTTGTTGCCGAGTGCGTTGTTGATTTCGTTATGCAGCCGCGCGAGGATGGGATCCGGCGTGCCTGCCGGCGCCCAGATACCCAGCCAGTTGTTGAATGAGACACCCGGGAAGAATTCGCCTATGGTCGGAATATCCGCCAGATAAGGCAGGCGATTCCTGCCGGAAACGGCGATCGCGCGCAGCTTGCCGGCCTTGATTTGGTTCGCGGCCGAGGTTCCCGCCACCACCACCGGCACGTCGCCCGCGATCGCGGCCATCACCGCGGGCGTGCCGCTCTTGTAGGGCACATGGATCAGGTTGAGCCCCGCATGCTGCTTGACGGCTTCCATGGTCAGGTGGTGGATGCTGGCGTTGCCGCCGGAAGCGAAATTCAGCGGCGGATTGGCGCGCTTCGCATAATCCAGAAACTCCTTGAAGGTTTTCACCGGAACCGAGGGATGCACCGAAATCACCACCATGCTGGTGGTGGTGCTCGCAATCGGCACGATATCCTTCAAGGTGTCGAAGGGCATCTTGCTATAGACATGGGGATTGATCGCCACCAGGCTGTCCGCGCCGTACAGGATGGTGTAGCCGTCCGGCGGCGATTTAGCCACGTAATCCCCGGCGATGTTGCCATTGGACCCGGCGCGGTTCTCGACGACGACCGCTTGCCCGAGCCGCTCGCCCAGAACCGGCGCAAGCACGCGGGCGCCAAGGTCCGGTGCGCCGCCCGGCGCGATCAACACGATCAGCCGGATCGGCTTCACCGGGTACTGCTGCGCTTGCACGGCCGAATTCAGAAACGCGACCGTGACGGACGCGAACGCAAAAACCAATTTGCTGACAGGATGCATAACCGCTCCGAATTTGGTAGAAGCGCAGCATCCTGCGCGCCATCCAGAGCCGCTGTCAAGCAGCCGGGATCATGCAACAATGCCGTACCCTTTACAGCCGCGATCGATCACCCGGGAAACGTGGCATGAAAAGGCATCGAATTCCCCCCATTCTCATGCGTGCGCCGAACTGAATCCATGACAAAGCCTTCAATCGCCATCATCGGCGCCGGCATGGGCGGCTTGGCCGCCGCGGGAACTCTACGCCAGGCCGGTTTCGAGGTACAGGTCTACGAACAGGCGAGCCGCTTCGCGCGCATCGGCGCGGGCATTCAGATGATGCCCAATTCCATGAAGGTGCTGCGCGGCATCGGCGTCGAGGAACGCCTGCGCAAGACCGCATTCACGCCCTACTCGCACCTCAATCGTATCGGCGACAGCGGCGAGGTGAGCAATGAATTGCCGATGCCGGAGTCCTTATATGGCGCGCCTTATTTGTGCATGCACCGGGGCGATCTGCACGACGCGCTGGCCTCCGCCGTAGCGCCGGAAATCATTCATCTGGGCAAGAAACTGGTCGGTCTCGAACCGCGCGGCGAGCAGGTGGAACTCGCCTTCGCCGACGGCGCCAGGGTGCGCGCCGATGCGGTGGTCGGCGCCGACGGCGTGCATTCGCTGGTGCGCGAACTCCTGCTCGGGCCGGACAAGCCGATACACAAGGGGCGCATTGCCTACCGCGCAGTATTTCCAGCAGCGCTGATGGGTGGGCGCGAGATCCTGCCTTCACGCACCAAGTGGTGGGGCGAGGACCGCCATATCGTCATTTACTACACCACCGTTACCCGCTCGGAAGTCTATTTCGTCACCAGCGTGCCCGAGCCGGCCGAATGGATGACGCAGGAATCCTGGTCCGCGAAAGGGGATGTTCGCGAACTGCGCAAGGCCTATGAAGGTTTTCACGAGGAAGTGCGCATGGTGCTGGATGCCTGCCCGGACTGCCACAAGTGGGCCATCCTCGAGCGCGAACCGCTGCCGCGCTGGAGCGTGGGGCGCGTGGTGCTGTTGGGCGACGCCTGCCATCCGATGACGCCCTACATGGCGCAGGGCGCGGCCACCGCGATCGAGGACGCCGCGGTGCTCGCGCGTTGCATGAAAGAGTATGCCGACGGCGGCATCGAGACCGCATTACAGCGCTACGAAGCGCATCGCAAACCGCGCACCTCGCGCATCCAGGCCATCTCCAGCGCCAATACCTGGCTGAAGAACGGCGAGGCGGACACCAGCTGGCTTTATGGTTACGATGCCTGGAATGTGCCGCTGACAGCTTGACAACCATGGTGAGGAAATCGACATGAGATGCATTGCGAATACCGGCTTGGTGCTGTGTCTGGGCGCATTCTTCATGGTGCCCGCAGTCGCGCAGGACTTTCCCAAAGGCCCGGTGAAAGTCATCGTGCCCTTCGTCGCCGGCGGACCCACCGATGCCATGGCGCGGATGGTGGGCGCCAAGCTCCAGGAGATATGGGGTCAGCCGGTGGTCATGGAATACAAGCCCGGTGCCGGCACGGTGCTGGGCGTGGATGCCGTGGCGAAATCTCCGCCGGATGGTTACACCGTGGGCATCGTGCCAGCGGCGCTCACTGTCAATCCGAGCCTGCGAAAATCCATGCCCTATGACACCGTAAAGGATATTTCCGGCGTCACACAACTGGTGGCCACGCATCTTGCTCTGGTCACCGGGCCCAAGGCGCCATTCAATACCGTGGCGGAACTCGTCGCCTACGCGAAGAGCAATCCTGGCAAGGTCTCCTTTGGCAGTCCGGGCGTGGGCGGCACCGCGCACCTTGCCGGAGAACTGCTCAAGCGCACCGCCGGATTCGAGATGGAACATATCCCCTACAAAGGCAGCGCACAGGCCATCGCCGACCTGATGGGTGGGCGCATCGATCTGATGTTCGATGCCCTGTCTTCCGCGCTGCCCTTTGTAAAGTCCGGCAAGTTCAAGATGATTGCCACCAACGGTGCCCGCCGCGCGCCGGGGAACGAACAGTACCCGACGGTGGCCGAGACTTTTCCGGGCTTCGAGGTCACCTCGCTGCTCGGCATGATCATTCCATCCGCGGCGCCACGCCCGATCGTGAGACGGATTCAGGCCGACACCGCCAAGGCGCTCAACATGCCGGATGTTAAGAAGATCATCGAAGCGGCCGGCAGTGAAGTCGTGGGGTCAACCCCGGAACAATTCGACGCGCTGATCCAGCGCGAACTCATGAAATGGGCGAAAGTGGTCGCCGCCGCCGGCATCCCGAAGGAATAGCGGCAGTACGGTTCTCGCTATACATTACCCGCGTCTACGCCGAGCTCAGATCGATCCAGGTATTGCCCGTGAAGTACGAGCGGTCCTCGACCCAAAGCGGCGCCTTCTCGACCAGCTTAGCCAGGGTCGGCGATTTGCCATGGTCGGCGATGGCCTGATCGTCGCGGTAAATCTCGAACAGATGATAGGTGCGCGGTTCTTTCTTGTCGCGTACGACATCGAAGCGCAGGCAACCGGATTCGGAGGCGCGCGTCGCGGCGACGTGCGCTTTCATCTCGGCCTCGAAGTCGGCGACAAATCCTTCCTTGATGCGCCAGCGTACGATGATGACGTGCATATGAGTTGTCTTTCCTCTGAATTGGGGAATTTGCAATCGGGCAGAGCCCCCTTGCCCGTGTACTGCCTAAGCCGGACGAAGCGGAACCAAACAGCCTGCTTTGTTTTGGCGTCCACTTTTCCCGTGAATTCTGAAAGTTGCAAAAGCGCAACTTGCAGAATTCACGGGACGTATACAAAGCCGCAACTTCGCCTGTCAAAACTTGACTCCTTAGTGATTAATGCTCCTTCGCAATCAACTCATCGAGCATGCGCCGCGCGGCCATGGGCGCGGCATCCACGGCAATGCTGATCTGGGGCGCGCCGGGCGTGGCTTCCATGCGCCGCTGCTGCGCCTCGATCACCACTACGTCCTCGCGGAACACTTTCACAAAATCCTCGGCGAACATCTTCTCGGTGGCCGGATCGTCGCGATTGAAACCGCGCACGAAACAGAAGAAGTAGTGCGTGGTGTTGTCGCTCTCCGGCGTCGGCGCCGAGAGCGCCATCAGGTCGATGCGGTGTCCGCTTTTGTCCCCCTGCGGCGCGCCGGTGCCGGTAGCGGCGCAGCCGGCGAAATTGACGGAAAAGCACGGCGGTTGATGCTCCACGATCTGCCAGCGGTCGACATTGCCCTTGAATTTTCCGGCGTTCTGGTACATCGGCGGCGCCGGCCGGTCGATGATCCAGCGGGTCATGCGCACCTTCCCCGCCTCGCGTTCGGTCGCCACCGGAAACTCCGCGATCGAGGAACTGCCGATCGATGTCGCGTGCACGTAGGCAAGGTGCGTGACATCGAGCACGTTGTCGTTGATGAGCTGGTAATGGCAGCGCATGTGAAACGGATCGGGCCGAGTGCAGGCCCATTCCGGATGCGTGGTCCACCACCAGTCTGGGATCAGCGCGGCATCGGCTTTTGCCGGGTCGCCCATCCAGATCCAGATCCAGTTCCAGCGCGCAACCACCGGGTAGGAGCGGATGCGCGCCTCCGCCGGGATGCGCTCCTGTCCGGGAATTTCGACGCACCTCCCCGAGGCTTCGAACTTCAGGCCGTGGTAGCCGCAGCGCAGATCATCGCCGACCACCACGCCCAGCGACAATTGCGCGTGCCGGTGGCAGCAACGATCCTCCAGCGCCACCGGCGTGCCATCGGCCTGCCGGTAGAACACAATCGGCGCGTCAAGAAGAATACGTCCGAAGGGCTTGTCCCGCGTTACCTCGCGGTCCCATGCCCCAACGTACCAACAGTTACGAAGGAACACGGACGATCCGCCGTGACGCCGCCTGATTAGCTACCGACAGGAACAATTACCACCGCAGCAGCTTTGCAGGCTGTTACCGGTGCTGGCGGCGCTGGGGCTGGTGAACATGCCGTGCAGGGCGGGCACGGAAAGCGTCACCCGCGGCGAGGGCGTCGCGCACTTCGGGCAGGGCTGTGGATTGCGAAACTCCAGCATCGGCCGGATTGCGGTAAAACCGCCGCAGTTGCCGCATTCATATTCATAAGTAGGCATGGTGTTCTGTTCCGGAAATTCCAGCTTGGATAGTGCAAATGATACCAAGGTTCCGGCCTGACCCCGGTTTTTTGCCGATAAGGCAGCTTGATTGTCGCGGCATAAACGTTTCTAATCGGGTGCGCGTTCGACTTTCCGGAGGGAGAAAACCGATGAAACGATACATATTGCGCCTGCTGTGCCTGGGTGCCTGCCTGGCAACCCCACTGGCTGCCATGGCTCAGGCCTACCCCACCAAACCGATACGCATCATTGTGCCTTTCACGGCAGGCTCGCTCCCGGACCTCGTGCCGCGCCTGGTGGGAGAAAAGGCCTCCCCCGCACTGGGCCAGCCGATCGTGGTGGAGAACCGCGTCGGCGCCGGCGGACGCATCGCCGCCGATGCCGTTGCCAAGGCCGCGCCCGATGGCTACACGCTGCTGCTGGGTACCGCGACCACGCACGTGGTCGCCCCCTTCATCGTCAAGAACATGCCCTACGATTCGTTCAGGGATTTCACGCCCATCATCAACGGGGTGAGCCCGGTCACAGGGTTCGTCACCAACGCGTCGGTGCCGGTCAGTTCGGTGCGCGAGTTCCTCGATTACGCGAAAAAGAACCCAGGCAAGCTCGCCTACGGCAGCAACGGTATCGGTTCATCGCATCATCTGCGCGGCGAATTCCTGAAGATGGTCGCGGGCATCGACGTGATTCACGTGCCCTACCCCGGATCCAACGAAGTGGTCACCGGCGTGGTCAACAACACGGTGCAACTGACTTTCTCCACGCCGGCCTCGGTGCAGCAGTACATCGCCTCCGGCCGCGTGAAGCTGCTGGCGCTCACCATGCCCAGGCGCGTAGCCAATTATCCCAATGTGCCGACGCTGGACGAACTGTTGCCGGGTTTCTTCTCGACCATCGACTGGTTCGGCTTCTTCGGCCCGGCCGGGCTGCCTGCGCCTATCGTCGCGCGCCTGAACGCGGAAATCGGCCGTGCGCTGAACCATCCCGATATCCGCGGCAAGTTCGAGGCACAATCGGTGCAGATCATCGGCGGCACGCCCGAAGAGTTCGCGGCCGTGATGAAATCCGAGTTCGCCATCTATGCCAAGGTGGCCAAGGCCGCGGGCATAAAGCCGGAATAAAAAGCGCGGAATAGAAAAACGACTCTGATCAGTCTTTGAAGGAAACCGCATGGACGCGCGCGTCAAGGAATCTCATCTCGACCCGGTCACCCTCGAGGTGATCCGCAATGCCCTGCCCGCCATCTCCAACGAAATGGCGGTCGACCTGCAGCGCACCTCCTACAACATGATCATCTACGAGGTGCGCGACTTCTGCACCGCGCTGGTCCTGCCCAACGGCGATCTGGTGTCGCAGAATGTCGGCGGGGTGTCGCATTTCATCGCCGATCTGGGCGTGATGATCACCGACGCCATGCAGCATTACGAGAAGGAAGGCTTTCAGCCCGGCGATGTGCTCATCAGCAACCACCAGCGGGTGGCGGGGCAGCACCTGAACAACGTATGCATCCACATGCCCTATTTCTACAAGGGCGAGCTGCTGATGTTCGCCATCGTGCGCGCGCACTGGATCGACGTGGGCGGCAGCAGCACCGGCTTTGGCGCAGGGCTCACCGTGGCCGATCCATGGCTCGAAGGACTGCAACTCGACCAGTTGAAGATCTACCGCGGCGGCGAGGTGGATGAAACGCTGTATCGCGTCATCAGCGACAACATCCGTTACCCGGAGAGCTCGCTGGGCGACATGAAATCGCAGATGGCGGCCTGCCGCCTGGCGCTGCGGCGCCTCGATGAACTGTTCGACAAGTACAGCCGCGACACGGTGCTTGCCGCGATACAGCAGATATTCGATGAGACCGAGCAGAAATGCCGCAACGTGGTGTCCACTTTCCCGGATGGCGTCTACGAGGCCGAATCGGTGCTCGATGACGACGGCGTGCTCAAGGGCGAGCCGGTGCGCTTTCACGCCAAAGTCACCATCAAGGGCGGCTCGATGATCATCGATCACTCGCAAAGCTCGGGCGAGCGGCGCTCGGCGATGAATTCGCGCACGCTGGCCGCGCCGCGCATCGCCTACAAGGCGCTCACCGCGCCCCACGAGCCGGTGAACGAGGGCTCGTTCCGTGCGTTGAAATGCATCATCCCCGAGGGCAACATGATGATGGCGCGCTATCCTGCACCGATGGCGCACTGGAGCATCGTGCTGCCGATGGTGGTGGATACGATTGTCGCCGCGCTCGCCAAGGCGATCCCCGAGCGCGTGCCCGCCGCGCACTTTGGACTGATGGGCAACAACGGCGTATTCTTCGGCGTCAATCCGAAGTCTAAACGGCGCTTTGTCATCAGCGCCTCGGGCGGCGGCGGCTGGGGCGGCCGCCCCACCGAGGATGGCGAGTCCGCCGCGGTCACCGTCTGCCAGGGCGACGTGCGCAATTCCTCCATCGAGGAACTGGAAATGAAGAGTCCGGTGCTGATTCATACCCGCGGTCTGCGCAAAGACTCCGGTGGCCCCGGAAAATTCCGCGGCGGCCTGGGCAGCACCATGCACATCCGCAATCTCAGCGAAGGCCGCTGGAACATGGAGCGCCCGCGCCGCCAGAACTGCCCCCCGTGGGGCCTCGATGGCGGCCTGGCCGGAGAAGCGGGCACCAAGATGCTCAAGAAACCGGGCGACGACAAATTCGTCAGCGTCGATCTCAGCCGCCATCTCGTGCCCAACGATTCCGAGGTGATGATTCACGCCGGCAGCGGCGGCGGCTGGGGCGACCCGCTCGCGCGCGACACCGAGCGTGTGCAATGGGACGTGATCGAAGGCCTGGTATCGGCAGAGTCGGCGCGCAAGCACTACGGAGTAGTGCTCAATCCGGACGAGTCCATCGATCAGGCGGCGACTGCGGCCTTGCGCAAGGAAATGGCGTCGCAGCGTGCGCACGCGTAGTCGCGCGCATATCAAGCCCGTTGTGCTCCAACTCGCCGTTCTCAAACTTACCCAAGGTTCAAATGAATCCGAAGGCCGGCGCGCAGCCGGGCATGCTCCCGCTGCAAAATCTGAAGGTATTGGAACTCGGCCACATCGTCGCCGGCCCCGCCGCGTCGCTGATCCTCGCGGATTTGGGCGCCGATGTCATCAAAATCGAACGTCCGGATGGCGGCGACCAGGCGCGCTCCATGCCAGGCGCGGGCAGTTCGGGATTTTTTCACTACAACCGCAACAAACGCAGCCTCGCCATCGATCTGAAATCGTCCAAGGGCAAGGAGGCCCTGCTGAAGCTGGTGAGCACGGCCGACATTTGTCTCGACAACTACTCGCCCGGCGCGCTGGAGCGCCTGGGTCTGGGTTACGAAGATCTCGCCAAGGTCAATCCGCGCCTCTTGTATCTTGCGGTCAAGGGCTTTCTTCCGGGACCGTATGAAAATCGGCTGGCGCTGGACGAAGTCGCTCAAATGATGGGGGGGCTCGCATTCATGACAGGACCGCCCGGTCGTCCCTTGCGCGCCGGCGCTTCGATCATCGACATCGGCGCGGCCACCTACGGGATCATAGGAATTCTTGCGGCCCTCTACATGCGCGAGTTCACCGGCGTTGGCCAGAAAATCACCTCAGGCCTTTTCGAGACCACCGTGTTCCTCGTTGGCCAATGGCTCGCGCGCGCAGGCCAGAGCGGCGAACCCGCCAAGCCCATGGCCACGGAGGGCCAGGGCGTGCGCATGGGCTGGGGCATCTTTCACCTGTTTCCCACCAGCGACAATCGGCAGGTATTCATCGCGGTCACCTCGAATACGCATTGGGAGCGCTTTTGCAGGGAATTTGATCTTCCGGACTTGCATGCCGATGAGCGGCTCAATACCAACCCCAAGCGCGCCAACGCGCGCGACTGGCTGCTGCCGCGCGTGAACGCCGAGACCGCCAAATACACCGCGCAAGCGCTGATCGCGAAACTCGAAGGCGCGAACATCCCCTACTCCCCGGTGAACCGTCCCGATCAGCTGTTCGATGATCCCCACTTGCTCGCCACGGGCCAGCTGATACCGACCACCTTTCCTGGCGGCCGCACCGCCGGCGTACCCAAGATGCCCTTCAAGAGCAGCCTCTACAACATGGGCCTGCGGCGCGTCGCGCCGGGTCTGGGCGAGCACACGCGCGAAGTGCTGGCGGAGGCAGGTTACAGCGCCGCAGAGATCGAAGCGATGCTGGCCCAGGGCGCGGTGTTGAGCGGGGAGGCGGCGGATCTTCGCTGACATGGGTTGCGGTCATGCGTGACCACCCAATAGTTCCGCACCCAGTATTTATACTTAATTTAGCCTATTTAGGTAGAAATTACTCCAGTTATGGACTAAAGTAATAAATAAGTCTTTATTTGGAGTTAGGCATATGGAAACTGCGAATCTACAAGTAACAACTCCTATTAGTAATAGCAATGTTTCTGTGCCAGCGTTACGCACGTTGTTTCGAATAGTAAATCTTTGGGGACTGAGTAATAAGGAGCAGATAAAGCTTCTAGGCAATCCTCCGAAATCCAGCTTTTATCGCTGGAAGCATGGCGACAACGTGACGCTATCTCAGGACACACTGGAACGACTTTCATATATTTTCGGGATTTACTCAGCACTTCAGGTGTTGCTACCAAAACCTGAGGCAGCAGATGCCTGGATCAGGAAGCCGAACGCCGCACCGCTCTTTGGCGGACGCAGTGCTCTTGATAGAATGCTTTCAGGCCATATCGGCGATCTTTACATCGTGCGGCAGTACTTGGACGCGCAACGCGGTGGATGGGCGTGATTCCCGCTGTTTCGAAGATAGTCTGGAAACCGTGTTTTCGGCTTGTTCCCAGTCATTTCCCACCAATCAGCGTCTACGAACGGGTCGCGCACCCTGATGATCTCGAAGCTGTTTTTGCGGTAGAGAATCTAACCAACCCGCGGCTAAGACAAGAGGCAGGAGACATTTCGATTGTTCCGCCGGTGGACCGTGTTTCAGGCCCGGGCACCACACCGATCATGTCTGCATTTACACATCTAAATCCCGAAGGCAGCAGATTCAGTGATGGAACCTTCGGTGTGTTTTACGCCGGACGTACTTTGGATACCGCAATTGCGGAGGCCCGCTATCAGAGAGGGCGATTTCTAGCGAGAACAAAGGAAGCCGCGATAGAGATGGACATGCGCACCTATCTTACGGACCTTGACGGAGATATCCACGACATCCGTGGCCGCACGAACCTTATCGATATTTATGACTCGAGTAGTTACACTGCCGGCCAAGCAATCGGTCGCGAACTTAAGACGATAAATTCGTACGGCATCGCCTATGACAGCGTAAGGCACGCAGGTGGAGAATGCGTCGGCGTTTTTCGGCCACCCGTCCTGACGAATTGCATCCAAGGCCCGCATTTTTGCTACGTATGGGATGGCACACAAATTACGACGGTGTATGAGAAGAAGATATACGCTCAGTATTAATCACGCGATAGACAGCCCATGATTCGAATCGTCATCAACCTGTTGCTCGGCGCCACGCTCGCCTTCGCGCATAACGTATGCGCACAAAACTTTCCAATAAAACCAATCAACATGATCCTGCCCCTGGAAGCCGGCGGCCCCGGCGACGTCCTCGCGCGCTTTCTCGCCCAGGCGATGGGCAAACCCTTGCAGCAGAAGGTGCTCATCGAGAATATCGGCGGCGCCGGCGGCAATATCGGCGTGGCGCGCGCGGCCAAGGCCGCCCCTGACGGCTATGCCCTGCTGTTGCATCACATCGGCATCTCTGAGCATGGTCACGGTAATCGATGGTGTCGTGATCACGCTTTTTG
>Ga0155956_1033_pt5 | contig 10861 bp, 14 predicted proteins | sample RifCSPlowO2_02_FD_107610 | JGI IMG/M metagenome (GOLD analysis project Ga0155956, IMG submission 107610) | Betaproteobacteria bacterium RIFCSPLOWO2_02_FULL_62_17 | reverse complement strand
GTGAAATGCATGGCAGTGCCGCCCTGTCGGCGGACTTGCGGCATGCCGCATTTCCGAATTCAAGGCTCCGCGGCGGCGCCAATGTGCTGATCATGCCCAATCTGGACGCCGCCAACATAGCGTTCAACCTGCTCATGGTCGCCGCCGGGGGGGGCATAACCATCGGCCCGATATTGCTGGGCGCGGCGCGGCCGGTGCACATCCTTACGCCCTCTTCGACTGTGCGCAGAATCGTTAACATGACCGCGCTGACCGTGGTGGACGCCAACGCGGCTCACCGCGACCTGTTTACCGGAACCTGATTTGGCGGCGGCCGAACGGGTAACGAAGTCCAAGGCCGGCCTGATTCTCACCGGCGGCGGCGCACGCGCTGCCTACCAGATCGGGGTGTTGAAGGCGGTCAGGGAACTGCTTCCAATGCCCGAGGAGAACCCTTTTTCGATTCTCTGTGGAACCTCCGCAGGCGCGATCAACGCGGCTACCCTGGCCGTCTACGCGGACAACTTCGACGCGGCCGTTTCCAATCTCCTGGAAGTCTGGGAGAACATGCATGTGCGTGTTGTCTACCGCGCCGATCCCGTGAGCGTCGCGAAAACCGGCGCGCGCTGGCTGGCGGCCATGATGCTTTTATCGAGATCGAGCCCGGTCTCGCTTCTCGACAACGCGCCGCTCGGGGAAATGCTGTCCCGCAACCTGGATTTCGGCCGTATACAGCAGAATATCGACGATGGCCGCCTCTATGCGGTTTCCATCACCTGCTCGGGATATTCCTCCGGCCAGAGTGTTTCGTTTTACCAGGGGGGGCCGGGTGTCGTGGCCTGGGAGCGCAGCCAGCGCACTGGCTGCGCGATGCCGCTGCGCGTGGAGCACCTGATGGCGTCCTCGGCGCTGCCATTCATTTTTCCGGCGGTGAAGCTCAACCGGGAGTACTTCGGCGACGGCACCATGCGGCAGATCGCGCCCATCAGCCCTGCGCTGCATCTTGGCGCCGATCGCATTCTGGTGATAGGCACCGGCCGCCAGGTCAGCGATCCGGCGCGTGTCAGAACGCAGGTGTATCCGACCATCGCGCAAATCGCCGGCCATGCTTTGAACAGTATTTTTTTGGACAGCCTGTACGTCGATATCGAGCGTGTTCAGCGGATTAACCGGACCATTGGCATGATGTCCAGGGAAAAACTTGAAGAAAGCGGCACCGGCCTGCGGCCGGTGAAGGTCTTGGTGATTTCTCCCTCACAGCCGATCGAGCGCGTCGCAACCCGTTTCTTGCGCGAACTGCCTTGGACCATCCGCTTCCTGCTGCGCGGCATAGGCGCGATGAATCGTAACGGGTCCAACCTGGCGAGCTATCTGCTGTTTGAGCGGGCATTCTGTTCGGCCTTGATCGACATGGGCTATCGCGACACCATGGCGCGGCGTAGCGAGGTGATCGAGTTTCTGGAGGGGTCTCATTAGTCCGGCTTGGCTACCGGTGCCGCTTCCCGGGCTGATACACTGGCGGCGCCAAATACCGGGGAGCATCACATGAATCAACCTCCCAATCAGGATCCGCTGCAGTTTCTCAAGTCGCTCTGGGGGCCAATGGGTGTTCCCATTGCCGGGCTGGTCACGCCGACGCTGGATCTAGGTGAAGTGGACAAGCGCATCGCCGACCTGAAGTCTGTAGAAAACTGGCTCAAAATTAATCTGTCGTTGCTGCAAATGAATATTCAAGGACTGGAAATGCAGAAGGCCACTCTGGCGGCGATACAGCAGGGATTCCCGGCCAAATCATCCGATTCCCCGGCGGGAAACCCGTTGGCTGATGCGTGGTGGAACGTCATGCAAGGACAGGCCCCGCAAGGCAAGGACCCCGCCAAGGACAAGTGATGCCTGGCTGTCCTAACTTCGCCAGATCTTGCGGCAGGCGACTGCCGGGCGCGTCAGGCAGGCACCCATGACCGGCAAGCACCAGGAATTGTTTCCGGTGATCGAGCCGCGGGCATCGGCCCTGCTCGAGCTCGACGCGATCCATAGCATGTACTGGGAGGAGTGCGGCAACCCGCGCGGCATCCCCGTGGTGTTTCTTCATGGAGGGCCCGGTGCCGGAAGCACCGCGGCCCACCGCCGATTCTTTGATCCGGAGGCCTACCAGATCATCGTTTATGACCAGCGCGGCGCGGGACGCTCGACACCGCTGGGGGAATTGCGCGACAACACCACGCCGCTTCTCATCGCCGATCTGGAGACATTGCGGGCGCACCTGAAGATTGATCGCTGGCTGTTATTTGGCGGTTCCTGGGGAAGTACGCTGGCGCTGGCCTATGCCCAGACGCATCCGGGCCGGTGTCTGGGGCTGGTGCTGCGCGGAATATTTCTATGCCGAAGAAGCGAAATCGACTGGTTCCTTTACGGCCTGCGAAGCATCTATCCGGAACCCTGGGAAAAGCTTGCCGGATTGCTGCCGCCCGCCGAACGCGGCGATCTGGCGAAAAACTATCACCGCCGCCTGATCGACCCCGACCCCGCAGTGCACATGCCCGCGGCGAGGGCCTGGAGCGTCTATGAAGGCTCGTGTTCAACACTCATGCCAAGTCCGGACACAGTGGCCTATTTTGCCGGCGACATCGTGGCATTGGGCCTGGCACGCATAGAAGCGCATTACTTCATCAACGATATCTTTCTTCCGGAAAACTCATTGATGGAAAATGTCGGACGGCTGGAGGGTATTCCCGGAATTATCGTGCAGGGCCGCTATGACATGGTTTGCCCGCTGGTCACGGCGCACGAGCTTGCCGCGGCGTGGCCGCAGGCCACCTATCGGATCATTCCCAACGCAGGGCATTCGGTCTGGGAACCCGGAATTCTCGCGGCGCTGGTGCAGGCCACCGAGAACTTCAAGCGAACCGGCGGGTTTGCCTGACTCTGCCGGCGATCAATACCCGAATGCCGCCTTCCCCTATCCTGAATCCCGATACCGCCTGGTTGCGGGAGCGATTCTTCGCGCGTCAACAGCGCGCCGGCGATGTCCCGCTTCGCGCCGAAATCCCCGGCGGGGAAACACTGCGCCTGGCATCCGTGCTGATTCCGGTCATCGAGCGCGACCAGGGCCTGACGGTGTTGTTTACACGCAGAACGGAGCACTTGCAGGTACACGCCGGCCAGATCAGCTTTCCCGGTGGCGGCGCCGAACCCGGTGAGGCCTGGTGCGCCCGCCATTCGATCTGCGCCTGGATGAATTTGAAGTCGCGGGGATATTCGAGGTGCCGCTGGCGTTTCTGCTCGATCCGGCGAATCACCGCAGGGACAGCATGATCCGGGAAGGGCGCCGCCGGGAATTCGACGCCGTTCCCTATGGCGAGCATTACATCTGGGGCGCAACCGCCGCCATGCTGCTGCAGTTTTACTCGTTCCTGTCTGGGCAATAGCCTGCGAAGGGCTTATAGAAATTCGGCGGGAAATATCGCAAGCGACGCGAAGGGTTTCGGGTGAGGGCGAGTGGGTTATCGAGCCCGCTCCCGAAACCCGCAGCGCCGCGTCTATCGCGTTTCCATTGTGGTATCTTCGCCGGGAAATCAAAGCATGAAATGTCTCTCATCTCCCTGATCGCAGCCTTACTGCTTGAGCAGTGGCGCCCCCTGTCCGACCGCCGCTATTTGTATACGGCGGTTTCGCAATATGCGGGCTATTTCGAACAGCAATTCAACGCCGGTGAAAACCATCACGGCATTATTGCCTGGATGGTCGCAGTCCTGCCATTGGTGTTCGGCGCGTGGCTCGTCTATGCGGTGCTCTGGCATATCAACCCGTTGCTCGGGCTCGCGTTTAATGTCGCCGCGTTATATGTCACGATGGGGTTCCGCCAGTTCAGCCACTATTTCACCGACATCCAACTGGCACTGAAGCAGGACGACCTTCCCAAGGCGCGAGAGCTGCTGGCCGCCTGGCGCGGACACGGCTGCGCGGAGCTTTCCGTGGAGGATCTGATCAGGCTTAGCGTGGAGCAGGCACTGTCGGCGTCATACCGCAATGTGTTTTCGGTGATTTTCTGGTTTGTCCTGCTGCCCGGGCCGACTGGCGCGGTGCTGTACCGCTTGAGCCACTACCTGGAGCAACGCTGGGGCAAGACGCTGTCGCCGGACCTGAGCGTGTTCGGCAATTTTTCCGCGCGTGTATTCGCGCTCATAGACTGGATTCCGGCGCGCCTGTCGGCGCTGACTTTCGCGATTGTCGGAGATTTCGAAGACGCCCTCTACTGCTGGCGTACCCAGGCCGGGAACTGGGACGACCCATCCATGGGCATCGTGATTGCCGCGGGAGCCGGGGCACTTGGCGTGCGACTGGGCAATCCTTACCTGCGTGACGGCGTCGTGGTGGAACGGCCGGAACTCGGCTTGGGTGACGAACCTGACCTTGCCCACCTGGATAGCACCGTGGGGCTGGTGTGGAGGACGCTGGTGCTATGGCTTTGCATGCTGTTTTTGCTCGGCATTGCCAGCGTATTGCGCTGAGATGGGAGCGCCAGGATGACTACGCGGATCGGCGCGCTTGGCCGCATTTCCAGCATGCCGTGAACTGTTCCTCGATCGCCTCGGCACATTCCGGGCACGTCCATCCCGGGCCGCTGCGCCGCGCAGACTCACGCCAGTCCTTCAGGATGAGTTCCGCTATGTCGCGATCCTGATCCCTGTCGAGGATCAACTGCGCCGCGCATTCGGTGAACGGCACCTCGCCTGCCAGACTCGCCAGATGCTCGTTGTGGATACGGCAGGGAATTCCCGCCGATTGCAGAAGATTGCGCAGGTGATAAATCTCATGCGGACTCAGGGAGCTGAAAAATGGCTTCATCGGCCGGCCGTGCCCGCGATGCGGTGAAACAGTTCGAAACGGCGCGCGTCAATGCGTCCCTCTGCAAGCGCCTGGCGCAATGCGCATCCGGGCTCGGGACCATGGCGGCAATCCTGAAAGCGGCACTGGCCGTGATAGGGGCGAAATTCCGGCATCGAGGCTTCGATGGCCGCGCGGTCCAGGTGCGCCAGACCGAACTCCTGCATGCCGGGGGAATCGATAATCCAGCTTTGCGGATCAAGGCGGTACAAACTGGATGCGCTGGTGGTGTGGCGGCCCGAAGCAAGAAAATGCGAGATGGATCGGGTTGCCACGTTCTCGCCGGGACACAGGCCATTGATGATCGTGGACTTCCCCATTCCCGACTGGCCCGCCAGCACGGTTTTCTCGCCATGGAGCAAGGCGGCGAGCGGCGCGATATTGCTCAACGCTGAAATTTCGACGACGTGGTAGCCGGCATTGACGAAACAGGCGAGGCGCGCGCGCGCCTGCGCAAGCGCGCCGGTGATATCTGCCTTGTTGAGCACGATGAGAATTTTCAGCGACGCATGTTCCGCCGCGGCGATCGCCCGCATTACCAGTTCATCGCTGAAGCTTGGTTCGGTAGCCACCACCAGCGCGAGCTGGGTGGCGTTGGCCGCGATCAGTTTCACGCGATTCGCGGCGGCGCGAACCAGGAGAGTGTCGCGTGCGCGCACGGCATCAATCACGGCCTCGCCGCTGCTTGAAGACACTATCGCGACGCGATCCCCGCAGGCGATGGCTGAGTTTTTGCCGCGCGGCACGCAATGCAGCAGTTCGCCCGTGGCAGTCTCGACCATGAAATTACGGCCATAGGCTGCGACCACTTCGCCTTCCCGCGGGCTCTGGCTGGAGGGCTGTGCCACGCCGCCACTTTGCTTACGCAAAAAGGCTTTCGATCCTGGCCGCGCAGATGAAGTCATTTTCGGAAATGCCGCCGATGGAATGGGTATTGAAGGAGACCCGGCAATGCTCGTAGGAAACGTTCAATTCCGGATGGTGGTCCTGCTGCTGCGCGATCCAGGCTACGGCATTCACGAAAGCCAGCGTGCGATGATAATCGGGAAAGGAGAACGTCTTGCTAATGGCCCCCTGCTGCAGCGTCCATCCGGGGAAATCGTGCAACAGCGCCTCCATCTCGGCGCCGGAAAGATGCGGCGTTCCCCGGGGGAGGGGGCGGCACTGGCGGCCGGAAAAGGCTTTCATGCCGCCTTTCATCCCGCGCTCGCCGCGTGAAGGCGCGCGATGCGCGTCATCGCCGGCGGATGCGAGTCGTAAAACGCGGAATGCACCGGGTCGGGCGTCAGCGTCGCGGCATTGTCGCGATACAGCTTGACCAGGGCCTGGACCAGGTCCGAGGCTTGCGAATGCGAGGCGGCGTAAGCATCAGCCTCGAATTCCTGCATGCGGGAAAAATAACTGGCCAGCGGTTGCAGCAGGAAAATGAATGAGGGCAATGCCATGAAAAACAGCATCAGCGCCATGGCCATGCTTCGGGTCTGCGCGCCCAGGGATGTATAGAACCAGTCCAGTCCGATCAGTTGGCCCAAGAGCCACAACAGCGCGAGGCTAGACAGGAACAGCACGCCGATGCGCTTCCACACGTGGCGATGCGAAAAATGCCCCAGCTCATGCGCGAGCACGGCCTCGATCTCCGCCGCGGAAAGCCGCTGAATCAGCGTGTCGAACAAGACGATGCGCTTGGCGCGGCCAAAGCCGGTGAAATAGGCGTTGCCGTGGCTGGATCGCTTCGAGCTGTCCATCACAAACAGGCCCTGGGCGCGAAAACCGCATTTCTTCAGCAGATTCTCGATGCGTTCGCGCAGGCTGCTGTCCTCGAGCGGGCTGAACTTGTTGAACAAGGGTGCAATCAGGGTCGGATACAGCGTCAGCAGCAGCAGGTTGAACGCGGCCCATGCAAGCCATACATACAGCCACCAGTTGTCTCCCATTTGCGCCATCAGCCAGAGAACGCCAAACAGCAGGGGAATACCGATCGCCGCTCCCACCGCGGTGTGTTTGAGCAGATCGATGATGAATAGCGAAGCTGTCATGCGATTGAAGCCAAATCGCTCTTCGATCACGAATGTCCGATAGATGCCGAAGGGAAGGTCGATGATCGAGCCGATGACAACGACGGAAAATATCAAGGCGATGCCATGGGCATAGCCGCCGGACTCGAATACCCGCGCCCAGCCGGCGCTGATCGACTCGAGTCCGCCGCCCAGCGTGAATGCAAGTACCATCACGGCGCCGACGGCGGTCTCTATCATGGCAAGGCGGGTCTTCGCCACGGTGTAATCGGCCGCCTTGCGGTGAGCGGCGAGGGTGATGCTTCCCGAGAACTCCGGCGGCAGCAACTCGCGATTGCCCGCGACATGGCGCACATGGCGCGAAGCAAGCCAAAGCTTGACCCCGGTCGCCAGTGCGAGCGCGAGCAGAAACGCGAGTGTGAACGGATGCATGGCCATATTGATTGGAGCCGGGCAGGGACCCAAAGCTTCCGCGCTGCGGTCCTCACGCCGCCTCTTTCGCCCTCAAGCGTTGTGCGACAATTCAATTTTACACACCTCACAGGTCACCGCCGCATGCCGCAGGATCAGAACAACCTGGTTTGGGTCGATATGGAAATGACCGGTCTCAATCCCGACAGCGATCGCGTCATCGAGATTGCATTTGTCGTCACTGATTCGTCGCTGCAGATGGTCGCCGAAGCGCCGGTATTGGTGGTGCATCAGTCCGACGCGGTTCTGGCGGCGATGGATAGCTGGAACACGGGCACCCATGGAAAAAGCGGGCTGACCGAAAAGGTCAAGGTTTCCTCTCTTGATGAGGCGGCCGCCGAGCGGAAGATGCTCGAATTCGTGATGCAGTACGTGCCGACCGGCACATCCCCCATGTGTGGAAACTCCATCTGCCAGGACCGCCGTTTCATGGCGCGCTGGCTGCCCAAACTGGAGGCCTGGTTTCACTACCGGAACCTCGATGTATCGACCCTGAAGGAACTGGCGAAACGCTGGCGGCCCGAACTCGCCAAGGGTCTTACCAAGCATGGCAAGCACGAAGCGCTGGCCGATATTTATGAATCCATCGATGAATTGAAGTATTACCGCGAACATTTTCTCAGGCTTCAGTAATTGTTTAGAGCAAAATCAGTATTGCAATATTGCGGTAGTGGACGTCCTTTGGACATTCTATTTTTGAAAAATAACTAAATCCAGGTGAATTCAAGCGGCTGGGTCGGCGCAGCGTGGCGCCGCACGGGACGGGAGCTCGAGAGGCAGGCATGATTGACAAAATCCAGGGTTCGCTTGCGGCCGCGCTCGCCGGAGTGCAGGATGGCTCGACGGTCATGGTGGGCGGTTTCGGCGATGCCGGCCTGCCCAATGAGCTGGTCGACGCGCTGATCGTGCAGGGTGCGAGGGATCTGGTGGTGGTCAATAACAACGCCGGCCAGGGGGAAAGCGGGGTTGCCGCGCTCCTTGCGTCGGGTCATGTGCGAAAGATCATCTGCTCGTTTCCGCGCAATGTCGATTCGCAGGTGTTCGACGAATTGTACCGGTCCGGCAAGCTCGAATTGGAACTGGTGCCGCAAGGCACGCTGGTGGAGCGTATTCGCGCCGCCGGCGCCGGCATTGGTGCTTTCTACACGCCGACTGCATTCGGCACCGAACTCGCCAAGGGCAAGGAGACGCGCCGCATCAACGGCCGGGACTACGTGCTGGAGCATCCGCTCTACGCGGACTACGCGCTGATAAAGGCGGAAGCGGCCGACCGCTGGGGGAATCTGGTGTATCGAAAAACCGCGCGCAATTTCGGTCCGGTCATGGCCACGGCCGCGAAATGCGCCATTGCGCAGGTGCACCGCACCGTGGCACTGGGCGAACTCGATCCGGAGGCCATCGTCACCCCGGGAATTTTTGTCGCGCGCGTGGTGAAGGTGCCGCGCGTACCCGCAGCGGCTATTGCAGCGGGGCGCCAATGAGCTACGCCAAACGCAGCCGGCAGGAAATGGCGCAACGCCTTGCCGCCGATATTCACGATGGCGCCTATGTCAACCTTGGTATCGGGCTGCCCACGCTGGTGGCCGATCATCTTCCCAAGGATCGCGAAATTTTCCTGCACAGCGAAAACGGCATTTTGGGCATGGGGCCGGCGCCCGCACCCGGGGATATCGACACGGATCTGCTCAATGCCGGCAAGCAGCCCGTGACTCTGCTTCCAGGAGGCGCTTTCTTTCATCATGCCGATTCATTCGCCATGATCCGCGGCGGGCACCTGGATATCTGCGTATTGGGCGCGTTCCAGGTATCCGCGAGCGGAGACATCGCCAACTGGAGCACCGGCGAACCCGATGCCATTCCTGCGGTCGGTGGCGCCATGGATCTTGCGGTCGGCGCGAAAAACATCTGGGTGATGATGGAGCATCTCACGCGCAAGGGCGAATCCAAGATCGTGGCGCGATGCACCTATCCGCTTACCGGCGTCGGCGTGGTCAAGCGCGTCTACACCGACCTGGCGGTGATCGACATTACGGCGAATGGCCTGGTGGCCTATGATCTGGTTCCCGGACTGGGCCTGGATGAACTGCAGGGCGTCACCGGATTGCCGCTGAACGCCGCGTTCAGCGCCTGAGCCGACGACGCAGGAATCGATATCAACAGGAGGAATGAGTGGCAATTTTTCTAGACGACACAAGCGTAGCGGGGCTGCTCGACATGCCCTCCTGTATCCAGGCCCTTGAGGAAGCCTTCAAGGAAAAGGCGGAAGGCTTCGCGGCGAACCAGCCGCGGCGCCGTGTTCCGTTTCAGGGTCGCCGTTTCATGATGATGTTCGGTTCCATGGACCGCAAGGGCTATCTTGCCTTCAAGGCTTATGGCGCCGGCAAGGGGCAGGACACGGTGCTGTACAAGGCGGGCCAGGGAATCGTCGCCTTCATCCGCTCCGGCAAGCTCGGACAGATCCGCACCGGCGCGGCCTCGGGCCTCGCCACCAAGTACATGGCCAGGCCGGATGCTTCGCGCCTGGGTTGCTTCGGCACCGGGCATCAGGCCGAGACTCAGATTACCGCGATTGCCCAGGTTCGCAAACTCACCTCCATACACGTCTACGGCCGGGACGCGCTAAAGCGCAAGGCTTTCGCCGAGAAAATGAGCAAAATGATCGGCCTGGAGGTAAGGCCGGTGGAGTCGCCCGAAGAGGCCGTCAAGGGCCGCGACATCATCGTCACCATCACCAATACGCAGTTGCCCCTGTTCGACGGCAAGCTGGTGGAACCTGGCACCCACATCAATGCCGCCGGCGGCAACACGCGCACCAACCGGGAGCTGGATGAAACCACGGTGACGCGCGCCGGCATGATCGCCACCGACGATGTCGAGGGCGCCAAGATCGAGTGTGGGGACCTTTGCTGGCCGGTGGATCGCGGCACGCTCGCCTGGGAGAAAGTCTATGAACTGGCGCCCATCGTGGCGGGCATGATGAAAGGGCGCCGCGCGGCCGACGAGATCACCCTGTTCGAATCCCAGGGCATCGCGCTGGAGGACGCGGCGGCGGGCGCGCTGATCTATGAGCGCGCGCTGGAACGCAAGCTCGGCGTGCCGTTGCCGTTCTGATCTATTCTGGCAATCAGCTTCAATGAGGAGGCGCAGCATGTCGCAGATCGTCGTTCCCACCAAACCCATCGAATCGCCCGCCAATTGGAAGAGCGCCGCTATCGCCAAGCGCGCCGCGGAGTGGTTCCTGCAGCTTGGCGACGAAGACATGGCCGAGATTGACGCGGCCCACAGGGCATTCAAGGCGCGCAATCTGCCGCTCGAAGCGATGCAGAAGTCGGATTTTCCCCTGGCGCGCTTTTCAAAAATAGCCGAGCGCGCCCTGAATATGCTGGAGAATGGCCCCGGTTTTTTCCTGATGCGCGGCTTTCCGGTGGAGCGCTACAGCAAGGCGGATGCGCGTGCCGTGTATTGGGGCCTGGGCAAGCATATCGGCACGGCGGTTTCGCAAAGCGACG
>Ga0155956_1046_pt1 | contig 10960 bp, 10 predicted proteins | sample RifCSPlowO2_02_FD_107610 | JGI IMG/M metagenome (GOLD analysis project Ga0155956, IMG submission 107610) | Betaproteobacteria bacterium RIFCSPLOWO2_02_FULL_62_17 | reverse complement strand
GAAGCTGCGCCGGCTCATGCACATGGGCCAGTTCCTGCAGTCGCACGCCCTGCATTTCTTCCACCTCGCCTCACCCGACCTGTTGTTCGGGTTCGGCGCCGAGGTGGCAAAGCGCAATGTGGTCGGTCTGGCGGCGGCAAATCCCGATATCGTCAAAAAGGGCGTGCTGCTGCGCAAGTACGGGCAGGAGGTAATCCGGCTTACCGCGGGCAAACGCGTGCATGGCACCGGCTCGGTGCCCGGCGGGGTCAACAAGAACCTGTCCCGCGCCGAGCGCGCGCTGCTCGCGGCGGAAATCGACCAGATGGTGGCGTGGAGCCAGGAAGCCGTGCAAATCGTGAAAGGCTTGTTCGAGCAGAACCTGGCGCTCTACCGCCGTTTCGGCTTCTTCCGCTCGAACTACCTCAGCCTGGTGCGGCAAGACGGCGCGCTTGAACTTTACGATGGCGGGCTGCGTGCCGTCGACATATCCGGTCAAACCGTATTCGACCACGTGAGTACCGACCGTTACTGGGACTATTTGTTCGAAGAAGTGCGGCCCTGGTCTTATATGAAGTTTCCGTTCATCCGCTCCAAAGGCACCGAGGACGGCTGGTACCGGGTTGGACCGCTCGCGCGCGTCAACAACTGCGCCCTCATCCCGACGCCGCTTGCCGAGGCCGAACGGCGCGAGTTCAAGGCCTTCCGCGATGAAACGGTGCGGCACGCGCCATTGGCCTATCACTGGGCGCGGATGATCGAGATGCTGCACGCGGCCGAGTCCATCCGCTTGCTGCTCGGTGACGACGACCTCTCCGGCGAGGAACTGGTGCGCCAGGGAACGCGCCAGCTGCGCGGCATCGGCGTGATCGAGGCGCCGCGCGGCACGCTCATCCACCATTACCATGTCAACGAGGACGAACAGATTGTCCGCGCCAACCTGATCGTCTCGACCACGCACAACAACCAGGCGATGAACGAGGCGGTCAGGCAGGTGGCGATCGAGTATTTCGACGGGCGCGAGATCACCGAGGGGCTGCTCAACCACATCGAGGTTGCGATCCGCGCTTTCGACCCGTGCCTGTCGTGCGCGACGCACGCACTGGGCAAGATGCCGCTCGAGCTTGAATTGGTGGACCTGGACGGGCGCGTTTTGCAACGTCTGCGGCGCCACTGATGAGCAGCTCCGTGCTCGTTTTCGGCTACGGCAATCCCAGCCGCGGCGATGACGCGCTCGGCCCGGTTTTCGTCGAGCAAATCGATGCGCTGCGCGCGCTGCACCCCGACTGGCCGGAAGTCGAACTGCTGACCGACCATCAAATCCAGGTCGAGCACGCGCTCGACATGCAAAACCGGGATTGCGTATTGCTGGTGGATGCCAGCGCCACGGCAAATGCGCCTTTTTCATACGAGCGGATATTTCCGGCTCTGGACAATGCGTACACGACACACGTGATGCTGCCGCAAAGCCTGCTTTACGTGTACGAACGCGTGACCGGCGAAGCGCCGCCGCCCTCGTTTCTATTGGGCATTCGAGGCGAGCAATTCGAGCTCGGCAAACCGCTTTCCGAAGCGGCCGCCCGCAATCTCAAACACGCGGTGAGCTTCACGGTTGAACTGCTTGCAAAGGGCGCGCCGAATCAGCAGGAGATTCCGCGCGATGCATGAACTGTCGCTTGCCCAGAGCATGCTCGCCATCGTCGAACAAAGCGCGCAGGACGGCGGATTCCGGAAAGTGGCGGCCATCCGCCTGGAAATCGGGCGGCTTTCCTGTGTCATGCCGGAGGCTTTGCGCTTTTGCTTCGAATCCGTGACGCGGGGGAGCCTTGCCGAGGGCGCGCGGCTGGAGATTATCGAGATCGCCGGCGAAGGTTGCTGCCCCCGCTGCGGGGCGACCCTGCCGCTCGATGAACTCTACGGGATCTGTCCGGATTGCGGTGTCCCGCTTGAGGTCACCGCGGGTACCGAGATGCGCTTGAAGGAACTCGAAGTCGCATAGGACTGGTTGTGGGCCGGCCTGCGCCCGGCCGGCTTGACCTGGGTCAACGCCGGGTGAGCACCCAGGGACTAGTATTTCATACGCAAGCCTGAAAAAGCGAGGCACCATGTGCACCACCTGCGGCTGCAACGAAGCGCCGCCCCCCCATAGCCACGACCACGAACCCTCGCGCGCCCGTCAACAGGTTCACGATGCGACGCGCACAGTGAGCGTCGGCCAAGATCTGCTTGCGGTGAACGACGCCCATGCCGCGCGCAATCGTCACGAGCTCGCGCACGCGGGCATCCTGGCGCTCAACCTCATGTCCGGCCCGGGGGCCGGCAAGACCACGCTGCTGGAGCAGACCATCCGGCTGCTCGATGGACGGGTCGCCGTCGCCGTAATAGAGGGGGACCAGCAGACCAGCCGCGATGCCGAGCGCATACGCGCTACCGGCGTGCCGGCGATCCAGATCAATACGGGCACCGGCTGCCATCTGGATGCCCATGGGGTCGGCCGCGCGATCGAGGAGCTTGCGCCGCCGCCGTTGTCGCTGCTATTCATCGAAAACGTCGGCAATCTCGTATGCCCCGCCGCGTTCGACCTCGGGGAAACGCGCAAGGTGGTCATTCTGTCGATCACCGAGGGCGAGGACAAACCGCTCAAGTATCCGCATATGTTTGCCGCCGCCCACCTTTTGCTGATCGCGAAGATGGACCTTCTGCCGCATGTGGGCTTTGATGTCGACCAGTGCATCGCATACGCGAAACGGGTAAACCCGGCGTTGGAGGTGCGGTGCGTGTCGGCGCACTCCGGCGAAGGCATGGACGCATGGCTCGCCTGGATCGAGCGCCACCAGGCACGCTGCCGCGAGGAAGCGCGCAGCGTTGGCCACACTCATCATCACGATGGGGTTTTTCGCGGCGCCAATGTCAATAGGGAATAAGGATGCCATGGTCCAGCTTTCCCCGCCAGTCCACGAAGTGCGGCGCCACGTGAGAGTGCGCGGATCGGTTCAGGGCGTGGGTTTTCGGCCGTTCATTTACGGTCTTGCGAGCGAACTCGCGCTTGCCGGCTGGGTACGCAATGACGGCCACGGTGTCGAGATCGAGGTTCAGGGCGAACCCTCCGCGGTGCAAACGCTGGTGGAGCGCATCGGCCGTGAGGCGCCGCGGCTTGCGCACATCGCTTCCCTGGACAGCAGGGAAGCGCCTCTTCAGCAATCAACGAGCGGCTTTGTGATCGCGGCGAGCGGCGGCGGCCAGGCGCGCACCGGCGTCACGCCCGATGCAGCCGTTTGCGCGGATTGTCTGGAGGAACTCTTTGATCCGGCTGCCCGCCGCTATCGCCACGCCTTCATCAGTTGCACAAATTGCGGCCCCCGCTATACCATTACCGAGCGTTTGCCTTACGATCGGCCAAATACGAGCATGGCGGCGTTCCCGCTGTGCCGGTCCTGCCGGGAGGAATACGAGACCCCCGCCGATCGACGCTTTCACGCGCAGCCCATCGCGTGCCCGCAATGCGGACCGCGCCTCTCTCTGCTGGGCGCCGGCGGCACACAAGTGGAGTACGGGGACCCGTTTGCCGAGGCCCTCCGGCGCCTGGCCCGCGGGGAAATCGTGGCGATCAAGGGGCTCGGCGGTTTTCATCTCGCCTGCGACGCCCGCAACGCCGACGCCGTTACCCGCTTGCGCGAACGCAAGGCGCGCGAAGAAAAGCCCTTCGCCGTAATGCTCGCCAACGTCGCTTCGGCGCAGGCGTTTGCCGAGGTGCCCAGCGCGGCGGCGGATCTGCTTGAATCCGTGGAGCGTCCCATCGTGCTGGTGCGCAAGCTGCGCGGGTGCGACGCGGCGCTTGCGGGTATCGCGCCGGGTCTGGCGTGGCTGGGCGTGATGCTGCCGTATACGCCGATGCAATATCTGCTCTTTCACCAGGCGGCGCACAAGCCCGCAGGCACCGCCTGGCTGGGCGCAGCGCAAGCGCTCGCGCTCGTGATGACCAGCGCCAACCCGGACGGCGAGCCGATCGCTTGCGCGACCGGCGAAGCCCTCGAGCGCCTCGGATCCATCGCTGACGCGTACCTGCTCCACGATTACCGCATCGTGACGCCCTGCGACGATTCGGTGGTGCGCTGCGGGCATCGCGGCGCAAGGCAGTTTTTGCGCCGGGCGCGTGCCTACACGCCGCGGCCGATTGCGCTTGCCCACGGCGGAGCGGCGGTGCTGGCCCTCGGCGGCCGCTTCAACAATACGCTGTGCCTCACGCGCAATGATGAGGCCTTCGTTTCGCAGCACGTCGGCGACTTGGACAATGCGGCCACATGCCGCGCTCTCGAAGAAACGCTCGCGCGCCTTGCCGCCTTGCTCGAAATCGAACCGCAGGTGATTGCGTGCGACCTGCATCCGGACTTCCATAGCAGCCGCGTCGCCGCCCGGATAGCCCGGGAGCGGGGACTGCCGCTGATCAGCGTGCAACACCATCATGCGCACATTGCCGCGGTGGCCGCCGAGCACGGCCACACCGGCCCGCTGATCGGACTGGCGCTCGACGGCGTGGGCCTGGGTACGGACGGCGCCGCGTGGGGCGGTGAACTACTGCGCATGGACGGCGCGCGTTTCGAGCGGCTGGGCCACCTGGTGTCGCTGCGGCTGCCCGGCGGCGATCGCGCCGCAAGCGAACCGTGGCGAATGGCCGCTGCGGCGCTGCATGCACTGGGTCGCACCGGCGAGATCAGCCAGCGCTACGACAGTCCTGCCGGCGCTGCCGTGGCGCGGATGCTGGAGCGGCGCGTGCTATCCCCGTCGACCTCCAGCTGCGGGCGCTGGTTCGACGCGGCCTCGGGACTGCTGGGCATCAAGGACGTGAGCGCATTCGAAGGACAGGCCGCGATGTTGCTCGAAGGAGCTGCCGAGCGGCACGGCCCCGCCCCGCCCCTGCCGGGCGGGTACACCGTTGACGCCGAAAACCGCCTCGACCTTCGCCCCCTCATCGCCTACGTCGCGCAGGCCGTCGACTCCGGGCAGGCGGCGGCTGTTTTCCATGCGACACTCGCCGCCGGACTGGCGCAGTGGGCCGCGGACGCGGCGGCGCGCCTGCAAATCCAGTCCGTAGCGCTGTCAGGCGGCTGCTTTGCCAACCGGGTGCTTGCGAGCGCCGTGCGCAGCCGGCTCGAAGCGCGAGGCCTGCGGGTCATTGAAGCCGAACAAGTTCCGCCGGGCGACGGCGGACTCAGCCTCGGCCAGGCGTGGGTCGCCCTGCTCGCCTCCCAGGAAAATTGAGGAGTTCCCATGTGTCTCGCGATGCCGGTGCTGGTGCTGGAGCTGACAGGAGGCGATCAGGCCATCGTGGCGCTGGGCGATGTGCGCAAAGAGGTGTCGCTTGCGCTCGTGGAAGACGTGCAGCCGGGCGACTATGTAATCCTGCACGCGGGCTACGCGCTGCAGAAGCTTGACCGCGACGAGGCGGACCGCACGCTCGCGCTTTTCGCCGCGCTCGCGCAGATGGAAGCGACTTGAAGTACATAGACGAATTCCGCGGTGAAGGGCCCGCGCGCGGCCTCGCGGCAGCCATCGCGCGCGAGGCTGACCCGGCGCGCGAGTACCGCATCATGGAGTTCTGCGGCGGCCACACGCATGCCATTTCCCGCTACGGCATCGCCGATCTGCTGCCCGCCAGCGTCCGCCTCATCCATGGCCCGGGCTGCCCGGTATGCGTGCTGCCGATGGGACGCGTCGATAGCGCGATCGAGCTCGCGCTCGAGCATCGCGTGATGCTGCTCGCCTATGGCGACTGCCTGCGGGTACCGGCCTCGAACGGCCTCAGTCTCATGAAGGCGCGTGCCCGCGGCGCAGACGTGCGCATGGTGTACTCGACGCAGGACGCGCTGCGTTTCGCCAGGGAGAACCCGGGCCGCGAAGTGGTGTTCTTCGCCATCGGCTTCGAGACCACCACACCCGCCACCGCGGTAGCCGTGCTGCAGGCAGAACGCGAAGGGCTTGCCAACTTCAGCGTGTTCTGCAACCACGTGCTGACGCCGCCCGCGATCGCGCACATTGTCGGTTCACCGGCGCAAGCGCCGGAGGTGGCTATCGACGGCTTTATCGGCCCGGCGCATGTGTCCACTGTAATCGGCAGCCTGCCCTACGAGCGCTTCGCGCGCGACCATGGCAAGCCGGTGGTCATCGCCGGCTTCGAGCCGCTCGACGTCATGCTGGCGATCCGCATGCTGGTTGCGCAGCTCAACGATGGCCGCTCGGAGATCGAGAACGAATTTACCCGCGCGGTGACACCCGAGGGCAATCTCAAGGCGCAGCGCCTCGTGGCGCAGGTGTTCGAGCTGCGCGACTCGTTCGAGTGGCGCGGACTGGGCGTGTTGCCGGCGAGCGCCCTGCAACTCAATCAGCGCTACCGCGCGTTCGATGCCGAGTTGCGCTTCCGGCTCGCGCCGCGCGCGGTGCCCGACAACAAGGCCTGCGAATGCGGCGCAATTCTGCGCGGCCGCAAACGGCCGTCCCATTGCAGGCTTTTCGCCACCGTGTGCACGCCGGAAAACCCGATGGGCTCGTGCATGGTGTCCTCCGAGGGGGCGTGCGCAGCGCACTATACCTACGGCCGCTTCCGCGACGCCGCCTGAGACGATGAGCCGCTCGCGCAAGGACTGGCCGCGACCGCTCGACTTCCGTGACGGCCGCGTCGACATGACGCACGGCAGCGGCGGGCGCGCCATGGCGCAGTTGATCGAGGAGCTGTTCCTGGAGGCCTTCGACAACCAATATTTGCGCTCGCTCAACGACCAGGCATGCCTTGCCGTTCCCCCCGGCCGTCTGGCCATGGCGACCGATGCGCACGTGGTCTCGCCGCTCTTTTTTCCCGGCGGCGACATCGGCAGCCTCTCTGTCCACGGGACCATCAACGACGTGGCGATGGCCGGTGCGCGCCCGCTTTATCTGTCCGCCGCCTTCGTGCTCGAAGAAGGCTTTCCGCTCGCCGACCTGCGCCGCATCGTGCAATCCATGGCGCTCGCGGCGCGGCAGGCGCGGGTACCCATCGTCACCGGCGACACCAAGGTGGTTGAATCGGGCAAGGGTGACGGCGTGTTCATTACTACGACAGGAATCGGTGTCATCCCCGAAGGCGTCGAGATTTCGGGAGACCGCGCGCGACCGGGCGACCGGATTCTCGTTTCCGGAACGCTCGGCAAGCATGGCGTGGCGGTAATGGCCTGCCGCGAGGGGCTGGAGTTCGCGAGCCATATACGCTCCGACACCGCGGCCTTGCACGGCCTGGTCGCGGCGATGATCGATGTGGCCCCCGGCATCCATGTGCTGCGCGACCCCACACGCGGCGGGCTCGCGACAACGCTGAACGAAATCGCCCGCGCTTCGGGCGTCGGCATGATGATTGAGGAGGTCCGCCTGCCCGTGAGCGGTGAAGTCGCCGCGGCCTGCGAATTTCTCGGGCTCGATCCGCTCTACGTGGCGAACGAGGGCAAACTGGCATGCATCTGCGCACCGCGGGATGCTGAACGTGTCCTTGCCGCGATGCGCGCGCATTCTCTCGGCGCAAAGGCGGCGCTGATCGGCGAGGTGACCGAGGACCCGAATTGCTTCGTGCAGATGAAGACCACCCTGGGCGGCCGGAGGATGGTCGATTGGCTGAGCGGCGAACAGCTGCCGCGCATCTGCTGACGCCGGATTGATTGCCTATCCGTTGCTCCAGGAATCCTTGAGCGTCACCGTGCGGTTGAAATCCGGTTCGCCGCTGACCGGATCGGTTCTGTCCACAATGAAATAGCCATGCCGCTCGAACTGGAAGCGCTCTCCGGCTTGCGCATGGCGCAGCGCGGGTTCGAGCTGGGCGGTGATGGTCTTTTTCGATTCGTGGTTCAGGTCGAGCAAGACGCTTCTGTCGCCGGCGCCAGGGTGAGGGACCTTGAACAGGCGATCGTACAGGTGGACTTCAGCGGAATAGGCGTGCCTGGCGCTCACCCAATGAATATTGCCTTTGACCTTGTAGGTATTGGCGCCAGGGGTGCCGGATTTTGAATCCTCAAAGTAGTTGCAGCGTACCGCGGTGATTTTTCCTTCGGCGTCCTTGTCGCAGCCGCTGCACTCGATGACGAAGCCGTAGCGCAGGCGCACCTTGTTGCCGGGAAACAGGCGAAAGTAGCCCTTGGACGGCGATTCCATGAAGTCTTCGCGTTCAATCCACAGTTCGCGGGAGAACGGGACTTCGCGTGTTCCCATTTCGGGCTTTTGCGGATGGTTGGGCGGCGAGCAGGTTTCTTCCCTGCTTTCCGGATAGTTCTCGATTATGAGTTTGACCGGATCGAGCACGGCGATGCGGCGCGGCGCGACCTCGTTCAAATGCTCGCGCATGCATTCCTCAAGCACCGAGTATTCGATCCAGGAATCCGCCTTGGAGACGCCGATGCGCTCGGCAAACAGGCGAAAGCCCTCGGGCGTGTAGCCGCGCCGCCGCGCGCCAACCAGGGTGGGCATGCGCGGATCATCCCAGCCATCGACCACCTGGCTTTCGACGAGGTCGATCAGCTTGCGCTTGGAAAGCACCACGTAGGTGAGATTGAGTCGCGCGAATTCGATCTGGCGCGGCAGCGGGGTTTGCAGCATGCCTTCCAGCACGGTTTGGTCGGGCAGTTTGTAGGACTCTGCCAAGCGCGCCAGCAACCAGTCGTAGAACGGGCGCTGGTCCTCGAATTCCAGAGTGCAGAGCGAATGGGTAATGCATTCGAGCGCATCCTCGATCGGATGGGCGAACGTATACATCGGGTAGATGCACCATTTGTCGCCGGTGCGGTGGTGCGTTGCCCGGCGGATGCGGTAGATCACCGGGTCACGCATGTTGATATTGGGCGAAGCCATGTCAATCCTGGCGCGCACAACGTGCTCGCCATCAGCGAACTTGCCCTCGCGCATGCCGTGGAACAGCGTCAGGTTCTCCGCGATGCTGCGCTCCTGATAGGGACTGTTCCGGCCCGCCTCGGTCAGCGTGCCGCGCAGCGCGCGCATCTGTTCGGCCGAAAGGCTGTCCACGTAGGCGTGGCCGGTAAGGATGAGGCGTTCCGCCGCCTCGTACATGAAATCGAAATAGTCGCTGGCAAAGTAAAGGTGCTTTTCGCCAGCGGTTTCCCAGCTGAATCCCAGCCAGGTGACGGCGTCAATGATGGTATCGACGTACTCCTGCTCTTCCTTTTCGGGGTTGGTGTCGTCAAAGCGCAGATGGCATGCGCCGTCAAAATCCCGCGCCAGACCGAAGTTGAGGCAGATGGATTTGGCATGGCCGAAATGCAGGTAGCCATTGGGTTCCGGCGGGAAGCGCGTGCGGATGACCGCGCTGTCAGTTGGCGCGTTCGCATGGCTTGCCGCCGGACCGGGCTTGCCCCCCCAGCGCCTGAATGCATGCTTGCCAGCTTCGACATCCGCATCGACGATGGCGCGGATGAAGTTGGAGGCGGGCGCCGTTTTTTCTGTCTGGGGTTTGGCCATGAGGCGTGCGATTTTTTGATGCTGCTTGGTAAGCGTGAATTCTAGCCTAGTGCCTCTGACCGATGGGCGCTGTGATTCACGCCAAACGCAGAGCGCATTGCGCTGCGGTGTCGCGGGGCGGTGTGAGCTTGTCCGGGGCGAAATGATGCGTGACAATTTTTTGCAGTTCGCCGTGACAATGTTTTGCAATAGATTTCTTCAGTTTTTTCCCCGCACGCCGTAAATTGCAAAGCATAGCTTCAGTGCTCGTGCGTCGTTGACGAACTCACGCCGCGCGAACCAGGCAAGGTCGACCCAGGACCCAGGACCCAGGACCATGGACCATTAGATGGCGGGCGTATATGAAAAGGCTGCTTAGTACAATTATTCCGTTTTGCGTTCTTGTCGTCGCTTCGGCGGCGCAAGCCCAGGTCTACCAGTGGAAAGATGCCGAGACCAAGACCACGCGTCTCTCCAATACCGCTCCACCGTGGTATCGCAATATTCAGCGCGAGAGTCACGCACCACGTGTGCAGGTTTTCTATTATGGTGTGCTGGTTGACGACACCAACCTCTCCTTTGAAGTGCGCCAGGCGATGCGCGCCCAGTCCCCGATCGGGCGGGTCCTTCCGCCCCTTGTTTCCCCCGCTTCCCAGCAAGCACGGCGCTAGGCTGGGGTAACGGGCGCGCGTCGCGCTGCCGGTGTCGCAACCCCCTCGCCCGGAACTTCCCGGGTCTTGATACTCTTTGCGCATTGCAAAGTGATCCCGGGAAAGCCGATCCGGGGATCAAGGGGGATGTGGCATGGTTAGCAAGATTACCTGGACACCAAACAAGCTCGAGGACGTCAAACCCGGGCTGAATGAGCTGGTGGTAAAGACCGTTCAGTTCGGCCTGCAGAGAATGATCCTGGAAAAGGACGTCCCCATCAAAATGCGCGATGGGGTCACGCTCTACTGCAATGTATTTCGGCCGATCAAGCCGGGCAGGTTTCCGGTGGTGATGTCCGCAGATGTGTACGGCAAAGATGGCGATGGCCGGCAGACACACGAACGTTTCGCCACCCATGGTTCGGTGAAAACCACGGAGTTCACGCCATTTGAATCGCCTGATCCCGGCTATTGGGTGCCCTTGGAGTATGTGGTGGTAAAGCTGGCCCTGCGTGGCAGCTCCAATTCCGTCGGTGATCTGTACCCGGTCTCCACGCGCGAGGCCAACGATTATTTCGACGCCATCGAATGGGCGGCGGTACAGGAATGGAGCACCGGAAACGTCGGCCTGAATGGCGTGTCCTACCTTTGCATGACCCAGTGGCCGGTCGCGGCCATGAATCCTCCCCATTGCAAGGCGATCATTCCCTGGGAGGGGGTGAGCGACATGTACCGCGACTGGTCGTTTCACGGCGGCATGCCGGAAACCGCTTTCAATCCCTACTGGTACAAATCCCAGGTGGATCGCTGGGGTTGGCAGAAGTGTTTTATCGAGAATCTGCCGGAACAGATGAAGAAGCACCCCC
>Ga0155956_1025_pt1 | contig 10968 bp, 10 predicted proteins | sample RifCSPlowO2_02_FD_107610 | JGI IMG/M metagenome (GOLD analysis project Ga0155956, IMG submission 107610) | Betaproteobacteria bacterium RIFCSPLOWO2_02_FULL_62_17 | reverse complement strand
CTGAACAGTGTGGGGTTGTGCAGTGCCGGATGGTTAGGGAGCCGTTGCGAAGTCCACTCCATCCACATCTGCACGGTGTGTTTGAAGCTGAGCTTGCGCGGGTGGACACCGGCATCGAGGGCTGCCTGCGCCATGAGCAGGCGGATCAGGTTGTAGGCCAGCAGATGAACCCACATCTCTTTCTCGTTCATCTGCGGAGTCTGACAACTGAGCACGTCCATACCCAAAGTGGTTTTGATGTTGCGCAGGTCGAGTTCCACGTTCCAGCGCAGCCCGTACAGCTTGGACAATTCGGCCTTTCGAACCTTGCGGTGATTGAGCATCGTGGTGACCAGGATTTGGCCGTCGACCTTGACTTCGCGCACGGTGATCTCATCGGGGAAGCTCTCGTACTGCTCCTGCGTCATCCATTGCGGGCGGCTCTTCGGCTTGGGCCAGTGCACCAGATGATCGCGTTTGCCCAATTGTTGGCCGCGCCGAAAATCGGTGATGCGTGCGCCATTCTGTTCGAACAGAACCTCTACGCTGGCCGCCTGCATCGTCGCGATCAGGAAGTAATTGCAATACAGGGCATCGGCGAGCATCACATCCCCAGCAGAAAATGCCGCACCGAGGCTGCGCAGCAGTCCCAGCTCGCTGTTGCCCTTGCCCGAATACGGACCCATCGCGGCCTCCATGACCGCTCCGGTGGACAAACAAATCACTGCAACAATCCGTGCGAGCGGAAAGCCCACCCCTTCGGCCTGGCTGCTCGGTTGTGGATAGCACGCCTGGTTCTCCTCTGTATCGGGCATCGATATCCCGGTCCCGTCCACCAGCTTTACCGCCCGTCCCCGCCAGCGCCAGCCAGCCTGCGCCCGGGCGCTCAGCAGTTGGCCTGTCTCTCGCATGAGCGCCATCGCCATCTCAACGGGCAGGCGCTGCCGGGCTTTGCAGTACGCCCCGGTGCGCACGCTGTTTGCGCTCAACCCTTCCGCCGCACGCCGCGCCGCCCAGCCATTGACCGCTTTCTGGCACGAGCCGTCCTCGTTCAGGGCTTGCATCATGAACATGGACAAGGTTACCGTCGGCGGATACAGCCGCTCGCGGTGGTACTCCGGCAGATACGCTTCGGTCTTCTCCAACAGCTCAGGGCCAGTGAGTACATTGAAAAAATCCACCGCTTCGATCTCTCGAACGCGCCGGCCAATTCTCTTTCGATGTTGCTGCGATTCAATCTGGGCGCTATGATCTGTCAAGGCTGGCCTCGGAAAAAGTGGATGGTTTGTTTGGCGACAACATCCTACCAATTCCAGCCAGCCTTTCTCTTTCCTTTCAACCCCTTCGCCTCATACGCCAATGCCGTTGAGGCTTAAGTAAGTGCCATTCTGCTTAAGGAGACTTCTTCGATGCCCGCCACGCTGCGCAGCCGTGCGACCAGCTGCGGGAGATTTCGACGCAGCAGGGGCTCGCCGCCGGTAATGCGCACCCGGCGCACACCCAATTTTCCGAACACCCTGATCAGTCGCTCAATCTCGTCGAAACTGAGCCAATCCGCCGGCTCCTTGAAACCGCAATAGCCTTTGGGCATGCAATAGCTGCAGCGCAGGTCACAGCGATCGGTTACGGAAAGTCGCAGATAGTCAACTTGGCGGCCGAACCGGTCGGCAAGCTGTGCGCAGGGGCGATCAGTCGCCATCCGGGGTACCCCCTTTGCTCACTCGAGCATCATCGTGCGTTGGCGGCAGGCCGGGCACATCTTCAGACGCTCCACGCCCTCGTCGTCGAGCGCCATGTACCCCTTGATACGCTCCACGCTGGATGCGAGCAGTCGTGTGCTGATAAACGGCGTACCGCATTCGGTACAGCAAAACAACCCGTCTTCATGCAACACGCGCGCCTCGTTGCGGGCGGCCGCATCGGGTAGAAAACGCGGATGCAGCGTAATCGCATGTTCAGGGCATCCAATGTCGCACAAGCCGCACTGAACGCACCTTGCTTCGGCAAAGCGCAGTTTAGGCACCGGTTCAGGTTCTGCGACCAAAGCCGCTGCCGGGCACAGATAAGCGCAGGAGAAACAAAGCGTGCACTTCGCGCGATCAACAGCGACTTCGCCAAACGGCATTCCCGGCGCCAGAGCAATCGGTGCAGGCGCGCGGTCCGAGCCCAACTGCAGCGTTTCCAGCGCAGCAAGCAGCGAAGGCCGTTTGGCGACGTCGGCCGTAGCCGCCGCTGGTTTGCCCGCACCATTCAAGCCGCATGCCTGCTGCGGCACCGCGTCGATGGTAGCGGCGAGCGCATCCGTTTCGGCCAGAGCCAGGCGCGCCGGGGAAACACCGATGGCGCCGAGCAGCACGCGCGCCTCGGCAATCATGCGATCGAACAGCCTGCGCTGTTCCATCGTCGCGCCTGCGCTGCAGACCATCACTACGCCTGCCGCGCCCAACGCGAGCGCCTCGAACCAGAGTTCCCCGTCGAGCGCGGCAAGCGCGTCGACCTGCAAGGTCCGCGCCCGTGCAGGCAGATGCAACGCGTCGATTGCAGCGCCAGCGGCCGGGGCATGAGCGACGATCACCGGCGCGGCATTGCTCACGCTCGCGGCTGAATCGGTCAACCGCCGCAGCGATGCCCGCAGCATCGCGCGCGACGGCCGGTTGAAGGATATTGCCCCGGTTGGGCACGCTAACGCGCAACCCGCGCAGCCTTGGCACAACCTGGTGTCGAGTTCCACCAAGTCGCCGGCGGAGCGAATCGCCCCCGCTGGGCAAGCGTCCAAACATTGCACACAGCCGCGCAGCCCTTTCGCGCCGTGCGTGCACAAGGCCGCCTCGTAATCGGCGTACCGGGGTTTGACAATGCGCCCGACGAGGCGGCGGAGCGCCGCGATCGCTTCAGCCAGCGCCGTGTGGTCGCCGCGCGGCGCGAAATAGCCGATCGGAGCGACGCTGCCAAGCTGCAGCGGCCTGCCGGAAAGATCCAGCACCAGATCAAAGCAGCCGTCCGAATTGGGACTGAATTTTCCGATATCGGCCGAGCCACCCCCGGGGGTCGCAGCCTGCGCGCGAAAAGCGCCGAGCACGCCGCTTAGCGAAACTACGCGCCCGCCCACGGCAGTGACGTTTGCGCGTCCGGCTTCGAACTCGGTGAAGTTCGGCGCAAATGCCACTACTTTCATCGGTCCGGCGAGCGCGCCCACTGCCGCCGCGATATCCGGCCCATCGCCGACGACCAGCACCACGCCGCGCGAATCGAATGCGACCATGTCGGGCGCGACGCTTGCGTTGGGGGCGAGCGCGGTGAGCGCGGCGAGGCAGGGGGACGCAGGCATGGTCTCGATTGGCGGTTCTGCGTGCGGGTCAGCTCGATGACCGATCAAGGAGCAGCGTAACGTCCTCGCGGTCCACCAGGCAGGCCTGGCCGATCAAGGACGCGGCCGCGCGATAAAACGGCGTCTCGGCAATCTGCACGAGGCGCTCGCAATATCGAGGCACCCAGGCGAGCAGATGCTCATCCAGAAAGCTCCGCTCGCGCTCCACCCAGCCTGCGGCTGCCGCGGTATCTCCCGCCTGCCATGCCTCCATCTCCTGATGGCAGGCGAGCGCAAGAAAACGCAACTCCGTACCAAGATGATCGGGCGGCCCCGCCTCGGGCGCCGGCGCTTCGAACCCCGCATCGTGATAGGCCGCCTCGACGGCAAACGTCGCGTCGCCCATCAGGCGCGACTCCAGCGCGACCGATTCGAACGGTGCCGCCGCGCCGCGCCCCTTGCTAATCCCCGCGAACAGCCGCGTATGGTCCACGCTAAGCGCACCCGGCGCCTTGGGGTCGGCGAGCGCAGCGTGGACGGCGACAGCCAGCCGGCCCACTTCATCGGCAAGCGGTTCGTCGCCCCTCGCTGCGGGCTCTGCGGGAAGGATCAGCGTCGAGTTCAATTCGGCCAATAGTGCCGCGCTCGGCTTCTCCAGAACCAGCCGCGCCAGCAGCCAGTAAGTCTGGCTGCGGCGCGCAGCCGCTTCGGCCAGCACTGCGGGCATCAGCGCGCTACGACGCCGTACCAAGCTGGTTGGCTGCCGTCCTTATGGCAATCTAGGCAAATCTGCCGATCGACCATCTTGGCTCGCGGCACCTGCAACAGGACTTCGCCCGGATCAGATTTGTGGCAGGCGGCGCAGCCCATCGCCAGTTTCTTCGTGTGGAGTTGATGGAACCGCCCGGTCTGTGCCATAGACTTTTGCTTTACCGTCGCTTTTGCCGCGTCCTGGGCGGCGCTGATGGCCGGCATCGCAGCAAGGGCGAATCCCAAGACCAAGAATCCAAGGAATTGCTTCATGATTTCGCTCCTTCCTCGAGCACATAGTAGACCTGCGGATCGGTGCCGAACTGCTTGCGCAACTGCGTGGCGTTGGTCGCTTGGATTCGCTTGGAGACTTCCGAATTCGGATCGTCGATGTCGCCGAATAGCCGCGCCTGCGTCGGACAAACCAAATCGCAGCTCGGCGTGTATGCCTGGTCCTTGCCGATTCGGTCGGTCTTGCCGTCGGCTACGGCCTGTTCGAGCTTGTGCGTGCAGAAGGTGCACTTCTCGGCGGTCTTCGCCTTCTTGCGATGGGTCGGATGCCGGTCCGCGTTGGCGATGGTTTCTGCACCATTCTTGCCTTTGCCGGGGTAAAGCGCCTTCACTGCCGTGTTCAGGTGCGGTACGCCATAAGGGCATACCGCGGCGCAATAGCCGCAGCCTATGCATTTGTTGTAATCGATCAGCACCACGCCGAACTGGTTCTTGGAAATCGCCTTGGCGCCTACGGAATCGCAGGCGGCCTTGCACGACGGCTTTTCGCAGTGCATGCAGTTCATGGTGTTGTAGATCTTCTTCACCTTCGGGTAGTCGCCGACCTCGTACTCGAGCATCGAGTTCCAGGGAGCTTCCGGAGTGAAGTAATTTTCGGCGGCGCAGGCGGCAGCGCAGGCGCGGCAGCCCATGCAGCGTTTTTGGTCTATCAGTCTTACGAACTTGGTCATGGTTGCGGGCTCCCTTTACGCCTTGTACAGCTTGCACTTGGTGTCGTTGAACGAGTTGTGCCCGGAGATCAGGTCCGGGTGATATTCCAGCACCTCGTTGATCGCGATCCCCTTCTTCGCATCCGGCGAATACCCGGCGCCCCAGCGGCCGTAGTGGTACGACACCGCTATCGTGTCCGGCCGGATGCCCTGCACCGCTTCGGCCGTGCCGTTGATTTTGCCGACGCGGGTTTCGATCGTGACGATGTCGCCGGACTTGACGCCCAACTGAGCCGCAGTGGCAACGTTCAGCTGCACGTAATTGGTGGCCGCGTCCGCCCCGATGGCCTGGTTCAGCAGCGCGTTGTTCGCGGTGAAGCCCGCCTGATTCCGGTACATCCGCTTATGCGTTATGACGTAGAACGGGTAGTCCTTCGCCTCGCGGTGCGGCGTCGGGTATGCGTGCGCGACCGTGGGCAGCGGCGCGTAGGCCTCCTTGTATCGCACCAGGTCCACCTTGGTGAGGCCGTTCTTCTTCGCTATCTCCTCGACCTTGTAGTAGGTGTCGATGAGCTGGTCGGCGTATAACTTCATCTTGGGCTTGCCCGGTCCCTTGAACGCGGACTCCACCCCGTCGAGATACTTGCTCTTGACGCTCTTCTTCTTGCCGACGAAGCCCTGCTCGAGCGCGACCGAAAAATCCTTCCTGGTCTTGTCGGACCAGATGACCTCCACGCCCTCGCGCGTCGTGTAATCGCGGCCGGGCTTGAATTTGACCTCCTTCAGCCCCCACGCCTTGTTGCACTCTTCGGCGAACTTGTCGCGCAGATTCAGCCGCTTCATCAACTCCCACATGATGCTGAAGGCATCATGCTCGAGATTGAAGGGGTTGGTCATCGGCTGGCGAATCGCGCTGTGGCCCGCTTCCGGCGTACTGCGCGTCGGCGCGAAATGCCACGACTCGAGGTAGGTCTTGTCCGGCAGCACGATGTCCGCGTACATCGCCAGTTCGGTCACCAGCACATCGATGACCACGTTGTACGTCTTGGCGAGGCCGTCGAATTGCAGGCTGGAATTCGGGATCGAAACCGGCCGGTTCGTACCGTAGAAGATCTGCATCTCCGGCTGATAGGCCAGCCCCCATGCCTTCGGATCCTGAACCGTCAGGTTGGAGGTCTGCGCGATGTGGTGATTCGAATACGGGTAGAAGACGCTTTGCGCCAGGTCTGCGCGTTTCGGCGGGTATTCGCATACGCTGACGTCGAAGTACTTCGGCGTTTTGTTGGCTTTACTGAGTATGAGCCCGCCCACCGCATCGGGCGATCCGACGAGCATATTCAGGACCAATCCTGCACGCCAGCCTTGCACGCCGTGCTCCTTGGCGGAAAGTCCCCGGAACGTATAGAGCGCCGCCGGGCGGTAGCGCAGCTTCTTCCCGTCGATCACGATGGTTTCGCCGATCCGCGCCTCCTTGGCGAAAAGGCGCGCAAGGCGAACCACGGTGGCAGCCGGCACACCTGCCACCTCTTCCGCTTGCTGCGGCGTGATGTCCTTGACGCTGTCGGCAAGCACCTGGAACGCTGTACGCATCGGCTTGCCTTCCACCGTATAGCTGCCTTTGAGCGCGGGCTTGACCCCGGCAACGTAAGGCTTGGCCGCCCCCGTCACTGTGTCCCAGACCAGCGGCGTCTTGCCATCCTTGTCCTTGGCGATTGCGCCGCTCGCGTCGACCAGCTGCGGCGCATTGGTGTATTCGACGAGGAACGGTTCGTCGATGGTCCCATCGTCTATGAGTACCTTTGCCATCGCGAGCAGCATCACCGGATCCTTGCCGGGCCGCACCGGCACCCATTCGTCGGCTTTCGCGGCGCAGCCCGACAGCCGGGGCTCGACCACGACCACTTTCATCGCGTTTTGCTCGCGGCTCATCACAGTTTGCCAGTCGAGCCAGCGCGACGCCTGTTCGCCCTCGTGATAGTTGGCGCCGAAATTGAGCAGAAGCTTGGAGTGCTTGAGATCCGGCAGAATGCCGTGGTTGGCGAAAGTCAGCTCGTCGGCTACGTGCCGGGCTGCCTCGCAGGCGGTCGTGCGATGCGACATGTTCGGGGTTCCGAACGCCTTGGTGAACGCCTTGCAGAAATTCTCGCCTATCAGGTACTTGCCCTGGCCGTGCTGCCAGATGAGCTTCGACGGGTTATACGCGTGTATCCGCGCCATCCGCACCGCGATCTCGTTGAACGCCTCTTCCCAGCTGATCTCGATCCACCCCGGATCCTCGTTGCGGCCCTTCTTCGGATTGGTTCGCTTCAGCGGCTTCTTCAGGCGGTAGGGATCGTACACGTTGTACATCCCTGAAGCGCCCTTCGGGCAGATGCCGTGGTTGTAGAACTCCGCACGCGCAGCGTCCGGATAGATGGTGCGCACGATGCCGTTGACGACGGTCGCATCGATGCCGCAGAAATTCGGGCAGATCGCACAACCGGACTTGAGATGGCGGACCTCACGCGCGCGTCCCCCATCCTTATTCGACGTCTTTGCCTTGGCGGCGGCCTTGGCGATCACGTCCAGACTCACCCCTGAGGCGGCCACCCCGCCGGCCGCGCCCATGCTCTTCAAAAAACCCCTTCTGCTCAGTTCCATGCAATCCCCCGCTGTCAAATTGTGCGATTGAGGACGGATCCCGTCCAAGCCCGCGCCGACCCGACCACATTTGCGCAGATCAAAACGCCTTGCCGCAGATATAACGGGTGTCAGGCTAGAATCCGACGCGTGCGACTGGTTTGATCTGCATCAATAGGCGCGGCAAGAGCCCGCAGCAGGATGCGCATGCGTTACCGCCGAGTAACACTACTGCGCCTGGATAGATGGCCGGCGAGATTTCGCGGCGAGGATTGAAGCTGCTTCGCGGCGCGGACTCTAACGGTAGCCGGTTGCCGCACTAAGCATCGCCGCTCGCGGCAATTCCGAGCCGCCTCATCCGTTCCCAAAGATTCTTCCGGCTGATACCCAAGGTCGCCGCGGTACGGGTAATGCGCCCGTGGCCTTCGTGCATTGCCAGCACGCGCGTGATGTATTGGCGCTCGAATATCCTGAGATGTTCGTCCAGGGTTTCGCTTTTGCTGTCGAACGCCGGGGGCAGCTCTTCGAACAGGGCTTCCGGCTGCAGCGCGCCGTCCGGACCGAGCAAACAGGCGCGCTCGATCGCGCTTCGCAGTTCGCGCACATTGCCCGGCCAGGGGTATTCCAGCATCAAGCGCTCGGCGCGCGCCGATAGCAGCTTCGTCTCGCCACGCCGTCCCGCGGCCTCCTGTTCGAGAAAGCGTTGCGCCAGCCACAGGATATCTTCCTTGCGTTCGCGCAGAGGCGGAACATGCAGCGCAACCACATTGATATAGTAGTAGAGATCTTCGCGAAACTCCCCCCGCTCCACCCTTTGCCTGAGATCCCGCTCGGCGGCGCAGACGATGCGCAGATCGACGGGTACGCGCATTTCGCCGCCCAAACGTATTACCCTGCGCTCCTGAATCACGCGCAGCAAACTGCCTTGCAGCGAATGCGGCACGTCGCCGACTTCGTCCAGGAACAAGGTTCCGCCGTGCGCCAATTCGAACGCGCCTTTGCGCACGCGGGCGGTGCCGCCTGCACCCGGTTTCTCCTGTCCGAACAGCTCCGCCGCCAGCGCGCTTTCGGCAATGGCGCCGCAGTTGAGTGCGATAAACGGTCGCGAACTGTCGGCGTACCTGCGCCGATGCAATGCGACCGCGAGGCTTTCCTTTCCGACCCCCTGCTCGCCGGTGATGAGCACATTGCTGCCCGCCGGTCCGAGCTTGACCAGCGCCGCCTCCAGTCGCCGCATCGCCGGAGAGACGCCGAATTGCGCGCCCTGACATTCGGCCGCCGCGGCAGCTGTCAGGCTGCGGGTTTTTTCCAGCAGCGATTCGATTTCAAAAGGCTTGGTGATGTAGTCGGCCGCGCCGAGTTTGAGCAGCCTGACGGCTTTTACCACTAAACTCGCTCCGATCGCCCCCACTGGGGGTGCGTAACGGAGCGACATTAACATAATGTGCATAGCGCGAAGTTTTCGGCGGGGTTCAAGCACCGTATTGCGGCGCGCTGGCAAGCCGTTCGGACTTCGCGGCCGGATTGATTCACCTCGCGAAAACGCAAGCAGGCCGCTTGACTGGTCTGCGCGCTCGCGGCGCGATCTGCTCCTAATCGACGCGTTTTACGCACAATTCGGGTCGCCTACTGCCATGCGCGTGGTCGCTGCCATCCTCGATACGGCGATGGCGCTGGCCGGCGAGATTCGGGTCGGACCAGCACAACGAATTGACTTGCCAGCGCTATGCGTCAAAGACACCCAAGTTTTTTGGCCTTAGCAGCGCATTTCTGACGGCAAAAACCGCGCTCTAAGGTACGGCCAGGAGGAGTCATTGATGGAGCGGAGCAAAGGGGCTACTGATCGACCGCTTCCAAGCAACAAGCTGCCGTTCGCGGACATCCAGCTGCTGCCATTCCCAGATATGCTAAATCAGGCTATCGATCGACGGGTTCCCACCCAGTTTCGGTCATTCAGGTAATAGTGAATGGTTTGGCGAGAGCTAACTTCGCTACCTTTGCACACTACGCCACGATCCGAAACTCGGTGGCCTTCGCTATCGGGCGCACATGATTCCGCTCCCGTTTCATCTCGATGATGCCATAATTTGACATGGTATTGAGCGTCCGAGAAAGGTTGCCCGGCTTGCGGCCGGTAGCCTCGGCCAATGAAGAAATAGACTGCGGCTTGGTATCATTTATAATCTTCAGCAAGGCACGATTCTCGTCGCTCAAGACTTCGGCAAGCGAACGCATCGACGTAAACCAGATCTTCGGTTCAGTTGGCTTCGGCTTGTGCTCTCCGCGAGCGATCGACAAGATTCGCTCCCGAATCTTGTTCTGCGGCATGATGCCGATCACGATGGCTTTCATTTCTGCTTTACCTCCTTCAGCACTCGATCGACTTCATCGAAGAAATCCACCAGAAGTTGCTGTGCATTTCGAAATTCGTATGGAACGCCTTTGTCGCTGACATGTCGATGTTTATGATCAAAAGTAAGCTTCCGTCCGCCATACTTGAACTTTTTCGGCTTTACCGAGTGTGAATTGTCGTACCCAAGGATTCTTTTCCCGTAAGGCTCATGTAGCGTCAATGCGTAGCGAATCCCGTGAGGTATTTCCGCAGTCGAATCAACTCTCCAGGCTTCGATCTTGACCCAATAGCCTTCGCCCTGATCGATAATCTGACCGTGGAGGTCAATCAGGATTTCGATCCCGGGATCTTCACGCATGGCGTATTATATCAACAGTTGATACAACTGGCTGCAAGATGAATTCAAGGAATGTCTTCTTCGTCGCCTCCCATGAGTCCAGACAACGTGCCGCCATGGGAGGGGCGCCCTGCAACCAGTACCGAGCCCGGCTACAGATGCCACCAGGCCCGGCGACCCTCTGCCGCAGGCCAAACCGGCGCCCACGAATACGGTGTAGCGGCGCACGCGTGCTTTTTCCGCTGCGGCTGCGCTTGCTTCTGGCTGCGTATTGCCGACCAGCGCCGTCTTCCGGTTGGCTTCTTTAGGCAGCCATGCTTGCGGCAATCGGCGAAACCTTCGTCACGCTCACAGATGCCCGCAACCCCGGTGCCGCCAGCGCTGCCTCGAGCTGAAATAGTTTCGATTCATGGTCAAGGTTGAGAATTCGGCGCACCTGACGCCCATCGATGCCGAGCGTTTCACCTAACTGCGCCTGAGTCACGCCCTGTTCGCACATCGCTTCATGAATCGCCGGCTGGATCGCCGCGCGTGCCGGCAGGACGACGACAGGCTGGCCGCGCTTCGCCTTGCTCGGCACGGGCAACCGCCGCCCATCGTAAAAATAGCCGGAAAGAAGCCGCCAACAGGGCGTCTTGCGCGCGATCCTGCGCCTCGGCCTCGTTCGTCCCGGCGGTGATCG
>Ga0155956_1319_pt7 | contig 10969 bp, 10 predicted proteins | sample RifCSPlowO2_02_FD_107610 | JGI IMG/M metagenome (GOLD analysis project Ga0155956, IMG submission 107610) | Betaproteobacteria bacterium RIFCSPLOWO2_02_FULL_62_17 | reverse complement strand
GGGGAGCGGGTCCCGGCAGCTTCGTGTCCGACACGTTCGTTTATGTCTAACCAACCGAATAGGTAAATCCATGGCTTACAAGACACCCGGTGTATATATCGAGGAGATCGCCAAGTTCCCGCCTTCGGTGGCGGAAGTCGAGACCGCCGTTCCGGCGTTTATCGGCTACACCCAGAAGGCCGAGCGCAAGGGCGAAGACCTCAGAAACGTCCCGACCAAGATCATGTCGCTGCTCGATTACCAGCAGCTCTTCGGCGGAGAACCCAAGCTGAGCTCGGTGACGGTCAAGGTGGACAAGAACAACAACTACGCGGTCACCTCGGTGACGCCGAGCCCCCGTTACTACATGTACGACGCATTGCGGATGTTCTTCGACAACGGCGGCGGCAAATGCTACATCGTCTCGGTCGGGAACTACTCCGCGACCGTCGTCAGCGGTGACGAGTCCGTTACCAACAGCCCGGGCTTGCGGGTCGGCTTGAAGGCGCTCGAAAAATACGACGAGCCGACAATGATCCTGTTTCCAGACGCGGTGCTGCTGGCGGACGCGGAGTTTTATACGCTGCAGCAGCTCGCGCTCATGCAGTGCACCAGGCTGCAAGACCGCGTTTCGGTGTTCGATCTGAAAGAAGGAGGCCAAGACTGGGACGATGCGGTGAGTGAGTTCCGCGACAGCATAGGCATCAACAATCTGAAGTACGGTGCGGCGTACACCCCCTGGCTGCGCAACTCGTACTCGCGCAACGTCGATTTCGCCCTCCTCTCCGGAAGCGTCAAGGACGCGGCGGACAACGTAATCGACCTCGAGCGCATCACCGCAGACAGCAACCTGAACGCGCTGGTCACGGCTGCGAAACGCGCGAGCACCGACCTGGCGGCGATCAAGGCTACGATCGATACGCTGAACGGCACCTCGCCGACGATCAAAGACCGCTATCTGGCGTTGAAGAACGCGATCGACAGCGCGGTGGGCGATACTCTGAAGACGACCGCGTTCCAGGGCGTGCTCTCGTTCTTGCGTCAGACCGCGGTCGAACTCGCGAAGTGGCCAAATGACCTCAAGGGCGCGAACCTCAAACTCGACCTCAAGACCTACGCGCTGTCCACGCTCAAGCCGGCGTTCCTGAGCATCGTCGCAATCGAGAAGAACGCCGACGTGCTCGTGCTCTCCGGTCTGGCCAACGCGGCCGCGGTCGAAGCCCAGTACGACGATCTGGACGCCACCGGCTGGCTGCCCGACGCGGACAGCGACGGCCGCGCCGTGGACGACATCGACGCGAACGCCACCGACCTCAACGCCGGCGGGCTTACCGTCCCGCAGACGATAGACGCGATCCTGCTAGAGCTCGACAAGTGGGTGCTCGGCGCGCAGAGCACCACCGCGTTCATCAGCCAGATCGAAGGCGCCGCGACGACGCATTCCGGGCTGGCGCAAGGCGCGCTCTACCAGGGGCATTCGACCATCTCCAACCTCGTCGAGGCGATCAAGAAGGATCTGGCGACCGTCCCGCCGAGCGGCTCGGTCGCCGGCGTGTACGCGTATGTGGACCGCACCCGCGGAGTGTGGAAGGCGCCCGCCAACGTCAGCCTGTCCGCCGTGAGCGAGCCTGCCGAGCAGATTGACTTCTTCGAGCAAGAAGATCTGAACGTCGATGTGACCGGCGGCAAGTCGATCAATGCGATCCGCACTTTCACCGGCTTGGGCACGCTGGTATGGGGTGCCAGGACGCTCGCCGGAAACGACAACGAGTGGCGCTACGTGCCGGTCAGGCGCTTTTTTAACATGGTCGAGGAGTCGGTGAAGAAGTCCACCGGCTGGGCGGTGTTCGAGCCGAACGACGCCAACCTCTGGACCAAGGTCAAGAGCATGATCGACAATTACCTGATCCAGAAATGGCGCGAGGGCGCGCTCGCCGGCGCCACGCCCGACCAGGCATTCTACGTGAAGATCGGGCTGGGGCAGACGATGACCGCGCAGGACATCCTCGAAGGGCGGCTGATCGTCGAGATCGGGATGGCGGTGGTGCGCCCGGCAGAATTCATCATCCTCAGGTTCTCGCACAAGATGCAGGAAGCCTGAGCCGCAGTCTAAAACCAGGAAGAGAGGGACCCACAGATGGCCTATCCATTACCTGTATTTCATTTCTCGGTGGACTGGGGCGGCACGCTGCTCACCTTCTCCGAGGTAACCGGACTGAACATCGAGGTGCAGCCGATCGAATACCGCGACGGGCTGAGCCCGGAGTTCTCGACGACCAAGATGCCGGGGATCAAGAAATACGGCAACCTCACCCTCAAGCGCGGCGTGATGGCAAGCGACAACGAATACTTCGCGTGGCTCAAGAGCATCAAGCTCAACAAGCCCGAGCGGCGCGACATTATCATCAGCCTGCTCAACGAGGAGCATGCGCCGGTGATGACCTGGAAGGTGGTGAACGCCTGGCCCACGAAAGTCACCTCGCCGGACCTCAAGGCGAGCGGCAACGAAGCCGCCATCGAGACGCTCGAAATCGCGCACGAGGGGATCGAGATCGAGAACCCGTAAATGCCCGATTTTCCGGTCGTCTTTCATTTCAAGGTCGCTTTCGGAAACAGCGCGGACGAGCAAGACAACCGCTTCCAGGAGGTCGCCGGGCTGTCGACCGAGGTCACCGTCGAGGAGTATCGCGAGGGGGGGGTGAACCACCATTCGCACCGCCTGCCCACTGGCGCCAAGTTCAACAATCTGGTGCTCAAGCGCGGCTACCTCTCCGGAACTGCAGTCGCCGACTGGTGCAAGCAGGCGATCGAGAACTTCGAGTTCAAACCGACCGACGTCGATGTCTCGCTGCTCGACGAAAATCATCAGCCGCTCGCGCACTGGAGCTTTACCGGCGCGTGGCCGGTGAAATGGTCGATCTCGGACCTGAAGGCGCAGGAAAACGCACTCGCGATCGAGTCGCTCGAGCTCGCCTACCACAGCTTCCGCAGAGTCGAGACCTGAGGCCATGCCGGTCGAGATCAGGGAACTGGTGATCCGCGCGACGGTGGAGTCGCAGCGCGCCCCCGAGACGATCGCGACCGAGGGCCGCGACCAGGAGCTGGAGGACATCGTGTCGCAATGCGTCGAGCAGGTGCTCGACGCGCTGAAGCGCGAGAAGGAGCGCTAGCCCGATGGAATCAGCTTTTACCCGACTCAAGATCGAGGCCCACCGCCAGCAGGATTGCACCGGCACGGCGGTCGAGACCTTCGAGGTATTGTTCAACCCGAACACGTATTCGCAGAAGTACGAGGTCGCGTACCACCCGCGCCAGGGCGCGGGCGACACCGGCAGCCCGCAGGTCTACGGCAAGATCAAGCCGCAGGAGTACAGCTTCGAGCTGCTGTTCGACGGCACCGGCACCGCGATCAAGAAAGTCAACGTCCCGGACGAGATCGAAAAGTTCCTCAAGGTGACCGGCAAGCACGATGGCGAAATCCACCGCCCGATGTACCTGCTGCTCATCTGGGGCAGGCTGTTGTCGAAGTGCGTCCTGAAATCCGCGGACATCACTTACACGCTGTTCGAGCCGGGCGGCAACGCGCTGCGCGCCAAGGTGCGTGCGGTGTTCTCCGAGAACATCGCCGACACCCTGCGCGTCGCGGAGGAGAGGCGCAGCTCGCCGAACCTGACTCACGTGCACACGGTAACGGCGGGAGAGCACCTGTCGCAGCTCGCTGACCGTTACTACGGAGACGCCTCGCGCTACCTGCAGGTTGCCGCATACAACCGGCTTGCCAATTTCCGCAGGCTCGACCCCGGCCAGCAGCTGGTGTTCCCGCCGATCCTGGATGCCGCGCCGTGAGCGACGACCGCACCGTCCCGACCGCCGCCCCGGCGGACCGACCGTCCTTCAAGATCCTGGTGGGCGGCACCGCGGTGAGTGCGGAGTATCAGGTTCAATCGGTCGTCGTCAGCCGCGGCTTCAATCGGGTCGCGGCTGCGGAGATTTTCGTGCTCGACGGCGACCCGTCGGCGGAGAGCTTCAAAGTAAGCAACGCCGCCGATTTCCTCCCCGGCGCCGAGGTCGAGGTCCAGGCCGGATATCACGGAACCGAGGAGAGCATCTTCAGGGGAATCGTCGTGCGCCACGGGGTGAAGAGCCTGCAGCGCAAACCCTCGCAGCTGCGGGTCGAGTGCAGGGATGCGTCGGTCAAGCTGACCGTCGGCCGCAAGAGCGCCTACTTCTACGACCAGAAGGATTCCGAAATCATCGAGTCTCTCGCCGGCGACGCCGGGCTGCAGACCGAGGTTGAGGCCACGCAAGTGTCGCATCCGCAAATGGTGCAGTTCTATTCGACCGACTGGGATTTCATCCTCACCCGGGCCGAGGCCAACGGCAAGGTGGTGCTCACCAGCGACGGCAAGCTCGTGGTCAAGGCGCCGGACGCGTCCGCGGCTCCTGCGGTGTCGCTTCGCTTCGGCGGCAACCTGCTCGAGTTCGAGGCCGTCATGGACGCGCGCACGCAGTTCTCCTCGGTGCAGACCTTGGCGTGGAGCGCTGCCGACCAGGCGATGGTCGAAGTCGAAGCCGCTGCGGGAAGCGCTGCCGCGCCCGGCAATGTCAGCAGCGACGATCTCGCCTCGGTGATCGGCCTCTCAGCGCTTGCGCTCAAGCACGCCGGCCAGGTGAAGGACCAGGAGCTGCAAGCGTGGGCGGACGGTGAGAAGACCCGCAGTGGGTTCGCCAAGGTGCGTGGACGCGCACGCACGCAGGGATTCGCCGCGATCCATCCGGGAGACGTGATCGATCTCGCAGGGATCGGAGACCGCTTCACCGGCAAGGCGCTGGTCGCGGGCGTTCGCCATGAGATCGACGGCCGCAACTGGGAGACCGACATCGAGTTCGGGTTGAGCGCGGAAGCCTTCGGCAGCCGAGAACGCAACGTGATCGAAGCGCCGGCGAACGGCCTACTGCCCGGGGTCGGCGGACTGCAGATCGGGCTGGTGACCGCGCTCGAAGGCGACCCGGGCGGCGAGGAGCGGATCAAAGTGCGCATTCCGTTGATCGATCCAGGCGAGGAGGGCGTGTGGGCGCGCATCGCCACGCTCGATGCCGGATCCAGCCGCGGAACCGTGTTCCGCCCCGAGATCGGCGACGAGGTGGTGCTCGGTTTCCTCAACGACGATCCGCGCAACCCGGTCGTGCTCGGCCAGATGCATTCGAGCGCGAAGGCTTCGCCGATCCCTGCCGCGGACGCCAACAACGAGAAGGGGCTGGTTACCCGCAGCGGAATCGAATTTAAGTTCGACGACGACAAGAAAGTGGTGACGCTGAAGACCCCAGGCGGAAACTCGGTGGTCGTCAGCGACGACGCCCAGGGAATCCTGTTCGAGGACCAGAACGGCAACAAGCTGTCGCTCGACTCGAACGGAATCAAGCTCGAGAGCGCCTCCGACGTGAGCATCAAGGCCAGCGGCGACATCAAGATCCAGGGCGCGAACGTCGAGAACAAGGCCGACGCGCAGTTCAAGGCGGAGGGCAGCGGCGGCGCCGAGGTGTCCTCGAGCGCGAACACGACGATCAAGGGCTCGCTGGTGCAGATCAACTGAGCCGCGGGGAGGACCATGCCGGCAGCAGCGCGAGTCACCGACACCAGTACCCACGGCGGCACGCTGGTCGGCCCCGGCGTCGCCACGGTGCTGATCGGTAAGAAGCCCGCCGCGGTCGCAACCGACCAGCACGTGTGCTCGTTGCCGCCGAATTCTCATCAGCCGACCGCGAGCGCGTTTCCCTCCGGCAGCAGCACCGTGATGATCGGCGGGCTGCCGGCGCTGCGAACCACGGACACTTGCATCTGCGGCGCGATGGCCGCGGTCGGTGAGCCCACGGTGATGATCGGATAGGCGATGGCGCAGACCCGCTCCTTCCTCGGCACCGGCTGGGACTTCCCGCCGGCTTTCGATCGCGGGCCGAACGGCGTGCGCATGATCTCCGACGAGGACGACATCCGCTCGAGCCTGCGCATCCTGCTGTCCACCACGGTAGGAGAGCGGCGCATGCAGCCGAAGTACGGCTGCAACCTGCAAAAACTCGTGTTCGAGCCGGTGGATACCACGCTCACCACGTACATCAAGGACTTGATCAAGACCGCGATCCTGTACTTCGAGCCGCGCATCATCCTCGAAGACGTGGTGCTCGAGCCGACTCCACTGGAGGGGCGGATCGACATCACGTTGACGTATACGGTCGCCACCACCAACACCCGCTATAACTTCGTCTACCCGTTCTACCGGGTGGAGGGCACGGAGCTCAAGCGGTGATTACCTGCCCGCTGCTCAATCCGCTCCGGCGCGACGGCACCAGCCAGCGCCAGCGTATGCCGCCGGCGCTGGCGGCGGACTTCGTCCAGGTCGACGAGCGCGGCACCGCCGACCTTCTGCTCTATGCGCGCGAATTCGCGCGGCTGCTGCGCTATTACAACGAAGCTAACGAGCCGGCCGGAGACTGGGCCGAGTTCATCGAGCGCGACGTGAGCACGCTTTCCGCGCTGATCGGCTTTTATGACGCGGAGACTCCGCGGCTCGCGTTCGAATCTGCGCGTGCCGCCGCGGCAACCGCAGACGCGACCGCGTTCAAGGCGGCGTACTCCGTGCTGTTCCCGCCGCTGTTGACCGCGGCGGAGACGTTCGAGGGCTGGCGGCGCGGCTCGGTCGAAGGCGGGCTGCTGCACTCGACGCTGGAAAGGCTGATCGGCTCGGTGCTGGCGGATGCGCTGCAGGATGCGTTGCGCTACGCCAGGCGCGCGGTCCAGCTTTCGGTGCCGGTGACGATTCCGGATCCGACTGCGTTCGGCGACATCTGGGGCGATCTTGGCGTGCCTGCGGACGCGTCGTTACTGGTTTCCGGCGGCTTCACCTCCGCGGACGAGCGTACCGAGGCGGTGGAGCTGATGCGGCGCGCGTTCGAACGTTTCAACGAGACCGCGAAGCGCGTCGTCGCCGAGGCGCCCGCTTACCTCGAGGACACGCTGCAAAACTATCCCCGGCACCGGCCGCACGCAGCGCTGTTCCTCGCCTTCCTCGAACTGCTCGGTGTGGCGCGCGGCACGCTCAATACGCTGACCGCGCGCCATCTCGATTTCTATTACCGCGACGTGTTGCAGCTCGCTGCGCGCCCCGCAGTGGCGGACCGGGTGCACGTGATCTTCGAACTGGCAAAGAGCTTCCACCGCTTCCGGGTGGAGAAGGACACCGCGCTGAACGCCGGCAAGGACCGCAGCGGGGTCGCGCTGGTGTTCGGCACGGATGCGGAACTGGTGGCGAACCGCGCGACCCTTGATCCGGTGCACGGGCTGAAGACGGTTTTCGTCGACATCGATGCGGACGGCATGGTGCGCAACATCCACGCCGCGCCCGACGCCGACTCGGCGGACGGGCTGGGCGCGGCGATCGAGGGCGACGAACCGCGCTGGACGACGTTCGGGTCGGTCTCGATGCCTTACGCGCGAATCGGGTTCGCGATCGCGTCGCCGATGCTGCGGCTCGCCGAGGGCACGAGGACGGTCACGTTGCGCTTCGAGATCGATGCCGATACGGATCTGCTGCAATTGCTGCAACACCGCGGCAAAACGCAGGTCGAGCGCGAACTGCTCTGGAACGTCGGCATCCAGGCGACCGGGGAGAAGGGGTGGATCGACACGACGGTGACCTCCGTCACGATCGACACCAGCACGCCCTACGTGGAGTACAAGATCGACATCCCGGCGGATGCTGCGGCGGTGGTCGCCCTCGACCCCAAGCTGCACGGCGAGGCATTCGACACGCGTTATCCGGTGCTGCGTTTCGTGCTCGACAACCGTGGGCTGCCCGGAGAACGGCTCGCCAGTGGACACCCAGAGATCCCCGACTATGCGGACGAGACTGGGTACTTCGAGAACGACCTGGTCCGATTCAAGGACCGCGTCTATCAGGCGAAAGTCGCGATCGTGCCTCCCGGCTTCACCCCGGATTCTCATTCCGAAGAATGGCTCCTGGTCGAATACGCGTATCCGTACAAGTATTTCGAGCGAATGCGGCTGCGCAAGCTGGTTCTGACTGTCGGCGTTAGCGGAATGCGCGGGCTGCTGCTGGAGAATGACTTCGGCCTGCTCAATCCGGCGAAGCCGTTTCCCCCTTTTGGGCCGACGCCGCAGATCGGCGCGAGTTTCCTGATGGGCAGCCAAGAGGTGTTCCAGAAGCGGCTGACCAGCCTCAAGCTGACTGTGACCTGGGCCGGCTATCCGGCGGCTGGATTCGCCAGCCATTACAGCGGATACCCGTCGGGGACGCCCAAGACCGTCAGCGACAACCAGTACTTCAAGGCCGACATCGAGTTTCTGATGAACGGCGGCTGGTCCGGCAAAGAGACCGATGTCGCGCTGTTCCAGGACGAGCCCAAAAAGGCACCCAAGCCGGCTGAATCGCAGGTATTCGACCTCACTTTCAACGCGGACCATGCGGTCCCAGACGAATTCCCTCGCGACCCCCGGGTCGAGCCGTTCCAACGTTTCACCGCGGGACTCAAGCGCGGTTTTCTCAGGCTCAAGCTGAAGACGAGCTTCCTGCACGAGATGTTCCCGGTGCTGCTCGCGACATTCGCCAAGTCGACAGCCATCAACACCCCGCCCAACCCACCTTACACCCCGATGCTCGCCGGGCTGACGCTTAAGTACCACGCGAAGGAGACGCTCGACTACACGAGTTGGAAGCGCGAGGACGTGGAGAACCGGGTCGAGCGGATTTTCCAGATCGGGCCTTTCGGCCAGAACGAGGTCGTGCCCGCGCCGGCGGCGGCCGCGGTTCCCGGGGTGGTGCTCGCAGACACGCTGGTTCCTGAATTCAGATTCGATTCGATCGAAAGTTCGTCCACGGGCCCCGCGGAAGGCACGCTTTATCTCGGCGTCGCCGCCGCCGCGCCGCCGCAGAACCTGGCGCTCCTGTTCCAGATGGCGGAGGGCAGCGAGGATCCGATGCTGCCCGCGCAGGCGGTCAACTGGTCCTACCTGACCGACTCCGGATGGGTGGATTTTCTGCCGGCCGAAATCATCTCCGACAGCACGGACCGGCTGGTCGCCTCCGGGATCGTGCAGTTCGCGCTGCCGAAGAGCGCCACCGCCTCGAGCACGATGTTGCCGACCGGGCTGCGCTGGCTGCGCGCCACCGTGCAGGAGAAATCGGCCGCAGTCCCGAAGGCGCTCGCGGTACGCACGCAGGCGGTGCGCGCGAGTTTTCGTGACCACGGCAACGATCCCGCTCGGCTGGCCGTGCCGCTGCCGGCGGGAGCGATTTCGAAGCTGATCTCGCGAGAAGCGGCGGTCAAGTCGATCTCTCAGCCGTACGCGTCCTTCGGCGGGCGCATGGCGGAAAGCGACCCGGCGTTCCGCGTGCGGGTTTCGGAACGGCTGCGGCACAAGCGCCGCGCGCTAACGATCTTCGATTACGAACGGCTGGTGCTCGACCGTTTTCCCGAGGTCTACAAGCTGCGCTGCATCAACCATACCGACGCCTTGTCCGAGTACTCGCCGGGAAACGTGCGCGTGGTGGTGGTGCCGAACCTGCGCAACCGCAACGCGGTCGATCCGCTGCGGCCGCGGCTCGCGCTCGCGAAGCTCAACGCGATCCAGCAATATCTCGCGGCGGCAGCGTCCAGTTTCGCGACGATCGAAGTCGTCAACCCGGACTACGAGGAAGTGCGGGCGCGCTTCAACGTCCGCTTCTTGCCGGGCTACGACAAGGGTTTCTATACCGGGCAGCTCGAACAGGAAATCATCCGTTTCCTCACGCCGTGGGCGTATGACGACTCGGTGGACCTGAGTTTCGGCGCAAAGGTGCACCGCTCCGCGATCCTGAACTTCATCGACGAGCGCGAATACGTCGATTTCGTCACCGACTTCGAAATGGATCAGATCGTCGGCACGCAGACCTTCGGCAACGTCGAGCAGGCGGAGGCGGCACGTTCGACTTCGGTGCTGGTGTCCGCGCGCAGCCATGAGATCGGCGACAAGATCGTCTCCTGCGAAGATCAGGGCGGTGCGGGCGCGTCGCCGGGCGACGCGACGCCCGCGCCGGCGCCACATGCGCCGTCGGGGATCGTGGTCGTGGAAGGCAGGCGCTATCTCGGCAACGTCAATACGCGCGAACTGCACGACCTGCAGAAAATCACGCCGATGTGCCGGATCGACGATATCTCGATCGACCGGCGCTACCTCTTCTCGCGAATCGAGGACGCGCAGGCGCTCGACTATGACTTCTGCGCGTATTGCTTCGGGCGCGCGGCGTCGAAGCGATGAGGAACTGAACGATGCCGGACTCGGGATTCCTGCCGCGCGCCGCTCCGCTGCCTCCCAGCCAGGACTACGCCTTCCTGAGGCGCGAGGGTCTGCTCGCGATTGAACGGCTCGCGCACGCCGTCTGGACCGATTACAACGTCCACGATCCGGGCGTGACGCTGCTCGAGCTGATGGCGTACGCGATCACCGACCTGGGGATGCGCGCCGCGTATCCGGTGCGGGACCTGCTTACGCAGATTCGAGACGGCGCAGCGATGAGCGCGGGAGACTTCCATCTCGCGCACCAGGTGCTGGTCTGCAACCCGGTGTCTTTCGACGACCTGCGCAAGCTGCTGATCGACATTCCCGGCGTGCGCAACGCCTGGATCGAGCGCCATAAGTCGGTGATGTATCACCTCGACTCGAAGCACGAGCGCCTGAGCGACGATGCAAAAGATCCGGCGAATCCGCCGCTGAACGGGCTGTTCGACGTGTTTCTCGAGTACGAGGAGAACGTCGTCGACGACCCGCGGGTGTTCCGAGGCGTCGGCCGCGCCGGGCTCGCCGACAATTCGGGCGCAGGCGGATACATCGCGCCTGAAACCAAGGGGATCGAGTTCGTCGCGCTCTCCGAGTGCAGGCTGCTCTCGGTCGCGGTGTACGCCGAAGAGGCGAAGAAGGTGACCGTCAGGGTCACCG
>Ga0155956_1314_pt1 | contig 11086 bp, 9 predicted proteins | sample RifCSPlowO2_02_FD_107610 | JGI IMG/M metagenome (GOLD analysis project Ga0155956, IMG submission 107610) | Betaproteobacteria bacterium RIFCSPLOWO2_02_FULL_62_17 | reverse complement strand
GCGGTATGTCGCCGTAGAAGGGTGCCGCGGCGCCGAGGTCCGAGAAGCGCACGGCAAACAGGTTGACCATGCCTCCGCCGGCACAAAAGCCTGTTGCGCCGTATTTTCCCGAGCACTCAGGGCGCGCCTTTAGAAAATCTGCGGCTGCATACATGTCTTCGCGGCGCTTGGCCGGATCGAGCTTGGAATACAGCGCCGCGGCCTTCTGCTCGTCGCCCGGATAGCCGCCCACGGGCGCGAGCGCATCCGGCGCGAACGCAACGTAGTTCTCCGTCGCCAGTCGCCGCGCAACGTCTTCAGTGTAGGGATTGAGTCCGCGGTTCTCATGTATCACCACCACGCCGGGCAATTTGCCGCGCATGTTCGCCGGTTTGGCCAGGTAGCCGCGCATGGTCCCCGAACCTTGTGGCGAGGGATAGCCGAGATATTCAGTGACGATGCGCTTGTCGTCCTTGGGAACCTGCTGGGCCCACGCGTAATTGGGTTGGAGGCTCTCCAGCATGGCCGTGGCGGTGAACCCCCCGACGGCATACTTCGCGGCCTTGTCAAGAAAATCGCGGCGGCTCATCCAGCCATGGACATAGCTGTCAAAAAGCTTGAGAACCTCAGGCGGAAAATCACTGGCTTTCTTTCGTTCCATGGCATGGCTCCTTGTGAGTTTTCGGCGAATGGCGGGGAATTCTACAACCGGTTATCGAAAAGAGAACAGTAATTTCTCCGATTTATTCCCTTGATCGTAGCCGGATTTGCGCACGTCGTACCTGTAAAAATCCTGTAATCAGCGCGCCGCTTTCCGGCGCAGTCCGGCCCGCACCCATTGGCAGAAGCGGTGGCAGTCGAACTCCTGTGGGACGAAGACGCCGTTCTTGAACTGGCGCGATTGCATGCCCTGCTGCTGCCACTCGCAATTGCGGCCGTCCTGGCGGTTGGTGGTTTCCCAGAGCGAAACGTAATGGTCGAGGTCAGCGCCCTTGGGCATGTTTTCCGGCTCGAACAGCCAGTCGTAGACGATGGTCGCCGATTCCGGTCCACTGGGAAACATCATGTGGGCATTGACGTAATCGGGATGGACATTGAGAAACAAATTCGGCGGCGCCATCCAGGGGACATAAAGCGTTTTGCGTTCGGCCTCGTTCAGTCCGCGAAACGGTGGAATGCGCGCGCTGCCATCCGGCGTCAAGGTCGCGGCACCGGCCAGGTATTCGGGCAGGATTTCCGGCGCATCGCGCAAGCCCCATGCGCCGGCCTCGCGATAGGCGGTGACCACGCGGCACAGTTCCGGATGCACCGGCGGGCAGTGGAAGCATTCGGAAAAATTCTCCGCGATCAACTTCCAGTTGGCGCGCACCTGGGCGACGATGCGCTTGCCGATGCGCAGGTCCGCGAACCGGTAGTTCCGGAAGCGCTCGGAAAGATCGCCCAGGGCATCGCGCAGCGGCGGCGCCTTGCCCGCGCCCAGATGCACGAAAACAAAGCCGCCCCATGCCTCCACCGCGACCGCGAACAGCGAGAATCGCGCCGCGTCGAAATCCGGCGTCGGCAGGCGCCGCGGTGTCGCCTGCAGTGTTCCGTGCAGATCATAAGTCCATGCGTGATAGGGACAGGTGATGCGCGCGCGCGTGAAGCTGCCGCGCTCCGCGGCGCACAGAATGGAACCGCGGTGGCGGCAGGTATTGTGGAAACCGCGCAGGATTCCGTCCCCATCGCGCAGCAATACCACCGACTGCGTGCCGATGCCGACAACCCGGTAGTCCCCCGGGGAAGGCAGTTCCTCCTCGCGCGCAACGGCAATCCATCTGCCGTACCAGAACACCTCGAGTTCGCGCGCATGGTGCGCCAGATCGCGATACCAATGCGCCGGCAAGCCGGCCTTCAGGCGCGTAAGCGGTTTTCGCGAAGTGTTCAGGCCGCGTTTCATCGGGATGGTGGCGTCCGGCGATTATCCGTGGACGACCTGCAGCAATGCGTATTCGGGGCCGCAATCGATGATGGCCCCCGGTGCCGCGTGGCCGGCCAGCGCCTCTATTTTCGCTCGCGCGGCGCGCAGCGAAGCGTTATCGGCGGCCTCGACAAGGAGTATCCGGTCAAATCGCCCGGCCGGACCAGTCGCCGATTGCCAGGACAGTTCCGGCACTGTGGCGTCGGCCTCGCACCAGTGGGCCGCGACCATGCCATCCAGGGCGCTGCACGCCGCGATCGCGGTGAGTATTTCCGGCTTGCCGGCCGCCGTTCCGGTGATGCGCAGCGCAAGCAGCCCTGCGCCCAGCCCGGCGCCGGCCGATGCACCCCGGCGGCAGGCCACGCGCGAGAGGTTCCTGAAATGTGGCCGCATGCGTCGCGACCAGGGAGTGGGCTCCTCCATCAGCGCGAGGTAGGCCTTGCTTGCGAGCACCGCGGTCGATTCGAGTTCGTAGACGGAAAGGTAGCGCTGCGTGCCTTCATCTGTCCGCGCATAGCGCCGGCCCGCCAATATACCGGGCACGGTCACGCGTTCGGGAACATGTTCGCGCGAATGCCAGCGCTTGTATTCGGCATCGACAGCCGGATCGATGTCGTTCCACAGCAAAAGCAATCCGGAACCCTGCATGTGCCGCCGCCGAAATAGTGGGTTAAGCTAGGCCAAGCATAACGATCGCTATCTTGGCGTGCAAACTTCGAGAAAAGGAAAATGTCTCATGCATGCACTCAGTCTGATTGCCGCAATTACCGCCGCGTTCGTGTCCTGTTACGCACACGCACAAAGTTTCCCCGCCAAACCGGTTCGCCTGATTGTGTCGGGAGCCGCGGGCGGCTCGCTTGACATTCCGGCGCGTGCGATCGCCGAGAGGCTGCGCGACCGGCTTCCGATGGTGGTAGAAAACCGGCCCGCGGCCGGCGGCACCGTGGCCGTGGGGGACGTGGCGAGATCCGCTCCCGACGGTTACACGCTGGTGTACGGCTTCAACGGGCCGCTCGCCTATGCGCCGTTTCTCTTTTCCAGGCTTGCCTACGATCCGCTGAAGGACCTGACACCGGTAATCTGGATGGGCGGACAGCCGTTTACGCTTGGCGTGTCTGCTTCGCTGGGCATCAATACGGTGAAGGAACTGATCGACCTGTTGCGCAAGAACCCCGGCAAGTACAACTATTCGTCGCTGGGCAACGGCAGCGGTTCGCACCTGACCATGGAACTGGTCAAGGCAAGGACCAAGACTTTCATGCTGCACATTCCTTATAACGGCGCGCCGCCTGCGGCTGCCGCGGTGGCAACCGGCGACGCGCACGCCGCTTTCCTGCCGGCGACGGTGATGTTGCCCTTCGTCCAGACAGGCCGCATCAAGATTCTCGCCGTATCGACCAAGGAGCGCTTTCCCCTGACCCCCGAGGTGCCCACCGTCGCGGAGTCAGGCGGGTTGAAGGATTTCGATTCCGACGGCTGGAATGGCATTCTCGCGCCCGCCGGTACGCCGCGCGAGGTGGTATTGCGCATCAACCGCGACATCAACGACGCGCTGGCCTCCGCGGAAGTGCGCGCCATTCTCACCAAGGCGCAGATCCGCCCGCGCGGCGGCTCACCCGAGCAATTCGGTGAACTGATGCGCAGCGAATCGCAGAAATGGGGCCCGGTGATCAAATTCACCGGCGCGCGGCTGGACTGAAAACCGCTCTGGCTACAAGCCTGGATTGGGGGATATACAAGGGGACAACGGTCCCCTTGTTGGTACATCATTCGGGCTGCAGGCCGATCGCCTTGACCAGCCTGCCGATGGCGTTGATGTCCTGACGCAGCATGGTGGCGAATTCCTCGGTCGTGCTGCCCACGATTTCCAGACCCAGGTCGTCGAGCTTGGGGGCGACATCGGGCTGCTGCAGCGCTTTCTTGGATTCCGCGGCAAGGCGATTCGCGATGTGTGTGGGCAGGCCCACCGGTCCGAGCATCCCCCACCAGACCACAAACGGTTCGAAGTTGGGCAGCAAATCGGTGACAACGGGCACATCGGGTGCGCGCCTGCTGCGTTGCCGGTCGATGATCGCCAGCGCCTTGAGTCGATGCTGATTGGGGCCGACATTGAACCAGGTGGTCGCGAATATCGCGATTCTTCCGTTCAAAAAATCGGTCTGCAATTGCGGGTAATTCGCCTGCGAATAGGGAACGTGCAGCAGGTCGATTCCCGCCGCATGTTTCAAGGCCTCGCCGGCAAGGTGAAAGTAGGAACCGTTGCCGGTGGAGCCGAACTCGAGCTTGCCCGGGTTCTTCTTCGCGTAATCGATCAGTTCCCGCATGGTGTTGATCCCGCGCGAATTGTGAATTGCGACATAGGAGGGTGAGTTGAGCGACATGCTGATCGGCGAATAATCCTTGAGCACGTCGAAGGTCATGTTCTTGAACAGGAAGCGGCCGTAGACGAAAGTGCCCGCCGTGCCAAAGGTGATGGTATGGCCATCGGGCGCCGCCTTGGAGACCACCGCATAGGCCTGGGCGCCGCGCGCTGCGCTACGAATCTCGACAATGATGGGCTGCCCCATGCTTTGGGACATTTTCGCGCTCATCAAGCGCAGCCCCGCGTCACCGCTGGTTCCGGGCGAGGCGGAACTCACCACCAGGATCTGCCTGGTCGGATAGGCCTGTGCGTGAACGCCCGAAGCCAGCACCAGCGCGGCGATGACGCCGAGCGAGGCGCCGGCGCCAGGAATTTTGCGTCCAGTCATTTTCGCTCCCTTCGCGCAGGCTTTAACGGTGAGTCGGCTTATTCGGGTTTCAATCCGACTGCCTTGACGACCTTCTCGATCGCGTTGATGTCCTGACGCAGCAGCTTCGCCAGCTCCTCGGGCGTGCTGCCGATGACCCCCATGCCCAGGTCATCGATTTTCTGCGCGACTTCGGGGGCCAGCATCGCTTTTTTCGATTCCGCGGCGATGCGGTTCGCGATCGGGACGGGCAGCTCGAGCGGGCCGAAGAACCCCCACCAGACCACGAATACCTCGAAGTTCGGAAGCAGCTCGGTGATCGTCTGGACGTTGGGAAGGTATTTACCCCGCTGGCGGTCAATGATGGCCAGGACGTTGAATTTATGTACCTGCGGCTTGTAACTGGCCCAGGTGGTGAGCCACAACGGGATGCGTCCGCTCGCCCAATCGTTCTGCAATTGCGGGAAATTGGCCTGGGCGTAGGGGATATGCAGGAGGTCGATCCCGGCGGCATTCTTCAAGGCTTCCGTGGCAAGGTGAAAATACGAGCCACTCCCGGTGGAGCCGTATTCGACCTTGCCCGGATTCTTTTTCGCGTAATCGATGAAGTCCTTGAGAGTCGTGATGCCCATGGTTTTTGGCAGGCCGACGTAAGCCGGCGAATTCAGCGACATACTGATCGGCGCATAGTCCTTCAGGATATCGAAGACCATGTTCTTGAACAGGAACCGGCCGTAGACGAAGGTGCCGGAGGTGCCGAAGGCAACGGTGTGGCCGTCTGGGGCGGCCTTGGAGACCATCGCATACTGCTGTGCGCCGCGCGCGGCCGTGCGCATTTCGATGATCACCGGCTGCCCCATGCTCTCGGTCATCTTTACGGCCATCATGCGCAATGCCGCGTCTCCGCTTGAGCCCGGCGAGGCGGAACTCGCCACCATGATCTGCTTGGTGGGGTAAGCCTGCGCGTTGAGATTCGCGGCACTCAGCGCGAGCGCCGTCAATGCCATCGCCTTGAATGCCCTTAGTGCCATGCTGCCTCCGCTACGCTTGATCATGGTGCCCTCCCCTGGCGCAACTATATGGACGTCGATTCAATGACCGCTCGTCAAAGTGTACCTGAAGCCACGCTGCCGCTGAAACCTCAATTCGGACCGGGCGATTTTTGCTGCGGGGCACCCGCCTGCCGCAGGCGTTCGCGCACCATCTGAATATGCGAGCGCAGCGCATACAACTGGTCGGTGTAGGCAAGCGGAACGGCGATGTCCTCGGCCCTGGCATCGAGGATGTCGAGCCGCTCCAGCAGTTTTGCGCGCGGCACGGAATTCTCGGTGAGATCGTCCTCGATCCCGCGCAGGTCGCGATACCAGCGGAAGATGCGCGAGCGCACGCGAAACGCGTACAGGGGCGGCAACACCCGCGACAGGGGTATCAGCATCGCAATAATCGAAAACAACGCGACCCACATCCGGTCGATCAGATTGGAGAGCCAGAACGGCAGATACTGCTGCAACAGGGGCACGCCGTGCTTGTAGTAGCGCTCCGCCTCGTCCGCGAGCGGCAATTCATTGTGTTGCGCGTTGGGGAATTGTCCGGTGCGGGCAAACCAGCCGGTGCCGCCGTGAATTCTCCTTGCCGCCTGCACGAACAGCTGCACCAGGGCGGGGTGCGTATCCTCGCGCGCGACCAGCATCGTCGTCGAGGCGAGCAAATGCATGTCCCGGCGCGGAAGGTCGCGGGCGAAATCCACCATACCGCGCGGCAGCACCACGGGGCTCAGGAACGGGAATTTGCGCGAGTACGCCTCTGCCTGGGAGAAGTCGAGCAGTCTTACCTCCGGCGTGCGCAACAGCATCTGGACCAGGGGCGATTCGGGCGCCGAGGCAAGCACCACGGCGTCGATCCGCCCTTTGAGCAAGGCCGCGACCGCGGCAGGCGGTTCGTCGCGGCTCAGTTTCATGCTGCTGGGCTCGACGCCGTTGGCATGAAACAGTTTCATCAGCAGGTTGGGCACGCCGCTTCCGGACTCGCCGATCGCAACGCGCCTTCCGCGCAGTTGCGCGAGATTGCCGATTGCGCCGCCGCGGTAAAAGATCCACAAAGGTTCGTAGAACAGGCTTCCCAGCGATTCAAGCGCCCAGTCCCCTTCCTCTTCGTCAATGGCGAGAATAGCTTCGCCGGAACCGCCGCGGATGAAAGCCAGATCGACATCCTCGTTCTCGTCCATGAGCAGCCGCCGGTTCTCGCCGGAGCCGTCGGTTTCGCGCAGCGTCACTTCGATGCCGAAGCGCCCCAGTTCCTCGGCATAGCTCGCGCCGAAGATCGCGTTATCGCTTTGCGCGGGGCCGGTGGCAAGCACTACGCGCTTTGGTGGCGCCGGATCGAGGACGTAATAGGCGCCGGCCAGAAGTCCGATTGCGATCAGCAAAAACGGTCCCAGCGTAATCAGCAGATCACGCACGGTAAGCAGTGTCTGTCGAATGAGGCGCGCCATGGCGGGCTTCCGGGATACGCGGTGCGCCTGATACGGATTACTGTTCCGAGAGTTTCATGCCCGTGCTCTTGAGGATTTTGCCGACCAGTTCGATCTGGTTCCGCAGCATCAGGGTGAATTCCTCGGGTGTATTGCCCACAACGTCAAAGCCCGCTTCGAAAAGCTTTGCCCGCCCGTCGGCTGAAGTAATGCCCTTGATGGTGTCGGCGGCAAGGCGTCGCAACACCGGTTGCGGCAGTCCTGCCGGTGCGAACAAACCTGTCCACCCCCGGACAGGCACGAATCTTGGAACGCCGTCGAGCACCGTGCCGATGTCGGGCAAGCGCGCATAACGCTGGTCGCTGACCACGGCGATGATCTTGAGCTTGCCGGCGCGGGCCGGCCCGAGCACCGGCCCGGTGATCGAGAAGGATATCGGCATCTGCCCGGAAATCACGTCGTTCATGGCCTGAAATCCGGATTTGTAGGGGACGTGCACCATGCTGATGCCGGCTAGCAGGCTAATCTGCTCGGCCGAAATATGATGCTCGGAACCGACGCCGGAAGTGCCATATGAAATCTTACCCGGATTCTTTTTTGCATAGGCCACCAGTTCGGCCATGTTGCCGGCCGGAAAAGAAGGGTGGGCGATGATGGCTGCCATCGACTGGCTGATCAGAGTGATCGGCTGGAAATCCTTGACGGGATCGAAGGAAGTATTCGCCATGAAAACGCGCATCACCTGCGTTGCGGGCGTCGCCGCCAGCAAGGTGTAGCCGTCCGCGGCCGAGCGCGCCACCGATTCGGCCGCCACCATGCCCCCGCCGCCGGCGCGGTTCTCCACCACCACCGGCTGGCCGAGGTTGTCGCCCATGAACGCCGCGGCAATACGCACCGCGAGGTCCCCGCCGCTGCCTGGAGCGAACTGCGTGACGATACGCACCGGCTTAACCGGAAACGCCTGTGCCAGCGCCGTGACCGGCGCGCCAATGCAGAGCGCGGCAAACAACGATGCTTTAAGTGTGCTGCGCAAACAGTAACTGGACATGATGTGGAATCCTCCTGCCGCAAGTTTAGAACATGCCAATCATTATGTCAGCGCTCATGCCGGGCTTGCGCTAGCATCGCGTTCCCTGGGATAAGCACGGATAGGCGATGACACCGGACCTCAACCCCGCGGCAAAAGCCGAACTGGCGCCCACCGGTGTATTGCGCGCGGGCATCAACGTCGCGAATTTCCTGCTGGTGACTTCGAAAGACGAGAAAACCGGCGAGCCCGGCGGCATAGCGCCGGATCTCGCACGTGAGTTGGCGGGAAGAATCGGCGTTCCCGTGAAACTGATTCCCTTTGCGTCGCCCGGCAAACTGGCCGACGCCGCAGGCAGCGGCGTCTGGGATGTGGCGTTGCTGGGTGCGGAACCCTCGCGCGCCGAACAGATCGCCTTTACCGCCGCGTATGTCGAGATCGAAGCCGGCTACCTGGTTCCCGCGGGTTCCACGCTGCAAACCATCGACGAGGTGGACCGCGCCGGAGTGCGCATCGCGATATCGGCGCGCAGCGCCTACGATCTTTACCTCAGCCGAATCCTGAAGCACGCGACCCTGGTGCGCATCGAGGGCATCGATGCGGCCCATCGGCATTTCGTCAAGGAAGGGCTGGAGGCGTTGGCCGGATTGAAACCCGGCTTGGTCGCCAACGCCGACGAGTTCAAGGGCTCGCGAATACTCGATGGCCGGTTCACCACCGTGCAGCAGGCGATGGGCGTGCCGGTGAAATGCCAGGCCGGCGCGGCCTATTTGCGGCAATTCGTCGAAGAGGCCAAGGCCTCGGGGTTGGTCGCCCGGCTGATCGCGAAGCACCGCGTGCGCGGCCTGTCGGCGGCGCCGGCTGCTTCGATGTGATTGCACAAACCTATCGCGTGATCGTCAGGCGGCCGATGAACTTTTTGAAAATTTGAGGAGGGCAGGCAGCATGTCCGATGTGATTCGAGTGGGGCTGGTCGGTGCAACCGTGACCGAGTTCGGCAGTGGTTGGGGTTCGGGCGCGCATGTGCCGGCGCTGAAGACGGTGCCCGGTTATCAGATCAAGGCAGTGTGCACCGCGCATGAGGCAAGCGCCAAGGCATCGGCCGCGGCCTTTGGCGCCGATCTGGCGTTTTATGATTTCGACGCCATGGCCGCGAGCAAGGAGGTCGACCTGATTTCCGTGGTGGTGCGCGTGCCTTTGCACCACCGCATGGTGATGAAAGCATTACAGGCAGGCAAAGGGGTTTACTGCGAGTGGCCGCTTGGCAATGGCCTGAAGGAAGCCGAGGAAATGGCGGACCTCGCGCGCAAGAACGCAGTTCCCAACATGGTCGGCCTGCAATCGCGCAGCGACCCCACTGTCAGGTATGCGCGCGAGCTCATCGAGCAGGGGTACGTCGGCGAAGTGCTGTTCGCCAATCTGAAAGTCATTCAGGGCGCCCAGCTGGTACGCGGCCCGGGCCGCATCTGGCAGGGCATCCGCAGCAACGGCGCCAACCCGCTCACCATTCCCGGCGGCCACAGCATGGATACGGTGCGCTTCATTCTCGGTGAGTTTGCCGAAGTGTCGGCGCGCATTGCCACGCGCATCACGCAATGGAAGCATGCGGATAGCGGCGAACCCATGGCGGTGGACGCACCCGATGCGGTGGGCGTTGCCGGCAGGCTGAAAAACAATGTCGAGGCGAGCATGCTGATCGCGACCGCGCCTTCCAATGCACCGGGCTACCGGCTGGAGATCTACGGCCGCATGGGGGCGCTTGCCATCAGCACCGCGTCGATCAACCTGGGTCCGAACAAAATCTTTGGCGCACAGGGCAAGGACAAGCTCGCGGAACTGCCGGTTCCCGAGCGCTTCAAGGCGGCACCGGCCAGCACGCCCGCCGGCATGCCGCAGAATGTGGCCAACGCCTATGCGCGCTTTGCCAAGACTTTCCATTCCAAGGAGGGCATCGATGCGGATTTCGATGCCGCCGTGGGCACCCACCGCCTGATCGACGCCATCGAACGCTCGGCGGCGGAAAAAAGAGCCATCGATCTTTGACCTGCCGGGGGATAATTCGTCTGTATCGCACTCATCAAGAAAGCACAACGTGGCCGAAATCGCACTTGCCATCGGTACCTCGCATACCCCGCTGCTCTCGTTTGGCGCCGAACATTGGGAACGCTATTCGCGGCGCGACCTGAGCAATGCCAGGCTGAACCTGTCCGACGGAAGCTGGGTCAGCTACGAGAAGTTGCTGGCCGACACCGGTGGCAAGTTTGCCGCGGTGGCAACCTACGAACAGTTCTTGCAGAAATCGGCCGCCTGCCAGGCGGCGCTCGACCATCTGGCCGACGATCTCGAAGCGGCGGCGCCCGATGTCGTCATCATTGTCACAGATGACCAGGGCGAGCTGTTTCATATGACGAACCTGCCCGCCATCTCGATTTTCTATGGCGAAGAGGTGATTACCATGCCGCGCGCCAATGTGCCGCACCAGCGCCATACCCTGAAGGAGCAGTTTTTCGAAATCATGTCCGCGGCCTATGCCATGGACCGCTCGCACATTTTTCCGGGGAAGACGGATTTCGCGCGCGAGCTGATCGAGCGGCTGATCGACAAGAACATCGATGTGGGCGCAGCCGCCAGCGTCGAGGATCCGCAGAAGGCCGGCATCGGACACGGCGTCGGTTTTGTCATCAAGCGCCTGTTCAAGGGCAGGCAGATCCCGGTGATCCCGGTGCTGCTCAATACCTACTATCCGCCCAACGCGCCGAATGCGGCGCGCTGCTATGCCATCGGGCAGGCATTGCGCGAAGCCATTGAGGAAAGCCCGTCAAAACTGCGCGTCGCATTGGTGGCCTCGGGCGGACTCAGCCATTTCGTGGTGGATGAAGCGCTTGACCTGCGCATACTGCAGTCGATGGGCGAGGGCAGGG
>Ga0155956_1054_pt1 | contig 11168 bp, 7 predicted proteins | sample RifCSPlowO2_02_FD_107610 | JGI IMG/M metagenome (GOLD analysis project Ga0155956, IMG submission 107610) | Betaproteobacteria bacterium RIFCSPLOWO2_02_FULL_62_17 | reverse complement strand
GTCGTTCATCCACACGATGTGGGCCATGAACTGGTCGGCCAGCCGCGGCGCCTGGTTCGGGCGCGCCAGCAGATCGCCGCGCGCGATGTCGGTCTCATCTTCCAGTACCAGCGTCACCGCCTCGCCCGCGCTGGCCGTGGAAAGCGCGCCATCGTAGCTGACGATCCCCTTGATGCGATTGCCGCGGCCCGAAGGCAGCACCACCAGATCGTCGCCCACCCGAACCGAGCCGGATGCGATGGTTCCGGAGAATCCCCTGAAATCCGCGTTCGGCCGGTTGACCCGTTGCACCGGAAAGCGGAACGGCGCGGCTGCCCGATCGGTCCTTGACGGCGCGGTCTCGAGGATCTCGATCAATGGCGGCCCCGCATACCAGGGCATATGCTTGCTGGGGAAAACAATGTTGTCGCCGGCAAGCGCCGAGATCGGCAGGTTATCGACGTCGGTCAGATTGAGTTGCGCGGCGAAGTCCCGATATTCGGCGGCGATGCGCTCGAACACCGCCTGGTCGTGGCCGACCAGGTCCATCTTGTTCACCGCAAGCACGATGCGGCGGATGCCGAGCAGCCAAACGATGTAACTGTGGCGCCGCGTCTGGGTGAGGATTCCCTTGCGCGCGTCCACCAGCACCACCGCGAGATCGGAAGTGGATGCGCCGGTGGCCATGTTGCGGGTGTATTGCTCGTGGCCGGGGGTGTCGGCGATGATGAACTTGCGCCGTTCGGTGGTGAAATACCGGTACGCCACGTCGATGGTGATCCCCTGCTCGCGCTCCGATTGCAGGCCATCGAGGAGAAAGGCGAGATCGGGCACGCCGTCCGCCGCGCTGGTCTTGCCGCCGATGCCCGACAGTTCGCGCAACTGATCGTCGAAAATCGACTGGGTATCGTAGAGCAGGCGCCCGATCATGGTGCTCTTGCCGTCGTCGACGCTGCCGCAGGTGATGAAGCGCAGCACGCCCTTGGATTCGTGGCGCGCAAGAAACGCCTCGAGTTCGGGATTTTTGATTGCGGCGGCCGCGCTCATCAGAAGTACCCTTCGCGTTTTTTCTTCTCCATCGACCCCGACTGGTCGTGATCGATCATCCGGCCGGTGCGTTCCGAGGTCACCATTGCCAGGGTCTCCAGAATGATCTCGGGCAGGGTCGTCGCCGTGGATTCGATCGCGCCGGTGAGCGGATAGCAGCCCAGGGTGCGAAAGCGCACGTTTTTCATCTGCGGTTTTTCGCCCGGCAGAAGGGGCAGGCGCTCGTCGTCGACCATGATGGGAATGCCGCCGCGCTCGACCACCGGACGCGGCTTGGCGAAATACAGCGGCACGATGGGGATGTTCTCCTGGTGGATATAGAGCCAGATGTCCAGCTCGGTCCAGTTCGAAAGAGGAAACACGCGGATGCTTTCGCCGCGGTGGACGCGGCCGTTATACAGGCTCCACAGTTCGGGCCGCTGGTTGCGGGGATCCCAGCGCTGGTTGCGGTCGCGGAACGAATAAATGCGCTCCTTCGCGCGGGACTTTTCCTCGTCGCGGCGCGCGCCGCCCAGCGCCGCGTCGAAACCGTATTTTTCCAGCGCCTGCAGCAGGCCCTGCGTCTTCATGATGTCGGTATAGACGTTCGAGGTGTGCGTAAACGGCGTGACGCCGCGGTCGGCGCCGTCCTTGTTGGTGTGCACCAGCAGATCCACGCCCAGATCCACGGTGCGGCGGTCGCGGAAGGCGATCATCTCGCGAAACTTCCAGCCGGTGTCCACGTGCAGCAGCGGGAATGGCGGCCGCCCCGGATAAAAAGCCTTCATCGCCAGATGCAGCATGACCGAGGAGTCCTTGCCGATCGAATACATCATCACCGGTTTTTCGAACTCGGCCGCGACTTCGCGCATGATGTGGATGCTCTCGGCTTCCAGAGCCGCGAGGCTGGAGCGCGTGGGCGCGGTGCCGGCGGTTCCGGTGTCGCGAGACGTCATCACTTCGTTAGACCTTTGATCTGAATGCGGCGCGGCATTATTCCGAGGGGCCGCTATTAGACCATAAGGCTTTCCGATCACTCAACACCCTGATAGCATTGGCGGTGGAAGGGTCACGTTCCCGGTGGGGCGCACGGACTTCAAATCCGCTGAGGGGGCGCTTGCGTTCCCTGGGGTTCGACTCCCACCTCTTCCGCCAGAAACAAATGAGCCGTGTGTGGTGCCGCTACTCGACCATTAAAGTGGGGGATATGCAAGGGGCTCAGTTACGCAAACTGCGCCCGCTTATTCTGTACTTCCCTAATTCCCCGTTATTTCAGAATTTGTTCACCCAGAAGCCTACGCCAAGGTCGATCTTCTTGTTGAAGTCCTGGAAGTGCTGGAAGAAGTGACTGTCGGCATAGTTCTTCACCGCGGCCAGGCCGCCCGAGGACTCCAGCAGCGGCGAGTAGAAGTACCAGGTAACGTTGGTCGCATCCCACGCCCACAGGCTGGCAAAATTGTCCGTGGCCACAACCCCAACAGCGGGCGGCGTCGCGCTAATGTTGGCGTTGAACTGGCTTGGCGTGACGTTGCTGCCATGCGCGATCAGGTTGAAGCCGCTGGGCAGGCTGGCGAAGCTGAAGCCGTTCCAGTTGAATGCCGATCCCGTCGGCGGCGGCAGGTTCATGGCCGTCAGGGCATTGACCCAGTAGCCTTCGCCGGGGGCGATGCCGGTCAGCACGTCATAGTTGTGGCTGGCCGCGTAGGTGGCGTTGGCCGCCGTGGTGAGCAGCGGCGAATGGAACTGCCACTTGAGATTGGTCGCGTCCCACTTCCACACCGACGCGATATTGTCGGTGATGCCGCCGACCGGACTGGTCTGGTTGCCGAAGATGGACATCACGTTCAGCGTCGTGCTCGTCGAGTTGCCAAGCAGGTTGAAGCCCGATGCCAGAATCGAGGGATCGCAGACGCAGGGGTTCGAAGCCGGCGTGGTTGCAGATGCAGCAGCGGATTGCGCCGAGCAGTTTCCCGCTGCGTCGCACGCCTGCACCGTGTAGCTGTAGCCGGTGGCGGTAAATAGACCGGTGTTGATGTAGCTGGTGACATTGTCCAGCGTGGCAATCAGTGCGCCGCTGCGATAGATCAGATATTGCGTCACGGCGACATTGTCGGTGGCTGCGTTCCAGGCCAGATCGATCCGAGTTGCCGAGGCCGCTGTCGCGGCCAGCCCGCCCGGAACCGTGGGCGCCAGGGTGTCGGGCGGCGGCTGGTTGGCGGCGCTGGGGTTGGCGATGTACGCGGCGATGTCGGCGATGTCGGCACTGCTCAGCCGGCCGGCGAAGACGTTCATTCCGCTGGTACCGGGATTGGCGATCTTGTTGGCGATCAGGGTCGGATTGTTGGCGCCATTGGTCGCCGGCGCGGAGGGGGGACTGCCGTGGCATGCGGCGCAGCCGAAGCCCAGCCCGGGCGGACCATTGTTAAAAAGATTTTTGCCATTGACCGCATCGACGCCCAACGCCGTGCCCGCCGCCAGCCACGACGCGGCAGCTACCGTCAGCATCGACGCCCGCAATGGAAAAAATTGGATTATTTTTTCTTTGGCCATCAATGCTTGCCGATATTCTTGTAATGGAAATGTCCGCCGGCATCGATGGAAAAGTAGGGAACACCGGCCGAATCGAGATAGTTCAGGCCGATGGCCTGTTTCAGCATGGCCACCGTCGCGTGGCCGCCGGCGACCACCGTCAGCGGCGCGAGCACGCTGACCGAGCGCCACGCCGCAACCGGCATGCCGCTGTGCGGATCGAGAATGTGGCAGTAGCGCTGTCCGTCGAGGTCGAAATAACGCTCGTAGTCGCCGCTGGTTGCGAGCGCTCCCTCGATCACCTCGATGTGCGCGGCGATGCGCCCGGGATCGCGCGGATCCTGGATGCCGATGGACCAGGGCCTGCCGTCGGGCCGCGGCCCGAGTACGCGCACGTCGCCCCCCAGGCTCACCAGTCCATACAGCGCGCCGCCATCCAGGAGCAGCGCAGCGGCGCGATCGGCGGCGTATTCCTTGCCAAAACCGCCAAAGTCGATTTCCATGCCGCGCTCGGGCAGGCGCACTTCGCCGGAGCGCCGCTGCACTCTCGTCCAGCCGACCAGGGGCAACAGTTCCGCGAGCCGAGCCGCGCTGGGAACCGACGACCTGTCGAAGTCCCACGCGCGGCGCAGAATTCCCGAGGTGACATCGAACAGTCCGTCGCTCGCGGCATGCATCGCATCGCTGTAATCGAGAAGCGCGTTGGTTTCGTCGTCGCAGGCTATCCATTTCCCGCCTGCCGCCGCATTGATGCGCGACACGATGCTGTCGGCACGATAGCGGGAAAACTTGGCTTCGACGCGGTGGACTTCCTCGATGGCGGCGCGCGCGAGCCGGTTGGCACTGTCGGCAGGCAGTCCGGCGAGGCGCAATTCGCACGGACCGCCCATGGCATTGAATTCCACCGTCATGCCGGCGTCGCGTGTGGCGTCGATGGTCGGCTGCGCTACCATCGCCGGTACAGTCCTATCTGCACGAAATTCGCCGTCAGGTTATCGAGACCCTTGCTGCCGTTGCCGAACATTGCCCACGAGCCGCGCTGCTCGTAACGGTCCAGCTTGACCTCGGCGCTCCAGTCCGGCCCGAACTGCCTGGCGATCTTGATGCCATAAGTAACGGCGCCAAACGCTGACAGGCGCTGGTCCATCGAGATGTACTGGCGCGATCCCGGCCGGATGCCGGCGAGAAATGGCGGGCCGAGCACCGGATCGTAAACGGCATCGACATAAAAATTCGCGGCGCTCTGCGAGTAGTAGCGCAATGAAGGCGTCAGGGTCCAGCCTTCCGGCAACGGCTGCACGTACTCCTCGCTGAACGTATGCGCGCGCGTTTTGAAGCTGTCGCTCGAAAAGCGGTAGCTGAGGCGCGAGGTGCCGCCGCTGCCGCTGAAATGGTGGTTCCATTTGCCGGATACCGCGTTGTGTATGCGTTCCCTGGGCCGGGTGTCGAACGTCTTGTAGGGATCGGTGTAGTAGCCATGTCCGGCGGACTGCGTCAGATTGAACTGGACGATGTCCTTTCGCGTCACCACCCGCGTCACTCCCAGCAGCAGGTCGGTGGTGCGTTTTTTTTCGTTGACCACCACCGTGTTGACCGGATTGATGGTGTCGTTCGCGCCGCCCAGCCCGAAGTGCAGCGTGGTGTTCTTGTCCTCGGTGGATACGCTGGCTTGCACCGACAGCGCCTTGGAGCCGTAATCGTGTTCCACCGAATAGGCCGCCCCGACAGCCAGCGTGCCCCATGGCAGATAGCGGGTGAGGCGCAGGTCGCCGGCGCGGCGCCGGTCGTTCATCTTCGATGCGCCGGCCACCAGCGTATGGTAGCGGGGCGACGCGCCGGAAACATTGTCGGTGGTGAGGCCGCCTTCGAGCGACCACTCGCCTGCGATAGGCGCGAGAAACACCAGCGAAGGCGAGTTCACAGTGATGCGCCGCAGTCCGGACTGTTCGTCGAGGTAATGCAGATAGCGCACACCGATCATGCCGTATTCGGGCGCGGTCTCGGCGCGCGCCGGCAATACGCCCGGCAGCGCCAGCGCGGCGGCCAGCATCAGCGCGGCCTTGGGCTTTTCTTCCGCGCGCTTGGGAGGCCGCGTCAGTTGCATCCGCATCCACCGCCGCCCACGCCGCTGGCGGCAGGCGCGGCCTCGCGGCTGGTGTAAATATGCTCGTCGTAGCGCGCATCGAAGCGCGCGGCGTCGAAGCCCATCTCCGGCTTCGCGAGTGTGCCTTTTTCCCAGGGAGCGACCGGCTCAATGAAACTGCATCCGGCCGCGAGGATTGCCAGGCAGCAGGCGAAGCCGGGGCGTGCCGGGCGAAGCCGCTTCACCGCGCGCCCCGCTCCAGCGCCCGCGCGATGCGCCGCTCAAGTTCCGCCTTATCGGAGGGGCGAAACCCGATGTGCCGGAAAATCACCCTGCCGTCGCGTCCGATCAGATAGCTGCTGGGCATTCCCTTGACGCCGTAGGCGCGCGGCGTCGCACCGGTGGCGTCGAAAGCGATTGTAAAACGCGCCGGATAACTGGCGAGGAAGCGATCGGCATCCTGCCGTTTTTCGTCCAGACCAACGCCAACAATCTGCAGTCCCCTGGACGCGTAGCGCGCCTGCATGTCGTTCAGCCAGGGGAAGGACTGCCGGCACGGCACGCACCATGAGGCCCAGAAATCGAGATAGAGGATTTTGCCGCGCTGGTCTGCGAGCGTCACGACGCGGCCTTTTTCGTCCGGAAGCGCAAAGTCCGCGGCCGGGGCGCCCGGTTCGACGCCCAGCGCGGAGGCGCAGACGAGCAGCAGGAGGAGGGCGATTCTATGCATCGGGTGCGCGCGAGCGTGACTTGCCGTAAACAGCGGGGCGGATGCGTTATTCCCCGGCCGGGATTTCAAGGGGCGATTCTGGTTTGCGGGCACCCTCCGGCACGACACTGCGGCCTGCTTTGCATCATGGCATCAGAACTTGTTCACCCAGAAGCCGACGCCAATATCGATCTTCTTGTTGAAGTCCTGGAAGTGCTCGAAGAAATGGCTGTCGGCATAGCTCTTCACCGCGGCCAGGCCGCCCGAGGACTCCAGCAGCGGCGAGTAGAAGAACCAGGTGACGTTGCCCGCATCCCACGCCCACAGGGTGGCGAAGTTGTCCGTCGGGATCGTCCCGGCGGTGGGTGGTACAACGCTGATATTGGAGTTGAACTGGCTTGGCGTGACGTTGCCGGCATGCGCGATCAGATTGAATCCGCTCGGCAGGTTGGCAAAACTGAAGCTGTTCCAGTTGAACGCCGCCGCCGATTGTGGCGGCAGGTTCATGGCCGTCAGCGCATTGACCCAGTAGCCTTCACCGGCCGCGATGCTGGTCAGCACGTCGTAGTTGTGGCTGGCCGCATAGTCGGCGTTGGCTGCCGTAGTGAGCAGCGGCGAATGGAACTGCCACTTGAGATTGGCCGCATCCCACTTCCACACCGTGGCGATGTCATTGGTGACAGCGGTCGGACTGGTCTGGTTGCCGAAAATGGACATTACATCCAACGTCGTGTTCAGCGAGTTGCCCAGCAGGTTGAAGCCCGTTACCAGCGCCGGGGTAAAAGTCGGGTTGGTGGACGGCGTTACGCTGTTGGAGGCCGCCGATGCCGCGCCGGTGCCCACGCTGTTGGTTGCCGTGACCGTGAAGGTATAGGCCGTGCCGTTGCTCAAGCCGGTCACGGTGATGGGCGATGCACTGCCCGAAGCGGAGATTCCGCCGGGGCTGGGGGTCACCGTGTAGCTGGTGATGGCCGCGCCGCCGTTGCTGCCTGGCGCCGAAAAACTCACCGTGGCCTGGGTATTGCCCGGACTGGCGCTGACCGCGGTCGGCGCGCCCGGCGCAGTCGCCGGCGGCTGGAGGGTCACGCTGTTGGACGCCGTCGACGGTGCCGAGCAGTTGCCTGCCGCGTCGCAGGCGGCGACCGTGTAGCTGTAGCTGACGGAGGTCGACACGCCGGTATCGCTATAGCTGGTGACATTGCCCAGCGTGGCAAGCAGCGTGCCGCCGCGATACACTTTGTAGGCGGTGACGCCGACATTGTCGGTAGAGGCATTCCACGACAGGTTGATCTGGGTGCTGCCGGAAGCCGTCGCGGCGGCCGCGCTCGGCACGCTCGGCGCCTGGCTATCGGGCGCCACGCTGAGCGCCTCTAGCGCGGCTGTACCCCCAGTAGCGATATTGCCTCCCGCCACATAGAACGTGCCGTTGATCACCCCGCCGGCCGCGTACGAGCGGGCGACGGACATGGGCGAAAGTGAGGACCAGGTGTCGGCTGCAGAGTTATAGACTTCAGTGTCCGTAGACTTCGCCACATAGATCATTCCGCTCAGCAATCCGGCGATGTTGCCACTCCCGATGACGTGCTGAGTCCTGGTGGTCCAGGCATTGGTTGCCGGGTCATAGACTTCGATGGTTTTGCCCATCAGCTCGGATTCCGGAGCACTCGATCCACAGCAACCTCCCATGACATAAAGGAGGTTGTTGACAACCTCGGTACTCGCGCTGCCGCGCCCGGTGGGCATGGCAGCTTTCGCGCTCCAGGTGTCGGTGGCAGGGTCGTAGGCCTCGAGTACGTTGGTCACCGGTGCGCACCATCCCTGGCAGCCCCCCGCCGCATACAGCAGACCATTGATCGAGACCACTGCCGGGCCCGAACGCGCGGTCGGCATCGCAGCCTTGGTGGTCCATGCGTCGGTGGCGGGATCGTAGACCTCAAGGGTGGTCAGTTTTTGGCTCTGTGCGATATCGCCTCCCACTACGTAGAGCTTGCCGTTGATCACCGCTGCGCCCGCGCCGTTGCGGGCCGTTGGCATCGGGGCTTTGGTGGTCCAGGTGTCGGTGGCGGGGTCGTAGACCTCGAGGGTGGCCAGCGAACTGGTTCCATTCCAGCCGCCCGCTACGTAGAGTTTGCCGCTGACCACCCCGCTGGCGGCGCCCCAGCGGGCCGTGGGCATTGCGGTTTTCGTGGTCCACGAAACAGCGCCGGTGACCGATCCTGCCAATGCTGAGTCGAGCGTGGTCGATACGCCCTGATCAGTGCAGCAGTCGTTGACGGCCGTCTGTATGCCGATGAACGCAGTCGGGTTGCCCATGCTCGCGAGCGGGATCTTCAGTTCGAGCACGCCGGCGTTGACGGCGACATATTGATAGCCGGTATCCGCCGTCATGCCTGGAAATGTTCCCGCTCCGTTGTAGCCCAGACTCCACTGGCCAACCTCCGGGCCGGACACGCCGTAGGCGACGCCCAGGGAGAGACTCGGGACCGAAGTGCTATTGGTTACGATCGAGAACCGGTACGAACCCCGATTCGGAGCGGGCCAATTGCCGAATTGCGTATTGAATGTATCCCAGAGATCGAGGCGCAGATACAGGTACTGCGAGTCCTTCGCGGCGTAGAGTGCCTTGATGTCGCTTCCCGAAAGCGTGCTGCCGGTGTATCCGGCCACCATATCCCCTTGGACATCGGTGGCAAGGGCATTGATCGCAGACCAGTCGGTGGCCTGGCCGTCCAGCGTAATGGTGGCGCTTGGAATGCTGAGCGAACTGCCGCCGCCACCGCCTCCCGTCGTGATGCCAAACGGTGTCGACTCGGCCGAGCAATTCGATGGCACAGCGGCGTCGCACGCCTGAACGCTGTAGGCGTAGAAAGTGCCAGGTGCCACTGTCGTGTCGGTGTACATGATTGACGCGGCGTCCAGGGTCGCAAGCGGCGTCGGCTGCCCTGGCGTCGGGTAACGGCGCACCACATAATTGGCCATACCCGCCCCGCCTATACTCGGATTGTCGGTAACCAGCGTCCAGTTGATGGTCACCTGCGAACCGGGGACCGGCTCACTGTAGCTGCTGATAGTGGGCTGGTTCGGTGGTGAGGTATCTCCGCCGCCGGACGGAATGGGAGTGCCGAAGGTCCACTGAACCTCGGTTTCCTCGCCGTTTACGCCTATGACATTGACCGTCAGGGTCGCCGGCATCATGGTCGAGACGTTGTCGGCCACCGGGGCGCCGTTGCAAGTGGCGGCTGGCATCGTCACGGCAAAAGACGTCGTCGATGGCGGCAAGGAGTCGGGAGTGATATCGAAGTTGCAAACCCCGTTGGCTGATGCGGTATTCAACCAGATATTGACGAAAGCCGCGGTGAAGCTGCTCGGCATCGTCCAGTTGATGTTGAGTGTTCCGCCGAGGTTCGCGTTGGCCACGCTATGACCGGCAGGTCCGCTCATGCTGATCGTTTCGTTGGTCCATCGCGGCACCTGACGCACGATCTGCTGCGTGCCGCCGCCGGCCAAGGCGGCAGTGAAGATATACCCGGTGCCCGGCGGCGGGAACGAGGCAAGAATCGGCGGATACGGCCACAGGCCCCATGAGTCGCTCAGGTACGGCGCCGTACCGTTAGTGCCCTGCGAATTTAGCGGTGTCGCCGTGCTCAGGCCCGGGCCCTGCGCGCTGACGCCGGTGAAAGTGCCCTGCGGCGTATCGGCCTGGAAGGCCACGTTTTGATACACCTGCGAATTGCAGTTGACCCCGTTATTGCAGATCTGGTTGCTCAGCCTGGCATGCACTTCGAAGCGTCCGGGCGCCTGGTCGCCGTACAGATTCCATACGCCTCCTGTTTGCCGCCAGTAGGCGAACGGCGGGCCGTCGCTGCCGATATCCCCCCAAGTCATGCTCATCGGCTGGCCGCCGGTCTGCGGCGAAGTAATCGTCGTGCTGCCCTCTGTATGCGCGACTGGATTGCCGGCGCCATCGGTGAGCAGCGAGCGGATGCCGCTGACACTTCCCGCGCCGACGCTGCCGCCGTTGAGAGATTCGACTAACCTCGCCGACCAGTAGCCCGCGTCCCAGCCTTCATGCTTGAAATTGGCATCGAAAAACGGCAGCAGGTCGCTCGCAAGGAGCGTTGTCGAGGTCTTGCTGTTGATTACCGCCCCGAACGCCGCGAGCCGGGTGTTGATGTCGGTCAGCGCCGCCGTCGACCCATCGGCAAAGTTCTGAATGCCGCCGGCCGCGGTGGCAACCCGCAACAGTTTCGCCGCCGGCCTACCCTGTGTCTCGAAGGAGCGCACGTAATTGCTGAGCAGGCCGGTGCCGATCTGTGTCCAGTTCGCGCCGCCATCCACGCTCTTGAATACGCCGCCGGCCGCGCCCTCGTCCCACAGGCCGGCATAGATCGACAGGTTCGACCCGTCGCGGATCACTGCCACCGCGCTGACCAGTTTGTTCATGCCCGGCAGCGTCACCCAGGTTGCGCCGTTGTCGGTGCTCTTCAACAGGCCGGTGTGTGGCATTGCTGTGTTGTCGACATTGGGGAAGAAGTACGCGAAATAGAGGTGCGACGGGTTCCCGGGGTCGATGGCCAAGTTGCCGGCGCGGGCGCCGGCGCCCACGATTCCTGCGGTGCCGCCATCGACCGTTCCGTTGACCGGTGTCCAGGTATCCGGGGCGCCCCCGTTACCCATCGAAAAGAGGCCGCCGCGCGTCACCGCAAATAGTCGCTCGCCATTGCCTGGATCACTGGTCAGCCTTAGAACATTAAGCGCATTGCCGGACAGCCCCGTACTCATAGGGATCCATGTCGCCCCGGCATTTTCCGTTATATACACACCGCGGCCGTCCAGGCTTAC